>Ga0209310_1000169_pt1 | contig 95446 bp, 70 predicted proteins | sample AD_UKC030_MetaG_FD_184415 | JGI IMG/M metagenome (GOLD analysis project Ga0209310, IMG submission 184415) | Active sludge microbial communities of municipal wastewater-treating anaerobic digesters from USA - AD_UKC030_MetaG (SPAdes) (version 2) | ecosystem: Engineered > Bioreactor > Anaerobic >... | reverse complement strand
CTCCTTTCTGCCCCACGGGGCCTTCCCGAAAGGAGAACCTTATGCGCCCCAACGGTTTCGTACACGCCGCATCGCTCCGAAGCTCTTCGGGTCGCACGGCCAGAGGCCGTGGGTTTAGCAACGCGCTAAGGCCGGAGCCTCCCGATCGCTCGATCGCCACCCGGTTTCATCAGGGGGGGCGGGACCTGGACGGTCTTCCCCGAAAAGCTCGCACCGAGGGTGGGCAGAAGCCCGAGATCACGGTACAATATACACCCCAAACCGGATTGCAGAGCACTCCAAGCGATCTGGAAGTCGTCGCGCTGCCGGCTGGGCGCCGAGCGCAGTGGAGTCGCGCGTAGAGCGCATGTCGGCCCGCATCGCCCGAGCGACTCGAGGACAAGGGACTCGTGGTCGAAGGGCCGTTTCCTTGCTGCCACGGAGTCTACAAGGAGTTGAGATGCCAAGAAAAACGAAGGCCTTTAAGAGCAAGCGGAGAGAGGCGGCGAAGGCCGCTGCCCAAGGGAAGCCGAATGAGGCGAACCAGATCTGGCAGCAGATCACCGCAGACCGGGCGAGACTGAAAGCCGAGAAGGCAGCCAAGCGAGCCGCCAAGAAGAAGGGCGAGAAGGTCTAGCCCCACCTCTTGGCCTGGTCAGGCCCCGGGGGATGGCATCCGTGCACCAGGATGATCATACGCAGCGCTTCCAGCCGTTGGCGTCGGAAGACGCGGGGGCTCGGCCGTTGGCGAATCGAGCGGGCTTGTTTCACGCATCAACCGGAGTGATCCTGGAGTCGATCGTACCGATCATGAGCCGACCGTCTCGTCCTGCACGACCAAGCCGTCGCTGGTTCTCTCGATGCGAACGAAGCGAGACTGGACAATCCTCACTTCGCCCGCCACTGGGCGGCTCCAATTCGCGCGGTATCTGCTGGCCCTGCCCTGTGACCACAGATGCCGAACTCGGAGATCGCCCTCAAAAGGGAACGCCTTGAGAACCGCATCGTAGGCATCCAACGGCGAGACCGCGGGGGCCTGGACGCTGGGCGTCTTTCCAATCGCACGTCTGGCGACATCCGAAGCTGCATCCGTCATGGACTTCTCCTGACCGCGCAGAGAAGATCGTGACGGATCCCCTCCCGCGGGCCATCCGTGGTTCCACCATGCAGATGGTATGCCAATGCCGTGAGAATCGTCATCCAAGCCGCTCATCGACACATAAACCATTCCCGCCGGGCGGGTTACATGGAGTGCATGACCCCTGAAGGAGGACGGGGGGGACGATTCCCGACCTGGAATCCCTCGATTGGCACAACTCGGCCCGTGCCATTTGGGCAGAGAGACTCCGGTCTCCAGGTATTGAGGCGAGGTTGGGCTGCGACATGCGGGTTCGAGCCCTCGATTTCGAGCCCTGGGGAGGTGTCACACACGTCGCGATCCGAGCGAGACCGGGAAGCAGCCGGTGGAGATGATCGGCGCCGGGAGGCGTGCCCGGTGCTCCCCGCCCTACCCGTTCTCAGCGATGTTGACCACCGAGCATCACGCCTTGCCCCGGGTCAGCGGACTTCACCGGCCCGTCATGGCCGGCAGTCGGGAGTCGCCGCCATCGACCACGGGATTGCGGGGCCGGAGTAGCACTTGACGAACTCGCTCACGTCGGTGTCGGTGACACGCCCGTCGCCGGACCGCTCGAAGCACAGGCATGCTTCGGGTAAGGCTTCCCCTCCGAAACCAGCCCCGATGCAGAGTTGGAACAGGCCGAAGTCAACCATGTCCACCGAGCTGTCACCGTTGGCGTCGGCGAAGGGGAGGTTGCACGGGCTCTGGAAGGTCAAGCCGTCCGCATGGGCGGCCGAACCGTCGGTGGTCGCACCGGTGAGTTCCCAAACCACGGTCATGACATCGCTGAGGGCCACACCGGACACTTCGGCATAGGTCCAATCGTATCCCCCGCAGCCGGTCGTGCAGGCATAGACCGGGGTAGCCGCGATCTCGGTGCCGCCGATGCCGCCGTCCAGCAGCCGGATGAGAACGGCGTTCTCACCACCGCCAGCGAAGTAACCCGCGAACCGATACCTCCCGCCGGGACGGACCAAGAGGGTCTGCCAGGCCTGCTGGTCGCGCATGTTCCTGTCGACACCCGTGGTCATACTCTGGTAATGGCCGTGTTCATCGGCCGGGTCCGGCAACGGTACGTTCCTCGGGCAGGTCGGCGCCCACAGGTTGTGGTCACGCCACTTGTCGTCGCTGAAGTTCCATCCGGACGGGGGGCCGGCCAGGGCCGAGGGCGGCCCGCACTGGAGAGTCGCTTCCGGCAGTTCGAACTCGCCGTTGATCAGGCCATCGGCCAGCAGCAGGAACTTGCCCGCCAGCGTGCCGACGCAGCCCTCCTGAACCACGATCACGTCATAGTAGCCCGATGTCTGATCACGCAGATCGACGTTGCAGGTGATCTGGCTGTCGCTGACGACGGCCTCTGCGGTAGCGTTGACCATGGCTCCGCTTAGGGCGTGCTTGAACACCACCTGCGGTGAACCGGAGAAGCCCGTGCCGGCGAGATTGGTGATATCCGCGATGCCGTTATTGATGCCGCGATCCGGGGTAATGCCGGTCAGGGCGATGGGGTTCTGGCAGACGGACACCTGGAGATTGTCGGCGTGAGCCGCGTGCGGTTCGTTGCCGTCGAGAGCGACTGTCCATTTCACCGTCATCAAGCCGGAGGTGGGCGTGCCGGTGGTCGACGCGAAGGTCCAGTCGTACTGCGAACCGGGCGAGTGAATGGTCGTCTCGCTGCCCAAGACCGCGGCGTTCTCGTCGCCGTCGAGCAGGGCGATCTTGACGGTGTTGTTTCCGCCGCCGGCGAAGTACCCGCTCAGGGTGTAGCTGGCTCCGGCGGTGGCGATGAATGTCTGGTAGATACTGGCCTCGGCGCCGGCAAGCCCGTTGTTGTCGGACACGGTGCTGGCGTAGTGGCTGCCCTCGGGTAACGGGTTGCAGGTCGGGGCGAAACGATCGGAATCCCGGAAAAGCACGGACCCGTAGCCATAGCTGGCCTGTTCGTGAGCGAGCCAGTCGCTGGGGAAGCCGGGCACCCCGCCGACCGGAACCGGGCAGGCCCCCGTGGCGGTGGGCGACTCAAAACTGCCGTTGCTGAAGGCCGGCAGAATCACGTTGAAGCCGGACGGCAGGACCGTCGTCGGACAGGTGGCACCCGCAATCGTGGCGACCACGTGCCACCGGCCGATGGCCGCCGTGGTCAGCTTGAACTTGCAGGTCAGACTCTTGCCGTCGGGGGCCACCACGACGGTGGTCGCCTTGATGTCCGGCTGGTCGGCCATCCTCAGATAGACGGTCGTATTGCCGGCGCCGGTCGCGAATCCGGTTCCGGTAATGGTGACCGCGGCGGCGGCGGTTCCGCGAGCCGCATAGGCCGGTGCGATCGCATCGATTGTGGGTGGATCTATGCAGGTCGTCTGCGCCAGAGAGCAGTCATCGAGGTGCAAAGCCCAGCCTTGGGTACCGCCATTGAGGGCAGAGACCTTCACGGTCACGCCGGAACTCACCGCCAGTCCGTTCACGAACAGGGGCAGCCATGCGTTGGTGGCCCCATTCGTCTGCACATACGACTTCTCGGCCAGGACCGAACCGGTCGGACTGGCCCCGTCGATGAGTTGGAGTTTGATGGTCAGTCCGCCCACGTCCATATGACCGGCCCAGAACACGGCCGAGAACGTATACCACTGGCCCGGGGTGACGCCGGCGACGGTCTGGTAGACGGTGTTCCCGGATGCCCCCCAGCCCTGCATGGAAAGGTGGGCCACGTTGTCGCCGCCCGGGCAGGTGGGAATGTAGAGATCGTCGTTGCGGTCGTTGTACAGATCACCGGTGAGCGTATACCAACCCGTGATCGGCTGGGTATCACGGTGGCAGTTACTGCCGAAGTCGGTCACCGAGATCACGCCGTTGGCATCTTGGAGATTGGTGTTGGTCGCCCCGTTGCCCCCGACACCGATCCAGATCAGACGGATCGTGTCGGTTCCGCCGTCAGAGGCGGTACAGGGCGCGGCGACATCGGCGTTGATGGCGCTGGTCAGGGCCGCCTTGGCTGCGGCCTTGCCCGCGCCGGCCGCCACGGCCACCTGGACGTTCCCGGGCAGGATCCCGTCGCCGGTGTCGAACTCGTAGGTCCGGTTCGCCCCGGTGGTGTCGATCTCGACGGTGTCGCCGTCGGCCACGCCGCCGGTGATCGCGATGCTGGCCCAAACGGCGATCGGGGGATCCTCGAACCCGGGATTGACCAGCAGATTCTGAGCCAGCGCTGACACGCTGACGCTCACAATGATTCCACACGCGAGTATGCGGTACATGTTCAGCCTCCTTCCACTTCGACAAACTAGATTGCACGCTTTGGCCGCAGAAATCAACAAATCAAGATATAAACGATTATAACCTCAGTGACGGCCCGATGTATGTCATCCAACAACGAGGGCAGGCGATCGAATCCAGTCGGCGTAGCCTGAGCGTGATCCAGACCCGACGGCATTTCGTCTTTGTCCGCATCCGCAGCAGACTCCATCGCGCGGGGTTGGGCGGGTTTCGACGACTCCCCAACCGCCCGCCCCACAAGGCCGGATGGCTGAGTTCTCGGTTTGGGCGACCGGAGTCCTAACCATGGAGGTCGGTTGGCCAGGATCACCAGGAGAGGGTGCGAGGACGAGGATGGCAGGGCAGCACAAGCGTCCGATAATATCGCGACCCCCATGCCACCAAGGAATCCAGGTGCGTTCCTGACGCCGGGAGCAGGATACATGGAGCCCGATATGGCGAAGGGCCGATGAATAGGGCACTCGGACCGTGCGCGCCTGGAGGTCCAGCGAGGAGTAGCTGCCTATGGGAACGATCTCATCAAGCACCGGACTGGTGTCCGGTCTTGACATTCAGAGTCTGGTCGAGAGCCTGATGGCGATTGAGTCTCGCCCACTGACGTTGCTGAAGGCGAGGATTGCCACCGCCCAGACACAGCAAGCCGCCTATCAAACGCTCGGTAGCACGCTCAAGGCGGCCAAGAGCCCGATTCAGATTCTGTCTCGCGTGTCCACGTTCACGGTGCGGAAAGCGACGAGCAGCAACGAGGATGTGCTGACCGCCAGCGCGACCAACGGCACCTCCCTGGCCAACTATTCCTTCACCGTGCGGGCCTTGGCGGCCACCAACCAGCTCGTATCGACCGGGTTTCACGATCGTGACACCACGGCGGTCGGGGCCGGAACCCTGATTCTCGAGAGCAGCAACGCACGCGTCTCTCCGAACACGGCCCTGGCAATGCTCAACGGCGGCGACGGCGTGAGTCGCGGGAAGATCCGCATCACCGACCGCTCGGGCCACTCCGCGGACGTTGACCTGAGGACCGCCACGACGGTCGAGGACGTGCTCGATGCGATCAACTCCCAGAGCGACGCCAACGTTCGTGCCACGGTGGAAGGCGATCATTTCGTGCTCACCGATCTGAGCGGAGGAACGACGTCCGATCTGCGCATCGCGGACCTGAGCAACGGTCACACGGCGGCGGATCTGGGCATCGCCACTTCGTCATCGACGACTCAAATCGTCGGCCGAGACGTGATCAACCTGGCGGAATCCACACGCCTGGCGCGGCTCAACGACGGCACCGGAGTCCGCTACAGTTCAAACCTCGTGTCGGACATGCGTTTCACTTTGGCGGACGGGAGTGCCTTCGAGGTCGATCTGGCCGACTCGATCAGCGAAGCCACGCAGCTCGCTCACCTGAACGATGGCGAGGGCGTGCGTCTGGGCGTGATCAGGATCACGAATCGCAGGGGTGAATCGGCGGAGGTCGACCTGACCGAGGCTCAGACCGTGGGCGAGGTCAAGGACGCCATCGCCGCCGCAGACATCGACGTCGCGGTCACCATCTCCGGTGCCAAGCTGGTCGTCAGCGACTCGACTTCCAGCACGAGCTCGAACCTGATCATCAAGGACATAGTCGGTCACGCGGCTGCCGATCTGGGCATTACCCGGGATGCCTCGGACTCCACTTTCACCGGCTCCACCGTCTACCGCATGGATACCATGGGGGCGGTGATCCGGGCCATTGAGAATGCCGACGGCAATCACGGCAAGCTGAGCGTTGCGATTAGCGGCAATGCCATTGTGCTCACCGACCACACCACCGGTCCGGAGACCGCGAAGGTCGAGGCCTTGAACGGCTCACTGGCCGCCCGCGATCTCGGTCTTCTCGGGGACTTTGACGGCACGGGTACACACCAGTCGCGTGATCTGATTGCCGGACTCAACACCGTCCTGCTGTCCTCCCTTCACGGCGGCAGCGGCATCACGCCCGGCGTCATCGCCTTCACCCGGCGCGACGGTTCCACGTTCAGTCTGGACTTCTCGGGAGCCCAGACACTGGCCGACGTGATGAAGCTCATCAACGATGACGGGCGGCTATCGGCCCGCGTTGACGATGGCGGCACCCGTCTACAGCTCACCGATGCCACCGAGGGATCGGCTTCGTTCAGCGCCGCCGGCGAGATGGCCGAAGACCTGGGACTCACCCACAACGGTTACCGCACCCTGCTGAGCGAGGACCTACAGCTCCAGTACATCTCGGAAAACACCATCCTTGCCGAACTGAACGCAGGCAAAGGGGTGGCCGCCGGAACGATCCGGATTACCGCGACTGACGGCAGGACCGCCACGTTGGCCGTCAGCTCATCGACGCACAAGACCGTGGGTGACCTGCTCAAGGGGATCAATGCCCTCAATCTCGGCGTCGAAGCCAGGATCAACGCCAACGGGGACGGCATCGAACTCGTGGATACCAACGGGGGCACCAAGGTGCTGACCGTCGCCCAGGAGGGCACGGGCACCACCGCCGCCAACCTGGGCATCCTGGGCACCGGCGATTCGTCAGGCGTGCTGACCGGTTCATTCTCCCAGACCATCGAGGTGGGAGCGGCGGACAGCCTTGATAGCCTGGTCGCCAAGATCAACTCGGCCGGAGTCGGGGTGACGGCCAGCGTGATCAATGACGGCACGAGCGAGAACCCCTACCGGCTGGTTCTCACCTCGAACGCCAGCGGCGAAGCCGGACGCGTGCTGTTCGGAGGGACCCTGGCCGACTTGGGCCTGCAGACCATGACCGAGGGGCGGAATGCCTTGGTCGTCGTCGGCGGCCTCGACTCTTCCAGTTCAGTGGTCGTCTCCAGCGCCACCAACACCGTGGCCAATGTGGTGTCCGGCCTGACCTTGAACCTCACCGGCACCAGCGAGACGGCGGTTCAGGTCGCGGTCACATCCGACGCCGACTCCGTTGTTGAGCATGTCAAGAGCTTCGTGGAGTCGTTCAACAGCACTCTGGACCTGATCGACGAGCACACCAAGTTCGTGCTGAACGAGAGCGACGCCGACGAGAGCACGAGAGGGGTGTTGTTCGGCGAATCCGCAGTTCTTCAGATCCAGAACACCCTCTATCGCGAGCTCCGGACCCAGCTCGCCGAGGCCGGTCTGAGCCTGAGGTCGCTGGCCGATGTCGGCCTGACCGTGGCCAGCGACGACCTCGAGAATCCAGCTCCACGGCTTCAACTCGATGAGGACAAGTTCCGCGAAGTGCTCGCGGACAAGCCGGAAGAGATGAGGAGGCTGTTCACCCTGGTCAAGACCGACGCCAACAACAAGCTGGAATATGTCGGTATCGCGGCCAGGCTGAATCAGGTGCTTGACGACATGACCAACAGCTCGGACGGCCTGACCACGGTGCAGTACAATCGCATCGAGGATCGTCTGGAGCTCTACAACGACCGGGCGGAGGACATGCAGACGCTGCTGGACAGGAAGGAAGCCCGTCTCTACGCCCAGTTCGAGGCGATGGAGAAGGCCCTCTCCGACCTCCAAGCCCAACAGACGGCCTTGTCTTCCATGGTCAATCTCCTGTCGTCGTCGAGCAGCCGTTCATCCTCCAGCTCCTGATCCATCATGAGCATGGCGACAGGAAACCGTTTCAGGACTTTCCGGGAGCGACGGTCGGCCCCCGGCCGGTTGCAGCCGCGGCCTGTGCCGCACCTGGTCCTGGCGGGGGGCCGAGACGGGAATGTAGTCAACCCGACCCGCCGGGCAACCGATAACAACAGCGTCCATGGAAAACGTGTCCAACGAGTACCTTCAGAACGCCGTGATGACCGCCTCGCCGGAGCAGCTTCACCTCATGCTCTACGACGGGGCGATTCGCTTCACGCGGCAGGCGATTGAGGCCACCCGGGCCAAGGATTGGGAGAAGGCCTTCACCGCATTCACCCGGACGCAAAGGATCATCCTGGAGATGAATGCGGCCCTGAACTACAACATTGACGCGGATCTGTGCAAGCGGACCGCCGGCCTGTACAATTTCATCTACCGGAAGCTGGTCGAATCCAGCGTCCAGCGCGATGCAGCCATCGCCGAGGAGGTTCTCCATCTGCTGGAATACCAGCGGGAGACCTGGGTCATGCTCATCGACAGGCTCCGGCAGGAACGGTCAGGCGAGACTCCGGCGGCTACTCCCGGGCAAGCGGTCCACACGCCGCCGCCACGGGAACCCGAGGGTTTCTCTTCCGAGGACGGCGCGCTCTATGGTTCGCTCAGCGTCCAGGGTTAGCCTTCAGCCCGACCCCGTCGTTCCCCCGGCATATGCTCCGGCCTGCGATCAACCGAGGAGGTCGTCCATGCCCACGCTCCGCGTTTCATGCAAGATCCGTCAGACGGTTCCCGTCCGCGTATGCCTTCGACACGGTGTCTGTCTCGCCTGCGTCGCCATCGGCGCAGCCGCCGCCCTGGTTCAGGCCCAGTCTCAGCCTCTATTTCCGACCCTATCCTCCGCTCCGGCAACCAGCCAGCCGACCTCGCCCGCCGACCAAGACAAGGCGCTCGCGAAGGCCAGGGACGTGCTCGAGAATGCCAGGCGAGGCCGCAAGGACGAACTGCCCGCGACACGCCAGCTTCTCCTGGACTTCATTGCCCGATATCCGGATAACCCCGAGGGGCTGCAGCTGCTGGCCACGGCCTACGAGCTCTCTCCCGCCCCCGCCGACGCCCAAAATGGAATGACTTCCGAGGATTTCGCACCGCTCGCCAAGCAGGTCTGGCTCAAGGTTGCGTCCGTCGCCTCCAGGACCGCGAAAACGCCGGCCGATTGCCAGATGGCCGAGAGCATCTGCCTGGGAATCCTTCGCGGAGGACCCGATCGATGGCCGGTCCATCTTGACCTGGGGAGACTGTACGCCAGGACGCAGCGGCGATCCCAGGCGATCGACCACTACATGGCCTATTTCAAGAACTGCAGGAATGCCACCCCGGTCCACACGGACACGCAAGCACGTCTCGAACTCGCCCAGCTTTATCTGGCCCCTTCCCTCTCTCCCTCTCTTCCGACCAAAACGGACCACTGGCGGCTGGCGGTAGAGGCCCTGAATGACGCCCGGAAGGACGATCCGGTCAGCGCCGAGATCGACGCCTGCCTCGCCTGGGCCTACCAGAGCGGTGCCGCGGCGGCGGGTGAGGAAGCTACCTCCAATCGGGTGGACTACCGGAAAGCGGAAGTGGAACGAAGGCGACTCCTCACCGAGGCGGTCAACGCCATCAACGAAGCCCTGCGAAAGGAGCCGCGCAACCCTAAGTATCTCCTGGCCAAGGTCGAGTATCTCCTGGCCAAGGTCAGCTTGCCGGGTGGCCGCAATCTGAACGACGACCCGAACAAGGACCTCGACGAGGCTGTCGGCGCCGCCAGCCTGGCCGTTCGTGTCATCGCCGAGGCTCTGGAGCAGACACCCGGCAACACCAGCCTGCTGGCCCAGTTGAGCCGATGCTACGAGGCGTTCGGCGCCACCCTGATGGCCAGGATTCAGGTGAACAAGGACGACGCCTTGGCCCTCGGCCGCCTGATGCAGATGGCCCGCCGCCATATCGACGTCGAGCGCGAGGCAAGCCTCCGCCGCCTCCTGGGGCAGACCGACGCCCTGAGCAGCGACACGGCTCGCAACGACCCCGCGGTGAAAGCCCTGCGGGACGAGATCGAGAAGACCCTTCAGGAGATCCAGGCCGGCGCCGCCGACCTGCCGGTGGCGACCCGTCCAGGATCCTGAGTCCAAGGAGAAACGGGTCCGGCGCACCCACCCGCTCACGACCTTTCGGGCGGCCGAAAGCGAACATATAATGACTCCCCATGTTTGAATCGAAGATCAGTACGTCCGAACGCATCAAGCGGCTGCCACCCTACCTGTTCGCGCGGATCAATGCCCTCAAGCACCGCAAGCGGCAGGATGGCATCGACATCATCGACCTGGGCATGGGCAACCCGACCGACCCGACGCCCCAGCCCATCGTGGACAAGCTTTGCGAGGCCGTGCGCGACCCGCGAAACCATCGCTACAGCGTGTCTCGCGGGGTGCTCAATCTGCGCCGCGACGTCGCCCGCCACTATCGCGAGCACTACGGCGTCGAGCTCGATCCGGAGCAGGAGGTCATTGCCTGCATCGGCAGCAAGGAAGGCATCAGTCACCTGCTGCTGGCCATGCTCGGACCGGGTGACACCGCGGTGGTCGGCGATCCGGCCTTTCCCATCCATGTCTACGGCGTGGCTCTGGCCGGGGCCAACGTCATTTCCGTCCAGCTGGGCAACGATGACGCCTTTCTGGAGCGGATTCGGTACGTGGTCGCTCATCTGTTCCCCAAGCCCAAGGTCATCATCCTGAACTACCCGCACAACCCGACGGCCATGACCGTGAACCTCGACTTCTTCGAGAAGGTCGTCGGCCTGGCCAACGAGCACGGCGTAGCCGTGATCCACGACTTCGCCTACGGGCAGACCTGCTTCAACGGCTACAAGGCCCCGAGTTTTCTCACCGCCCGGGGAGCCAAGGAGATCGGCGTCGAGTTCACCACGATGAGCAAGCCATACAACATGGCCGGGTGGCGCATCGGCTTCTGTGCCGGCAATGCCACCATGGTGAACGCGCTGGGCACGATCAAGGGCTACTACGACTACGGCATCTTCCAGCCGGTGCAGATCGCCTCGATCATCGCCATGCGGCATTGCCAGGAAGACGTGGTCAGGCAGCAGGCAATCTACCAGGAGCGCCGGGACGTGGTTGTGTCCGGCTGCCGCAAGCTCGGTTGGGAGGCCGAGGTCCCGCGAGCCAGCATGTTCGTCTGGGCCCGGGTCAAGGACGAGCATCTCGCCGGCCAATCGAGCATCGATTTCGTGATGAGGATGCTGGAGGAGGCCGAGGTGGCTCTGGCACCCGGGCGAGCGTTCGGCGAGAACGGCGAAAGCTACGTCCGCATCGCCCTGGTCGAGAACGAGCAGCGTCTTCGCCAGGCCATGCGTCAGCTGGATCGAGCCCTCAACAAGAAGGCCATGGTCGGAGCAGGAGATTGAACGGAACCGGACCCGAGCCATCGGCGTGGCGGTCCCCCTGCCCCGACTTCCGCGAAGGCTGCGGCATGCTCGGCACCTCCTGCTGATCGCTGAAGGCTGACAGCCGAAAGCTACTCCATGATTTCGATCATCGACTACGGCATGGGCAACCTGCGAAGCGTCCAGAAGGCCTTCGAACGCGTGGGGGCTCGCGCCCAAATCGTCACCGCGGCGGAGCAGATCCGCAACGCCGACAAGATCGTCCTCCCTGGCGTCGGCGCGTTCCGCGACGCCATGGCCCATCTCCACGACCAAGGACTGACCGAGGCCGTCGTCGAGGCCGCCAGATCCGGCCGGCCGTTCCTGGGCATCTGCCTCGGCCTGCAAATGCTCTTCGACGTCAGCCACGAGGACGGCGAGTACCGGGGCCTGGGGATTATCCCGGGCCGGGTGTTGCGTTTTGACTTCTCCGATCTGCCCGGCGGCCGCGAGCTCAAGATCCCTCACATGGGCTGGAACCGCCTCAACTGGGAGCGCCCCTGCCCGCTAATGGCCGGCCTCGACAGCGGCACCTGGTTCTACTTCGTCCATTCCTACTACGTCGTTCCCGCCGAGGGCGCGGCGTCGTTCGGCACCTGCGAGTATGGCCGGCCGTTTACCGCGATGATCTGGCGGGACAACCTCTTCGCCACCCAGTTCCACCCGGAGAAGAGCCAGGAGAAGGGCCTGCTCATGCTCAGGAACTTCGCGACGCTGTGAGGAATCGGTTGGATTGGCGCGGCAGAGTGGACGCCGAGGCCCACTGGTCCCCGACCGCGACGGCAAGGAGCACCCATGGCCTTCGACGCACTGATGGTCCTCGGTTCGCTGGTCCTGCTCTACCTCGGAGCCGCAGGATTGGTGCGCGGCTCGGCTTCCCTTGCCCTGCGGCTCGGTCTCACCCCGCTGATCGTAGGGCTCACCGTGGTCGCCTACGGCACGAGCATGCCGGAGCTCGTGGTGAGCAGCAAGGCGGCGCTGGCCCATCAGGGAGACATCGCCGTCGGCAACGCCGTCGGCTCAAACACGCTCAACATCGGCGTCATCCTGGGGATGACCGCCCTCATCTGCCCGCTCCGGGTGCAGTTCCAGCTGGTCAAAGTGGATACCCCGGTCATGATCGGAGCATCCGTGCTGTTCCTGGCCATGTTCCGCGACGCTCACATCAGCCGTCCGGAGGCCGCGGTGCTGTTCCTGGGCATTGTGGTCTACACCATCGCAAACATCCACCTCGGCCGCCAGCACGCAGCCGCCGAGATCCGGAACGCGTTCGACGCATCCGTCCCGGGTTTGAGCCGGCACTGGGCGGTAGATCTGTTCTTCATCCTGATCGGACTCCTCGTCCTGGTCGTCGGCTCGCGTCTGCTCGTCACTGGCTCGGTCAACCTCGCCCGGGCCTGGGGTGTCAGCGAAGCCGTGATCGGCCTGACGATCGTGGCCGCGGGCACCAGCACGCCGGAGCTCGCCACCTCGATCGTCGCCGCCTGGAACAAACAGGCGGACATCGCCCTGGGCAACATCGTCGGCTCGAACACCTACAACATGTTGTGCATCCCAGGCATCTCCGGCCTCCTGGCTCCCATCGACGGCGCCGGCATCAGCGCTTTCGACCTGGGGGTGATGCTGGGGACCTCGGCGATCCTGCTTCCGATCCTCTGGACCGGCTTCCGCCTGCGACGCTGGGAGGGTGCTGTGCTCCTGCTGATCTACTGCGGCTACGTCGCCGTTCTCTGGCCGAAGTAGGCCACCTCACGGCCTGGCGGCGGCCCCACCCTCAGCCGACACCAGCTCAAGCAGGGTGATCGAGTTGGCCTGGAGGGTGCCGTCCCAGGTGAACGAGCCGTCAACGCGGCCGCTCCGGGTCATGGCCAGATCGGCCTTGTCGCGATCGTGCCAGACGTTGCTGTGGGTCGCGTCCACCGTCCACTCCTGCCAACGCGAGAGCTTGATCGAGGCGGGCAAGCTGTCAATGCTCAATCGAACCGCACGCCGCAGGGCATGGCGGAACCGGAAGTTGACCATGACCACGGCCAGGCGCGGCTTCTTCTCGTCCCAGGCCGCTACCGCGCAGATGTCCTCGTCGCCGCCGGTCACGGCCAGCCACCGCCCGCTCAGTTGATTGAAGATCCGGGCCATGTGGTAGGTGGGCTTGGTCACGTTGTCCTTCATCAACATGCTGTAGTCGCCGCGGAAACCCATGTCGTTCTGTTTGACGTAGAAGAAGCAGGGGCGATCGATGCCGTGCGGTAGAAACGCCCGGATGACCCCGTCGGCGCAGTAGGCCGCACCGATTTCGTGATCCTGCGGACGATCCGCCCACCAGGCTTCGTTCCACTCCGTCACCATGAAGTGCGCGACGCTCTTCTGGAACTCGGGAAAGTCCCGGAGATACCCGCGGAAGACCTCGGCTTCCTTGGCCATGACTTCGGCGGACTGGAAGTACTCATGCCAACTGACGAAATCGAGGGGAAGCTTCTGCTGCCGGCACCAGAGCATCAGGCCGCGGGCGAAACCCTTGCCGTGAACACAATGGCCGTGCTCCGGGCTGCTCTCCATCGGCCCGCTGGCCAGGGCCGGACCACCGATCTTGGCCTCGGGGTCGGCCCGGAGAATGCCCCGAGCGGAGGCCTGGTAGAGCTTGCAGTAGGCCTCGAACCGGCGGACCACCTCACGGTCACTCTGGTGCGTGCCCAGGGCCTCGTCATAGAGCTTCTGGAACGTCTCGCTGCCGGTGTCCTGCGGCCCGGGCTTCAGCCAGCCGGTGTTCACCTCGTTCCACACTTCCCAGTAAGGCACACGCCGGCCACGGTCCAGGCATCGTTTGGCCGCCAGGTAGCACAGTTCCTCCCACAACGCATAGTCTCTCGGGGCGCTCTGTCGATCGGGATTGGGCACGGCGTCGAGCACTTCGGGCATATACGACACCGCCAGGATGGGGGCCGTGCCGGCCTTGGCCATGAAGTCCACCCGCCGGTCCAGGTCCGCCCAATCATGAACGAACTTACCATCAAGACCCTTCTTCAACGCATTGGTGAGCACGTTATCCATGCGGAACCACTTGAAGCCGCCGTCCTTCAGCCGCGCGGCGGTGCTATCCTCGTAGTCAGCAAGCCCACCCCCCTGGCTGAGTCCGACGATGCCGTCGGGGATCACGCCCTCCAGGCGAGCAGCGTCGATCCGCAGTCCCACCCGTCCCGCCGCCCGCTCGGGATCGATCAATGCCCAGTTGGCTTCATCGAAGTTCTCCCCCCCTTGGACCTTCTTGTAGACCTGCACGGCAAGGCTGACTTTCTGCCCGGGTACCGCCTTCTCACTCACCATCACCAGGGCGGGATGGTCGTTGTCGAACCGGCACTGCAGCGTGCCGTCGAGCCAGACCTCGCCTCCGTCACCCGCGGCGATCCGCAGCCCGACCGGCTGACCGGCGGCGGGCCGGCCCTCGATCGTCTCCGGAATCACCAGATCCGCGAACAGCCAGCAGAATCTGTCCGGGTGCGGCAGCTTGTCGCCCGGCCTGATCGGCTTGAGATCCCCCCCGCCATCGCCGGGCCGGCTTTCCCGCTCATTGCTCGGCGGCCCCACTCGCCATTGAGCCTCAACCTCGGCGACCCCGATGAGAACCGAAACCAGTAGAATACGCCTGATCATGCTTAATACCTCTCAGGGACGAGGACACCCCGCACATCCGAAGGCGACTTGCATACGCGAACCAACTCACGGAGGCAAATTCACGACTTAATCGGGCACCCGTGAACAGAACAGCACAACCGCCAAAACGCCATCCACGATGCAACGGCGGTCAGGCTCTGGCAACTGACGGCTCTCCGCCATTAACGCGTTTTACGGGGCCGTCGCGCCAGTTCATGACCGTTCAATGCTAGCTTACGAATAGAATACCTACATAATCACTTCTAACACGACCAAGGCCGGAAGATCATTTTTTAGTGTATTTATTTTTATTTCACTTTTATCTGTCTGCGTTTGCGTCAAGTTAGGGATTGACATAAGGCCTATCCCTGATTAGCTTTAGGTACGCAGGCCAAAGAGGCTGGGGCTTTCCGACAGCTTCCTGGCTGCAGAAGGTGACGGCGAACGCAGTTGACGAACGGCGAGGCAAGGGTTGCAGCGTAGGCAACGCCCGGTAACCCAATACCCCAGTCGCGGGTGGGTTGTGCCGGTTCGGTGGCCTTCCGCCCAGTTTTGTCCGCGTCGTCAAGGAAGACAGGAAGAACCGACAAGCGAACAGCGGTCTCCGCCCCGTCGCGTGGCGGGCGACGGAGACCACAGACCTCGACATGAAATGGAGGAGCGAGATGAGGACCATCGTCTTTGCAGCGGCGGTCGTGGCCATCGCGGGAGCGGCGGCCGTCGGCTTGCCCGGAACGGCCTGGCAGCCGATCGAGAGCTCGTTCAACGGCTATGCTGGTGAAACCTACCCGATGGAACCAGCGATTCCGTGGGACGGCATGTGGGGCACCAACCACCAATATGTGGGCAGCGACGGTGCGAACACACGGGCTTGGCTGGCGACCGGCCCCGGCCCGCATACCCCGGAGAGTGCGGCCCAGAATGCCGGCGCCAACGGAATCTACATGTGGTTGAAGCAGGGAAGCACGCTGTACGCCAAATGGGACTTTGGCTGGGATATCACCCGGGCGTGGAGCGCCATTCGCCTGACCAGCGTGGACACCGGCACCTCCTGGATCCTGCCCATCGATCGTCTGGACGGCGACTTCACAGCCATCCCCGGCGCCGGCTACAGCTTCACCACTGCCTATGAAGGCAGTGGCATCAATGGCACACGTCGGGTCTGGTGGAATTTCAACGCAGCAGACGTGCCCACGACCACCGCGTTGTACACCATCGAGGCCTACGGCGTGGTCCCCGAGCCCAGCAGTCTGCTGCTGCTCGCCCTGGGCGCTCTGTTCCTGCGACGCAAGGTCAACTGACGCTCTTCCCACGCATTCGGCAGCTTCACGACGATCGGGGGCAGAGCGGGGCATGATGTGGCGGCCCTGCTCTGCCTCCTTCGCTGCAACCGATGATGAACGGATCGGTCCCGCCCGCACCTCAGGGTGCCCAATGACAAGGGGTGGAGGCGTGCACTGGACCCCCACTGGCCTGTCGGGCTTTCGGCGGTTCACCCTGGCGAGCCCGGAGAGGAGCAGAGACGATGACCCGGCGACTGATCGCCTTAACCCTCGGCGTCGCGACGAGCCTTGCACCGTCGAGCCAGGCTCAGACTTTCACGACGGTCTTCAGCGACACCTTTGACGGCGGTGTCTCGCGCTCAACGTGGCCCAAAGTCGAAGGCAAGATCAATGTCTTCCCCATGCAGTATCTGGAAGGCAGTTCCACCTCGGGCCACAAGGACCATACCGGGAACGGCGGCCAAGCAGCCACCGAAATCCCCAACAATCCTTTCCCGTACGCCGCCTATCACGAGTTTGAGGCTCTGCCGCAACTCAACATCCTCAGAGTCGGCGCCTGGATCTGGCAGGACGTCGAACGGCCGCTGTGTACCGCGGAAGCCTGGCCGGTCCGGGGCATGGTCGGTCTCACCTCGCTACCCGGCGAGGCCCTCGCTCTCCCGCCGGGGCCTATGGGCCCCAACGTGGTTTATCCTTACGACGACTTCGCCTTCATCGGCGTGGAGATGCCGGTCTCCAACAACCCTGAGGATCCAGTCCAGAAGTTCTATCGCTGGCGAACCAAGACCGACGGATGGAACCTGAGCTCCGTACCCCGCAAGGCGGACTTCGTATGCCACGGCGCTCAGACCTGGCGGCACGTCGAGATCGTGGTCCACCCCTACTCAGGCCAGGTCGGCGACATCGAGTTCTTCATCGATGGCCAGCTGGTCGGCCAAGGCCACCGAGCCCCCGGCCCGGACGGCACCGGCGTCCCGCTCCGTCGCATCCAGCTCGGCTCCCGGTTTCCCGAGGAGCAGGACGCAACCGACGTCCGCCCGCCCTACAGCTATGAGTTCTTCTGGTTCGACGATGTCGAGCTGAGCACCGCCTCGCCCTGCCACGAGCCCCGGGCCGACGTCGACGGAGATGCCGATGTCGACCAGGTCGATTTCGGTCTGCTTCAGCGATGCTACACGGGACCCAATCCCATCACTCCGTACGATTTGACCGCCTGCGGATGCCTGGATATCGATGCCGATTGGACAATCGACGCGACCGACCTGAACTCGTTCTCGTCGTGCTACTCCGGCCCAACCCTGCGGGCTGACGCCAGCTGCGATGCGGGAACGCCGCTGCCCTAGCGGTGCCCGACGGAGGCGACCATGCTCTGTGCCACACTCCTGACCACGATCGCGGGCGCAGCCCTGCCTTCGGCCACGACCCAGCTTCCCTTCTATGAGAACTTCGAGCCAGTGAAGCTGGACGGCACGAGTTGGAGTTTCCTGACCGAGTGGCTCGCTTGCGATTCGCCCGCAAATCGGAAGACCACATGTCCGGTAGATCCGATGCTCCCCAAGGGTTGGCCCAACCCCGCCCCAAACGATGCCCAGACCTGGGGGCCGTACAAGTTCGAGACTTGGCCGGATGAGGCCAACGGCGGCCGGGTCTTCTCCGGCCAGCGTTCCGGCCGCCAGCCGATCTGGGACCCCATGTGGGCCGCGATCCTCCACGTGTTCGATCCGCCGCTCGAACCCGGCCATCTGCGGGCCAAGACCCAGTTCTACGACCCGGCCGACATCCTCTGCGACTGCGATCCTTGGGGGCCACCCTCCCGGCCGAACTTCGACGACCACGGCTGGCTTATCCTGACCGAACCTAACCGCACCGAGTACTTCGTGCTTGCTGTTAACTCCAAGATCAGTTGGGAGTACTACTCCTGGGCGACGATGGCCGACGGCTGGCACATCACGCCGGTTCCGCGGACCCAGGGCTGGCACCGGCTGGAAATCGTCGTCCATCCGTACTCGGGCGCGGTCGGCGATGTCGAGTTCCTGATCGACGGCGTGGTCATCAGTCAGGGCCGGCGAATGCCCGGCCAGGGCAACGGCATCGACGTCACCTGGCTGCGCCTCGGGGGCGATCCCCGACTGCTCACCGAGGGGTACTTGACCAACACCTTCGAGGAATTCTGGTACGACGAGGTCGCTCTGACCTTCTGCCGAAACGAACCCCGGTTCGATACCGACCGCGACGGCGACGTCGACCACGCCGACTTCGGCATCTTTCAGGCCTGCCTCTCCGGCCCGGCCAACGCGTTCGTGGCCAACCCGCCCTTCGACGGCAGCGCCTGCCAATGCCTCGATGCCGACGGCGACCGGGACGCAGACGCCGACGATCTGGCGGTCTTCACCCGCTGCTACTCCGGCCCGACCATCCCCGCCTTCCGAGGCTGCGACAACCCGGCGCCGTGATACCACTGCTTCTGTCACCCCTCCGCCACCTAACACCACTACAGCTCCAGCCAGAAGTCGAGCGGTTAATCGTGTTAATGGGGAGCAACGCAACTTCAGTATTCATAAACACTTGCCAGCCGATGACGTTGCTTCGTCTCCGCCATGGTGTTAGAATGAGGATCAGGAATCGCAGAGCGTGTCACCACCGGCTCATGGAGGCTTATGAAGCTGTCGGTTGCCCCCGCCGTACCCGCGTACGCCTGCGACGACGCTCCGGAAAACCACCATCCTGCCCGAAGGAGGTTTGTGATGAGATCTCGCTTGATTGTCTGTCTGGTTGCCGTCCTGGCAGCCGCCGATTCCGCCAGCGCCCAGCGGGTCTGGTACCTGAAGCCCGACCGATTCGACGGCAACTGGCACAACGAAGCCGCCGGCGGCTATGACGATGGCACGCCGATGTTCGACGGCCGCTACTGGTGGGGCCAGGGGTTCGATGGCGTCCGCCGGGCCTACTGGAAATTCGACAACAACGACAACTGCCTGGGTCCGGAGATCCCCGACGAGCCGAACATCTACAAGATCGAGTACTTCGTGCCTCCCGCCCATGCCACGGACTACTCTCCGCTGGAAGTCATCATGGACGGCTACGACCAGTGGAAGTACTGGGACCCCAATGTCCCGTGGAACGGCCAGTACGGGACCAACCGGCAGTGGATCCAGACCAACGAGAACAACCAGGGGCGGTGGATGGACACCGGCCCGGGGCCGCAGTGTCCCAACTGGGATGCGGGCCTACCCTATCCCCGCTGCGGCGCAAGCGGTAACGGTGGCTTCGTTTGGCTCAAACGCGGGTCGGTGATGTACATCATGTTCAACTTCGCCTGGTACGATGACGCCAGCGAGGTAGGCGTTTCTGCCCTGCGGATCACGGAGATGAACCCTATCCAGACCGGGGTCTGCGGTCCGCCCTCGGCCGGGGGTCCGCTCGACCTGCGTTGCGTCGGCAACGCCGATGCCCTGCTCGGCGTCGGCTCGGACACCACCTCCTCCGACGACAACGATCGTTTCGCCAACGGCGAGCGGACCATGATCGCCAAGAATGACCACACCCTGGCGGCCGAGGGCTACATCCGGCCATGCCAGGATCACCTCGACCCAAGTCTTCTGCCCACGCCGCTGATGCCCGGCTTGCCCCCGAATGGGGTATTCACCGTCCAGGTCCCGGGCTCACCCGGCTTTCAGCTCCGCTATGATGGATGGAATTCCATCAAATGGGATGGCGGTGACACCTTGGCAGGTCCTTTCAACCCCGAGAACGTTTTCGTGCTCAACCCGGATGGTCCGCGCGAGTTTCTGCCCGGCCCCTACGCTCAGATTCGCCTTCTGACCGTTGGCAACGGGGACAACAATGGAGAACTGGTCGTCGAGGCGGTCTACAACGATCAGACCGTCGATTCCTGGTCCTTCAAGCTCTACAACTGGTTCGGGACGGACGGGGACGATAATTCTCAGGCTGTCGGGGTAGGTGGTCGATTAAGGAGTAGTGGACCGGACGTGGTCGGCTTTCAGCGGGTTCGGCACGACGGCACGAACCAGAGCGGCGGCAACCATGACGGAGCGTTTCTCCTTTACCACGCGGCCCAGATCGACGCCCGGAAGACCCTGAGCCGGATCCGGCTGCGGATTCAGGCGGACGAGCGGGGTTTGGGCGGTCGGATCGCCGTGCTGGGAGTGTCGCTGGACAAGAGTTCCTGCCACACGCCGGTCTTTGACGCAGCCGGTTCGGGGACGGATGGTACCGAGCCGGACGGGGCGGTCGACCAGCGGGACTTTGGCGTCCTCCAGACCTGTCTTTACGGCACATCGCCGTTCGATTCCGCGGTATGTGCCTGTTTCGACGTGGTGGGGGACGGGGTCATCGACGGTTCCGACTTGGAGCGGTTCCTGAAGTGCTGGACGGGACCGGCTCCGGCAGCCCCGGTGTCCGCCGACTGTGCGAAGTGAGGTAAACCAGGTAAGTGTGATAGTGGTGATGTTCCCGGGGGCGGGGAAGAGCCGGGTCTTCCTGATTGGTTGACTGAGGATACCAAGGCGTCGAATGTGACCGGTAACCTCTTGAAAGACACGATGGAATCGGCTAGAGTCTAGTAATCAGGATTAGCCCGTCAAGGAAGCCCTTACAAGGAGTATCACATGGCCCGCCGACCAGTGATCTGGCCACTGCTGCAACGTTGTCCTTCTCGGAAGTCTCCGCCCCTCGGATTCACCCTTATAGAGGTACTGGTGGTCGTCGCGATCATCGCCTTGCTGATCGCGATCCTGCTGCCATCCCTCAAGATGGCCCGGGACCAGGCCCAGGCGGCGGTGTGCGGCAGCAACATGGGTCAGGCGGTCAAGGGGGCGATCCTGCATCTGACCGAGACCAACATGCGCAAGGAGCGGTGGAGCACCAACTATGGTTGGGCCACCTACTCGATGAAGGCGAATGGCGGGCAGTCGGATCTGTTTGTCTGCCCGGCGGACGCGAATCCTCGACCGACCGCCGCGGTCCTCGCCCGCGTCTGGGCGGGCTCCATCGATCGCGGAATCACTTCCGGCGATGCCATCTTCAACCATGTCTATAACGCTGGCGGCGGCGTATGGCAGACGGATGTCCAGGACTCGGTGGTGGGAGATGAGTTCGGCGGCGACGCCTTCAGCTATACGGACATTGACCTGCTCCATCGGCTACACGTGAGTACCGCAAAACAGAGGTTCGCCGCCGGCTATGTGGCCGAGAAGGAATCGGCCGACAATTTCGATGTGATGAGCTACAAGGGCGAGCCGCTGTGGAAGATGGCGGGCGGCGGCAGCGGAAACCGCACCATCCCGATCATGTGGATGAGCCATTCGGCCAATGCCAGTTCGGGCCTCAAGAACGTCCGGGGCATCCCAGCGCTGATCGTTGAAGGCGGCAAGCCGGGTATCTTCCCGCAGCGTCTGTGGAAGAAAACCACTCCCGTCAGTGGGACGCCGGAGAGCCTACCGGCCGCACTCCGGTTCCGCCACGGTGGCAAGAACAAGGATCCGCTCATGTCCGGCAAGGACTTCACCAAGCGCGGCTCAGCGCCTCCTCTGGACATGAAGTACGAGCCCGCCACCAAGATGAACGTGGGCTTCCTGGACGGTCATGTCCAGCGAATGACCGACGATCAGCTGATGGACAAGTCGAAGGCCGGGTATCCTGCGCGGGGACCGGTCTGGTACCCCGGACAGAGGTCGGATGAGGGGTTCTTCGATTGACCGGCCGCCCCGGGGGCAACAAACGACGACCGAAAACCAAGCCGGCAGCCAGTTTTGACATGGCAGGAGGGGCCAGCCGTCTCGCGCCAATTAGGTGGCGGGCAAGGGACGGACTATAATTGAGTCGCCGAGAACGATTCTGCCCTGGATGGAGAGTGCGCCCTTGCCGACGAAGGAGGGAGAAGGTGCTCTCAACGGGCGGGGAAGCTCTCCACGGTGTTCTCCAGGCGGTTTCACGATGGCCTGAGTGGTTCTAACCATCGCATCATCGTGTGCAACCGCGTGGCGACGTCGCACCCGCCGATCGGCGGAGGCGATCGAGCCACGACCGAAAGGAGAGCTCTATGGGTCAGCCTTCCGTTCGATCCATGCGTCGACCTCCCCGCCACCCACCCGGCTTCAGCGGACTTGGCTTCACGCTGATCGAAGTCCTGGTCGTCGTGGCCATTATTGCCCTGCTGATCGCCATCCTGCTCCCCTCGCTGAAGGCTGCCCGAAACCAGGCTCAGGCGGCGGTGTGTGCCAGCAACCTGAATCAGGCCATCAAAGGGGCACTCGTCCACCTGGCGGAGACGAGCATGCGCAAGGAAAGGTGGAGCACCAACTTCGGCTGGGCCACCCAGTCGTTGAAGGCCAACGGTGGACAATCCGAGTTGTTCACCTGCCCGGCGGACACGAACCCCCGCCCGACCGCCGCGGTGCTCATGCGTTTGTATGACGGAGCGGGCGGATACCACGGAACCACCGCGGGCGACGGCATCTTCAACCATTGCTTCGACGCCAAGGGCGGCGTCTGGCAAACCGACATACAGGACTCCGTGGAAGGCAACGAGTTCGGCGGCGATGCCACCAAGGGTGGGGATATCGATCTGATGATCGGCTACAACGCCACTACCGCCAAGCAACGGTTCGGCGACGGCTACGTGGCGGAGAAAGAAGCGGGTTGGCATTTCGATGTGCTCAGCTACAAGGGGGAGCTCTTGTGGCAGAACGCCGTGCCCGGCAGTGGCAACCGCGTTGTCCCCATCCTGTGGATGAGTTACGGGGCCAACGCCAGCTCCGGCCTCAAGAACATCAAGGGCATTCCCGCCTTCATCATGGAAACCGGCAAGCCGGGCATTTTCGCGGAGGATCTCTACAAGGGCACGACCCGGGTCGTGGCCCGGGAGAACCTGCGGCGACCCCTTCGCTTCCGCCACGGCGGCAAGAACAAGGATCCTGAGATGTGGGGCTGGGACTACACAGACCGAGCCGGCTACATGACCAAGCGTGACATGAAGTACGAACCTGCAACGACGATGAATGTGGGTTACATCGACGGCCACGTCCAGCGTATGAACGACGGCCGGATGATGATCAAGGACGCCAACCCGCTCACGGCGCCTATTCCGAACGGACAGGTCTGGTTCGGAGGCCGGCGAGGCGGCGAAGCCTCGTTCGACTGAGCACACGAGTCTCTGACGAGGGGAATGGACATGCGGAGTATCGACGGGGGGATCGCACTCGTCTCGTGTCTGCTTGTGGCGTCGAGTCTGCCGGCGGAGGAGCTAGCCCCGGGGGTCACGTACACCGTCCACGCGGCTCCCGGGCCAACCACGGTCTATGTGGTCAAGATCGACCGGCTCCGCGCCGAATACAAGCTGCAACTCGGCTGGTCGCAAGGAAAACGCAACTACACGGCGAGAGAAACGGTCGATACCATCACCAATCGCTATGGTCAGCCGGCTGGCGGGGACGTGATCTCGGCGATCAATGCGTCCTATTTCGACGGGGTCACGGCCCCAAGGCTGATCGGCATCGGTCAGAGCGACGGCCAGATGCTGGATACACCCAGCTTCAACGGCGACTACACCTACCACACGCTCATGGTCGGGCCCGCCCGGCAGCCGACCATCCGCACCAACTTCGGCCACAGTCTCGGCACGCTGACTCTCCCTGACGGCCACACCATGCCGCTGGCTCAATACAACTACTTCATGGGTGGCCCGCTGTACCCGGTCAATGGGATCGTCGCGTTCACCCCCGAATTTGACAATTCGACGCGCAGCAGTTTCATCTCCCCTTCGATCGCCGTCGAAGTCGTCGTGAGTGGGGTGAGCTATCCCATGCGCGGCGACAAGGAGGTGGCCGGCATCGTCACCGCGATCAACCATCCGACGACAGGCAATGCGCCGATCCCGGCCGGGGGGATGGTCCTGTCCACCTGGGGAAACGAAGAGACGAGGAGAGGCATTCTTGACCACGCCCACATTGGTGACCGGCTCAAGATGCGATTCGCCAGCCAGGCCGAGGAGTACAATATCTCGGACAACGCGGTGACCGGTATCGGCTGGATCATTCACCAGGGAGCCGCGTATACCGCTGGCTGGCAGAACCTCGAATCGGGAGCTGCTCCTTACAGCCGCAATCCCCGTAGCGTCATGGCCTGGAATAACGACTTCTGGTTCCAGGTCGTCTGCGACGGCCGCGGCGTCGGTGGGAGCGTGGGCATGACCTTCCAGGAGATGGCCGACTTCCTCACCGGCACGCTCGCAGCGACGGAAGCGGTCAATTTCGACGGCGGCGGCTCGGCTACCCTGGTCGTCAACGGTCAAGTCAGGAATCGCCCTTCCGACGGCTCTCCCCGACCGGTCGCCAACGCCCTTCTGCTGGTCAATCGGGATACCACGACGGTGTTCCCGTTCTCCGACCCGTTCGCAAGTACTGGGCGTCTGAGCGGCTGGGACGACAAGTTCCGGTACGCCGACGTGGTGGCCTTCTCGCCGGTCGCCCCGGGCGGGGACGGCTACGTGCTCAGGGTCATGAACAGCGATGGCGGCGTGGATACCTGCCGGCGGGGTGACTTCGGCGACACGGACTACAGTGTGCAGGCGGACATCTACTGCGAGTATCGACCGGATGTAACTGATGACGGTTTCGAGCGCTACGGCTTGTTCGCCCGTGACTCGGGAACCGGGGCCTTCACCCTGTCCCACTACGGCGGCGGCAATGGCTACGCTCTGCTCTACGACTCCAACAACGGGCGGATCCGGGCGGGGAAGCTCGTCAACGGCACGCCCATCGATTTCCTGGCCACGCCCGTGTACGAGCCTTCGACCGCATGGCGGACCTTCCGAATCGAGTGTCGGGGAGGGGCCATCAGGTACCTGGTAGATGGCCAACTGATCGCCAGCGCGGCCGACACCGACTTCGCCCACGGGTGCTTCGGCATCGGTTACCAGGAGTCCTTCGCCACGAACTCGAACATGCACGGCACGCGTGCGGACAACTTCACGGCCACCGACAATGCCGGTCCGCTCCTGCCCGCGGCCGAGTTCACCGCCAGTCCGGCTGCGGGCGTTGTTCCTCTCCGTGTGCAGTTCACCGATTCTTCCGCCGGCGGCATGATCGACACGTGGCTATGGGAATTCGGCGACCAGACCACCAGCAACGTGCGAAACCCGACCCACGTGTATTTGACCGCCCGGACCTACACCGTCTCGCTTACCGTGAGCGGACCGGGCGGATCGAGCACGAAGACGAAGCATGCCCTCATCGACGCCCAACCGAAACCGGGCGACCTCGACGCCGATAACGATGTGGACGGCGACGACTTTGCCCGGCTGCAGCTCTGCCTGGCCGGCGCCGGTCATCCAGTGACCGACGCCACCTGCAAGGGTGCCGATCTCACTGGCGAGGGTGACGTGGACCGCAATGACATCACCCGGTTCATCAAGTGCGTCAGTGGTGCCGGCATCTCCTCGGATCGCGACTGCCTGGGCAACTGAATCCCTGTGTCGCAACGAGCCTGGAGCGCCGCGGCCGCTGGCACGGCTTTGTCGTCCGTGTATATTGGGCTCCGTGGCAAGCCTGACACTCCAGATCTGGGCTGCAGCGATCGGCTTGGCCCGGCTCGCAACCCTGGCCGGTATGCCCTCCACGGCCACGGATCCCACCCCGGCGAACGGCGCTCGCGGCGTCGCCCCCGACGTCACGCTCCGATGGAAAGCCGGCGACGGCCAGAGACCTTATCGTGTATACCTCGGCACCACCTCTCCGGGGCTGTACCGCGGCACACAAACGGGCGCCATCTTTCAGGCGAACCATCTGCTACCCGCGACAACCTACTACTGGCGAGTCGATGAAGTCGACGACGATGGACCGGCCAGGGGCGACGTCTGGCGATTCACAACCCGGCCCGCCCGCGTCGCGGGCGACATGGACGCCGACGGAAACGTGGACCACGACGACTTTGCGCGGTTTCAGGAATGCCTGGCCGGTGCGGGGGGCGCCATCCTCAACCAGGACTGTGCCGCAGCTGATCTTGACGCGGACCGGGATGTGGATATCCGAGATATCGATGCGTTCGTGCAGAGCTTGAGCGGCCAGACGCGGCCGCGCCCCGTCCATGGCACCGGATCACTCCCGCCCGCCGGCCTGATTCCCCCAAGACCCGCCGGGGCCATCGCCGGGAGCGCCTTCGTGGCCGAGCTTCTGGATGCTCCGCTCGATCGACGGGAGGCTCGCATCCGCGAGGAAATCACCTCCGGCAACATTCCCGACTTCCTGGGCAGGTTCGTTGCGGTGACGGTCACGGCGACGCTCGACGGCCGGCCACACAGGATCACCTACGACGTTGCACCTGACTACCTGGCCATCGGCTCGGACACCGATTTCGTCCGCATGCCGATGACGCCCCAGACCGCCCAGGCCATTGCCGACCGCTTCGAGTGTGCCCTGCCCACGCCCAAGATGGTCAACGACATCTACGCCCAGGCGGCGGCCAAGCTGGCTCCATACCCGATCAGTCCAAGGGCCATTGACATCACCCATATCGCCACGTTCTACCTTCACCATCTGATGGTCGAGGGACAACGCGCCGGCCAGCCGCCGGGCTTGCTGGTCGGAGGCGTCAAGAAGGACCTGGTCATGACGCCTCAACTGGTTACCCGCCCTGGCAAGGTGGCCATTTATGGCTGGCACCGACTCGACGGGCAACCGATCCAACCACTCTACTTGGGACACACCCACCGCTGGGTTGATTACAGCCAGTGCATCCGATTGGTGCGGGGATACGTCACCGTGGACGGCAAGACCATGGCGATGGCCGACGTGCTCGACACTCTCGGCTTGTGCGCGCTGCTGAGCGATGAAGGCCCGATAAGGAATCCCCGCTACCCGGAGTGACGACCAGCTGGCTCGTGTCGCTGCTTTGGATGGAGACTCTCAGAACAGAGCCGCCTACTTGCCTGGGGGCAGTTCCTTCTTCTCGGGCTCCTTGGACGGCTGGGGGGCACTCTCAAACGCCTGAAGCACGGTGAGGTTCTCTTCTTCGGCGACCCGCTTGCCTCGCTGGCCGTAATGCAGGAAGGCCATCACCATGATCAGGACAATGGTCCCACACCAGGCCACCAGCGGCTGTCCGAGTCCACAGGCCATGCCCATCAGCAGGCTGAACAGGAGCAGGGTCGTGTCCTTGGGATCAGGCACGATGGTCCGATAGCGAATGAGGCCGACCATGCCGCCCAAACCAAAGGCCCGGGCGAGGTTGTCGCCGACGACCAGCCAGATGATCGCACCACCGAGCGCCAGCAGCGTGTGTGTGTCGGGCAGCGCCGCATTCAGCCGCACACCGGTGAACGTCCGTCGATAGACCTGGCCGATGATCCAGCCGAGGAAGGCGGCGGAGACCAGTCGGATGAGCACGCTCTGAATACCGAGAGTGGTGTCGCCGGTGCCGCTGATTTCCCCGAAGAGGCGATCCAACCAAGGGTTGGCGTTCAGTACTTGATCCATTGTCGTCATGCCCATTCCTGAGCTCCTGGCTTACGAATACCCAGCACATTTCCGATCGCCCAGGCATATTTCGACATGCGATGGGCGCGGTGCATCGTCACCTTGTCTCGTAACTGATAGAACCACTCCGGGCGCTCGCCGGTGGACTTGATCTCGAGGATCAGGCCGGTGAAGCGACCCTGCGGTCGGCTGGCCGGCCCTTGAGCCCGCACGTCGCGATCCAGCGTGATCCGCAGTTCGTCGGTTGCCGTCCGCTGAAATGCGAGCCGCTCATACTGGATGCACACCACCGGTCGCAGAGCCTTGGACTCAATCAGATGGGTGATGTGCTGATAGGTGTTGAGCAATTTGGGATCGCCGTTGCTCTTGAGCGTGGGCCAGATGTCGGCGCCCTCGTCCACCATCCGGGCCACGTCGCTAACACGACTGCCAAACCGGCGCTTCGAGCCAATCCCCCGGTTCTTCATCTTGACTTCGACCCAGCAGTTCTCGCCAAAATGGCCCTGGTGACCGTACTCCCGAATCCGGATCTTCCAGCGAACCATCAGGCCAACCAAGTAGTCCTGATAGCATCTGAGATCCGGCGTATCGAGATAGAGGGACCGGACGCTGGACCAGCAGGTCGGAGTGTACGAGAAGATGGGGACATGCACTCGGAGAGCGTTGATCACCGGGCCCAGTTCAGACGACGGCAGCCAATACTTGTGCTCGCTGCGCTTGGCAAAGGTTCCGGCGGTGCCGACAGGTGCGGTCTGCATTATTCATTGATGGGGTCAGGATCCCATGGTCCCACATCGGCGGGCTGCCAGACGACCGGCGAGTTGCTGAAGGATTTCTTGGCCAGCACCTTCTTGTGCATGTTCTCGATATTGCCGCCGGCAAAAACGATGTTCGTCTTGGTGTTATGGCGGTAGTCCACGTCGTCCATCGTCTGTCTCCATCGCCCCTTGAACGACAGGACATCTCCGCCGACATCGGCGTCAAAAAGCAGCACGGTGGCCAACGGACTCTTGAGCGTGTCGAGTTTCCGGAACGGCGGCTTCAGGTAATAGGGACTCAACCAGTTCGTCTCAGCGAGCTTGCTGTTCATGCGATAGCCCTCGGAGCTGTTCGGGGCATCGCGGGCAACCGTGGGGCACAGCTTGACTCCCACGTTCTTCTTGTCGGTCTTGAGGTACTTATCCACCGCATCATACCAGCAGAGATAGTCTTTTCGTTCCTTGTATATCTCTGAAGGGAGGAGGTTCTCCTTCACCCGGTCCTCGAACGGCAGGAAACCGCCGTGAGCACTGGCATACATCAGCATGGCCTTCGAAAGCTCGGTGAAATTGGTCCGACAGAGGACGGAGCGGACGTTCTCACGACTGGTGGCCAGGCTGGGGATGATAATGCTGACCAGGAGCGTAATGATGGCGACCACGACCATGAGCTCGATCAGGGTGAAGGCCCGTCCTCCCGGACGGCGCGAGCCGAGGACCGACTGTGCCCGCCGAGGGGATACACGACTTGCTTCAAGGGAACGGATAGCCGAACCCACGAGACAACATGTGGTCACAATATCGGCCTCCCAGCGTCGGAATAACAAGAGAATCCCTCGCCCCGCGAGACGATGGCACATCACTCGATATTAACCCTTGATGAGGCTCAGGTCAAGAACGAGTGAGACGACTTCGTTACCCCAAAAAGGCCCCGCCCGGGCCCCGTCGGAGGATTCCCCACGGGAACCGAGTCCGGTGTCGGCCGGCGGCGACCCGGCCAATCCCTTACCCAGGTCAGGACGAGGCCGATCGCACCGGAACGACCCGCTTCAACGCGGTTCGTGAGTCCATAACGACTCCCCTGGTCGTTGAAAGGTCCGCCGATTTCCCCCCTCGGGGGGTGGAAAACTGCCTATCTTCACAACACGCTGATGGCGTCCCAAGGGCTACCCGGCTGGCTGAACGGCTACGCAAGCGTCTGGAGTTGGGCACCCAACCAGCCTCCATGAGCTTAGGTCCTCCGGACGCTGCTCCCGTAAGCCTGCCCGAGACGAGGCTTCACCCGGCCGAGAACCAGGAGAGCCACGCCGAGAAACAGACCGACAACGGTGCCGGCCAGGAGCTGCCTGAACACGGCGACCATGCCCGAAACGTCTTGAGCCGCAACCAGTAAGCTCTGAAATGCGATCGAACGGCCTCGCAAGTAGACATGGAGCGAAGGAGCACCCACCGCCAGAAGAAGGAGCTTCAACCGGAACCAGCGCATCCGGGCCATTGGCCCGACCATGGATGCCGTTAGCAGGACACCCACGACGGTCGCGCCAAGGAAGCCCGGAACAATCAGCCAGGCGTACGCCCGATGGACTGTCCTGCCGACCTGCCGCCAGCCCTCGGCGTCTCCGGGAAGACCAGCCTGGAAGACGACCACCAGAAGAGCCATCAGCCCGCCAACGTATGCGGCCACGCACAAGAGTTTGGCCACGATCAGGTAGGGGCGGAATCCTCGCCCCCATCGCCGCCCGTGGACATTGCGTGGCCCCGAGTGTTGGCTGTCGCCCATGCTCGTACCCTGACAGAATCAGGACATCGTCCGACAGGGACCATTCTGCGTGCGAACCAGCCATGGTGCAATGCCCTCGACCAACCCGCCCAGGCAGACACCCCCTACAATCCCCGAAACTCCGGAGGGACCGAAGGCCAATGAATCCTGATCATCCCGTCGATCTAGACTCGCTGAACCGACAGTTGGGGACACGCACGGCATTGGAGATCATCGACTGGGCCGTGGGTCAATACGGAGACAACTTGGCCGTATCCTCGTCCTTTGGCGCGGACAGCACGGTGATGCTCCATTTGGCCACCCGCGTGAAACCCGACATCAAGATCATCACCGTCGACACGGGCTTTCTTTTCCCTGAAACGGTCCTGTTTCGCGATGAGCTTGCCCGACGGCTGAGTCTCAATCTGCACATCTACCGGCCGGCGCTGACCGCGACCGACTTCCTGATCGAGCACGGACGGATGTGGCGATCAAACCCCGACGCCTGCTGCGCGTTCAACAAACGCGAGCCTTTCGACCGTGCCAAGCGCGAACTGAAACTCGCGGCCTGGATAACCGGCATTCGACGAGATCAATCCCTGAGTCGTAGAACAACGCCGATCATTCAGGGCGATCACATCGGCCTGGTCAAGCTTTGCCCGATCGCGGGTTGGACCGGCGGTGACATCCACTACTACCTCCTGGAGAACGACCTGCCCTACCACCCGCTTCGAGAGCATGGTTACCCGAGCATCGGCTGCCGTCCGGAGGCAGGCTTCTGCACCAGTCAGGTTGGGCCGGGCGAGAATCCCCGCTCCGGCCGCTGGGTCGGCTTCGACAAGACGGAGTGCGGCCTGCACGTGCACGATCAGGGCAGCGGCATCTGACGCACATAAAGCTTGACGAAAGCATGCATTACACCTCATTCCCGCGCCGCGATTCAGCTGCCGAGAACCGTGGAGAGCATCGCCGAGATGGGACGGTGGAACCGGACGTTCGGGAGCGCATCGGTATGGATCAGGGACGCGTCGATACCGTCTCGGCTGATGGTGGAGACCCCGCTGTTCAGACAGTGCGACTGAACTGCTGAGAGGTGAGGTCAAGTCGACCCCGAGTATTGGTCAGTGTGACTTGAAGAAGCGGGACCCGCTGGTGGAAACGGGCGGGGCGAGCCTGCTTCGCCGTTTGGCTGTCGACCGCCGCCCGGATAGGATCCCGTTCGGGACGGATTTGCACGCCCTGCCGGCGGCCGCGTTGTGGCGGAGTTGAAACTCTAACCGTCGGGGGCTGTAGTCCTTATGGCACTTGTTGGCGAGACACCAGGTGGGAGCGAGCCAGGACAACCCGAGCGACGCCGACTTGGTGCGGACCGTGTTCGAGGGCAACCGAGGAGCCTATGGCACGCTGGTTGAACGGCATCTTCGGAGTGTCTTCGCGGTTGCGGCTCGGATCCTGGGCAACTCGGCCGAGGCCGAGGATGTGGCCCAGGAGACGTTTCTCCGGGCGCTGGAGCGGTTGTACTTGTACGACCTTGAGCAGCCGTTCCGCAATTGGCTGTTCAAGATCGCCACGAACCTAGCGTTGAACAAGCTCCGAGCCCACAAGCGGGAGCGCATCCTGCACCTCAGGGCGGCGGAAAACCGTCGAAGCGAGGGTGGGGCGGTCGACTTGGATGTGCCGAGCCCGGGGCAATGGCGATACTGGCTGGAGCAGCTTGATGAACCTCAGCGGGCGGCCATTGTGTTGTTTCATTTTCACGACATGCCCTACACGGAGATTGCGGAGGTGCTGGACGTGCCGGTCAACACGGTCCGCACGCATCTGCATCGGGGCCGGAGGCGACTGCGCGATCTGATGATGCATTGTCAGGTACCGGAGAACGGGACATGGGATATCGCGACACCGAGCAGTTGATCGAAGCCTACCTGGACGGCGAGCTGTCCGTGGAACAGGCTGCGGAGGTTGAGAGTCTGGTGCGCGGAAACGCGGAACTGCGCCGTCAGTATGGCCCGGTGATCCGGCTGCTCCGTTCGCCGGAACCGGTCGCGATGCCGGATGATCTGACCGAGCGAGTGCTCAGTTCGATTCAGGGACATATACTCAGGGAGAAGGCTATTCCGGTCTGCCCGGGGCGGCCCACCCTTCGGGGCTACCGCGTCTGGCTGCCCTGGGCACCGGCTTTAGCGGCTTCGTTTCTCCTGTTCATGGCCGGCTGGTTTGGCTCACAACTGACCAGCCGCTCATCGACGCAGCGGGTGGACCCGAAACCGAATCTGGTTCCCCAGGTGAGCGTGGTAGCCAGCCCTCTGCTGCTGAACAGCCTGGCCCAGAGCCTGACGGCGAGCGGGCCGGCCAATCCGGCGGCCTTTGTCATGCAGGGGGCAGCTATGGAAGTCATTGCAGCTGCTTCGCTGGAGACCGCCGAGGACTTGGCCGTCGTTCCCGTTCGACAGACGCCTCGACGGTTGCGAGGTGCCAGCCGTTCCGAGGATCGGTCCTCCGAGCCCACGGACGGACCTCGACTGCCGGTGTTCGTCCCGATTCAGCGGCTATGAGAGGGAGAGGCCCGACATGACAGCTCAAGTGTTCAGCATTGGTCGACGACGCGGGCTTACCCGGTTGTTCCGCAGTCGGTTCGTCGGCCCGGGTGCGTTCCTCACGGGCGGCCACGTCGGTGCGGTCCGGCGATGGACGATACCTGTCGCCGCATGGACGGCTTGTCTGTTGTCATTCATCGTGTCCGTGCACGGGCAGAGCACAACCGATCCGGTCGAGCGTTCCATGCAATTCATCGAGCAGTCGATGAAAGCGACCGACCTGTTCAACGAAGGGAAAGTGAAAGAAGCCTTGGCCGTTTTCACGAAGCTGCTGGAAACGAGCCCGGACCTGGACGAGGACGGCTACGTAGCCCTCTCGGTCGGCGACTGTCTGGCCGTTCTTGATCGCCGGGAGGGTGCCAGGGCGGCCTATGAGGCCGCGCAAGCCGCACACTCCGACCTGGCCGGCGCAGTGGACGATCGGCTCATCGAACTGGAGTTGGCCGGCAACGTGAGTGACTCGCTGCTCGACCGGCTGCGGTTCGCAGCGACAGGCCGGAGCGAGAAGCGTTTCGTAGCCGCGTGGCAATTAGGTCGGGCACTTCAGAAGCGGGTTCAGGCCCTGCTCATTGAAGCGGCGAGCGCGTTTCGGATGGCTGCTCAACTCGATTCGCCCATCCCCAAGACCGACTGGCAGGCTGACCATCTGGTGGACCTCGACGACTTGAATGAGCAGCTGACCGGAGTGATCGAGAGGGTCGAGAGACGGTGGGCCGAGTTGCGGCGATATCTCTCGGGCCGGCAAGGCACCGGCGAACAGCTGCCGATGCAGCCGTCCAGCACCCAGAATCGGCAGTACGAATGCACGCTCAGGATTGCCGGCGGCGAGCAGGTTGTCCTCCGCGGGTCGCAGGACCGGACGGACGGTGGGCCGCGCTTCACCGCCAACGGGAAGCCCATCCAGTTGAACGAAGGCCAGGCTGATTCCATCCGCCGTTACCAGGAGCGCATCGACCATATTCTGCTGGAGGCCGCGAACAGGAGGTCCGCCGACCAAGGAGAGCATCATGAGTAAGCCGTGGGGACTTGCCGGCTTCGGGATCATCGCCTTCATCTCGACGGTGGCCGCGCTGGCCGAGGATTCGGCCCAGAGCGTGGTGTTCCGCTATCAATCCAGGCCGGGCGAAGTCGTCCGCCAGCGAATCGTCCTGCAAACGGTGGGTTCCGCCCGGATGGGCCCCAGCGAGATCAAGACCGGTCAATCGACCACCAACGAGCTCAAGAGCGAGACAAAGAAAGTCAACGCGGACGGCTCGACGGAAGTCGAGGTCACGTTGGTCAACGTCAGTATGAGTATCACCGGCAACGGGCGTCGCATGGAATTCAACTCCAAGACGTTTGACCCGGCCAAGGAGCACGACAGGGACCTGCGTTACCTGGGGCGGTTCTTCTCCGCCCTGGCTGGCACGAAGTTCACCATGGAGTCCAGTCCGGAGGGAAAGCCCACCAAGGTGTCCGGTCTTCACGACATCATCCAGAAAGCCATCGATGAAGTCAGAAAGGACATCGAGAAAGAGAAGGGCCGGTTCTTCGTTTCGCAGATCCTCGAGCAGGTCGCCTCGATGTTCGACGACGAGAGCGTTGGGCGCCAGATGCAGTCCTATTACCGGATGGTCCCGGAGAAACCAGGCCCGGTCCGAGTCGGCGAGACCTGGCAGAACCGATGGATCATGGACATGCCCACGCTCAATGCCAAGTGCGAGGCGAAGGGTGAGTACGAGCTGTTGGGCGTCGAGACGTTCCGCGGACGCCCGTGCGCCAAGATCCGTCTCAAGGAAACGCTCCGCCTGGCCCCTGAGCCAGAAAGGACCGACAACGAGAAGGCGAAGAAACCCAGGAACGCCGGTCTGCTGGGCAGCCTCATGGAGCAGATGGATTACACCATGACCACCAGCGGGGGCGAGGGAATCGCTTATTGGGACTATCAGGCTGGCGTGCTCGTCCAACTGCGCCAGACGCAGAAGATGACCATCGAGGCCCGGATCAAGCAGGGCCCGGCCACGGTTGTCGCCGGCGCGTCCGGGCTGGGAACGCTCACCCAGAAGCTGAACACGTCGGTCCGTGTCGACCTGATCGAGGGCGACGAGGCGACGACCACCGGCGCGAGCGAATCACGGCCCGGCGATTCCGCCGAGAAGGCCCCATAACCTCGCGATCGACAATCGTCCCGTGGCGTGCTGAAGGCGCGATTACTGGTGTTCCGCGCTTTCCCACCGTCGTTTCTTGACTTCCGGTCGCAGCCCCCGAATGATCTACTGTCTCTGACGAATCTCTCTGATCCAAAAGGGCCGGCTTCAGGAAGGAGCCGGCCCTTCTCTCTTTTCTGGAATGTGCCCTGCCGTCCCGACGCGACTCCCCAGCCGATGCCGGAGGAAGGGGCCCAGTGCGGTGACCACGACACCGAACATGACGAGCTGCCAGGGCGGTGAACCCGGCCGCACAACATCGCCCGCGTCACCGGCCATACGGGTCCGACCCGTTTCCAGGGAGGCACCGTTGAGCAGGATCCTCAGCATGCGCGTGGTCGTCTCTCTCAGTTGCCGGACAGAGCCGCGGTGGCCGACAGGGATGCGGCTACTTGCGCTTGGCTGCAATCCACTTCTTGAGCTTGGCCAGCGGCCAGGTGTTGACCACATCCTCGGCCGTGGCCCAGCCTCGGCGGGCGGTCACGATGCCGAGCATGAGCTGGTCGAGCTGATTGGTATCGTGGGCATCGGTGTCGATGCACAAACGGCAGCCGGCTTCGATCGCCTGGCGGATGTGGACATCCTTGAGGTCCAATCGCTGCCAGGAGGCGCTGACCTCCATCGCGGTTCCGGTCTTGGCCGCGGCCTTGAACAACGCCTCCCAGTCCAGATCCATCGCATCGCGGCGACCGAGCAGCCGGCCGGAGGGATGACCGATCACATTGACGTATGGGTTTTCCATGGCCGCGATGGTGCGGGCGGTGACTCTGGCGCGATCCTGGCCCTGGGCAGCGTGAATGCTGGCGATCACCCAATCGAGCTGGGCGAGCAGCTCGTCAGGGTAGTCAAGTGCGCCGTCGGAGAGGATATCACACTCGATACCCGCTAGAACGGTGATTTCTTCCACCTTGCCGTCGGCGGCACGGATCCGCTTGATGTGCCGCTTGAGATCCTCGATCGACAGGCCGCCGGCGATGGCCGAGCTTCGCGAGTGCTCGGTGACGGCAATGTAGCTGTAGCCGCGCTCCTTGGCTGCCTTGGCCATCTCCTCGATGCTGTTCCGGCCGTCGCTGGCGGTGGTGTGCATGTGCAGGTCGCCGCGGATGTCGGTCAGCTCGATCAACTTGGGCAGTTCTCGCTCCAGCTCGCCGCGGTCCTCGCGAAGCTCGGGGGGGATGAACGGCAGACCGAGCTTGGCATAGATCTCCGCCTCTTCCTTGCCCGCAATCAGCTTCTCGCCCTTGAACAGGCCATACTCGTTGAGCTTGCAGCCCTTCTTGATGGCGATCTCGCGAAGCCGGACGTTGTGTTCCTTCGAGCCGGTGAAATACTGCAGGGCAGCGCCGAAGGACTCGGCCGGTAGGACCCGTAGATCGACCTGAATGTCTCCTCCTTCCGGACTGGCGACCAGGATCGACGCCTTGGTATCGCCAGACGCCCGGACGCCGCTGACCTCGGGCAGCTTGCTGAACGCGTCGATGACGGCTTGGCCGTCGGCCGCCTCGCAGAGCAGGTCGATGTCGCCGAGGGTCTCGCGCCCGCGGCGCAGCGAGCCGGCCGGGATGACCCGTTTCACGCCTGGCAAAGCGGCGACCCGACTCCGAAGCGATTCGGCGATCGCATACCCGACGCCCAGCGGTGTTCGCCCGGCCGAGCGGGCCAGAAACCCGATGCCCTCCTGGATCTTGGCGACGCTCTTGGCCCCGAAGCCGGACAACTGCTCGACTTTGCCCGCGGCGATGGCCACCTGCAGGTCTTCGATACTCCCAACGCCCAACTCGTGGTAAAGGGCGCCGACCTTCTTGGGCCCGAGGCCGGGGATGCTCATCACTTTCAGGAGGCCGGCGGGCAACGAGGCCATCAGCTCTTCGTGGAGCGTGATCCGCCCCTCGGCCAGGAACTGGCGAATGCGCTCGGCCGTACTCTTGCCGATCCCCGGCACGGTCTCCAGCTCATCGCGTTCGGCCAGTGCCGCGACGTCCTCGGTCAGGTCGTCGATGGCCCTGGCCGCCCGGCGGTAGGAGTTGATCCGGAAGCGATCCTCCCCTTTGATCTCCAGGAGATCTGCTATCTGCTCGAATCGCTTGACAAGTTCCGCATTGACCATGAGTTACCGCTCACAGGGGTTTCATTGACACTGCCACACCGGCGGCCCTATTATACCCCCTCGTAGGCAGGAGGGGGTCCTTTAGCAGGCATCGGTCTCGATGACATTGACTCTCGCGGAACTGGCGGCCTTCATCACTTCCCAAGGCATTCCCTGCACGGTGGACGGCGATGCGTCTGTGCCCATCCGGGCCGTAGCCACGCTTGAGGAGGCGGGGGAGGGTCAGGTCAGCTTTCTGTCGAACCCGAAATACGAGGGGCAGCTGGCCACCACCCGGGCGGCGGCGGTCTTTGTCAAACCCGAGGTTGCGGCCCAGCAGAAGATGACCCTGGTTCGCACGCCTGACCCGTACGCGGCGGTGACGGCCGCCATTGTGCGTCTGCACGGCTACCGGCGGCATCCGCAGTGGGGTCTCTCCGACCGAGCCGCGATCGCCAAGACAGCCCAGGTTGGGGCCAAGGCGAACATCGGCCCTGGCGTCTACATCGCCGAGAACGTCATCCTCGGGGACAACGCAACGGTCTACCCGGGAGTCTACATCGCCCAAGGTTGTCGGATCGGGCGCGATGTCACCCTGTACCCCAACGTTGTCATCTATGACGGCTGCGTGCTGGGCGACCGAGTGACCATTCACGCCGGCTCGGTCATCGGCGAAGACGGGCTGGGCTACGCACCCGTTGGCGAGAAGTGGGTCAAGATACCGCAGATCGGCAGTGTCATCATCGGGGATGACGTGGAGATCGGGGCGAACTGCACCATTGACCGGGCCACGCTGGGCAATACGGCGATCGGCAGCGGGACCAAGTTCAGCAATCTGGTCGCGATCGGACACGGCACGCGGATCGGCGAGGACTGCATGTTCGTGGCCCAAGTGGGCGTGGCCGGCTCGGTTCAGGTCGGGCGTCATGTGACCATGGCCGGCCAGGCAGGCATCGTCGGGCACATCACGATTGGCGATCACGCCACGGTCGGAGCCAAGGCGGGGGTAACCAACTCGGTGGAACCGGGCGTCACCGTGCTGGGTCAGCCGGCCGTGCCGATCAAGGACTGCCGCCGGCAGATAGCCATTGTGCAGCGGCTGCCGGAGATCAAGAATGAGATTCGCCGTCTTCGCCAGGACATCGACCGCCTTCGCGAACAGATCCAGAACGACGTTGAGCCGCCCCCCTGAGACCCGCCATGAACCAGACCAGCGTCAACCCGCTCGGACTCATTGCCGGGGCCGGCCGCTTCCCGTTCCTGGTGGCCGAGGGTGCCCGGCGCCAGGGCCGCCCGGTGATCGCCGTCGGTCTTCGAGGTCTGGCGGATCCGCAATTGGCCCGGACCGTAGATCGCTTATACTGGTCGGGCGTGGTGCGGCTGGGCCGGTGGATCCGGGTGTTCCGCCGTTGCGGCGTGCGTGAAGCGATCATGGCGGGCTCGGTTCGCAAGTCGGAGATGTACGGGCGGTTCCGGCTGATTCGCTTTCTCCCGGATTGGACCAGCTTCAAGCTGTGGTTCTTCGAGGTAGCCGACCGGCGAAACGACACCATACTTCGGGCCGCGGCGGAGTGCATGCAGCGAAGGGGTGTGACCTTGGTCGATTCCGTCCAATACTGCCGCGAACACCTTTTGCCCCCGGGCGTCCTGACCAGGCGACAGCCGTCGCCCGCCCAGGACAAGGACATGGCGTTCGGCTGGGCGATCGCCAAGGAGATGGGTCGGCTCGACATCGGGCAGTCGATCGCGGTGAAAGAACAGGAAGTCATCGCGGTCGAGGCGATCGAGGGGACCGATCGCATGATCGAGCGGGCCGGGCAGCTCTGCCGGCACGGCGGATGGATGCTGATCAAGGTGGCCAAGCCGGACCAGGATCCGCGTTTCGATGTTCCGACCGTCGGGCCGGACACCGTCGCCAATCTGCATCGCCACGGCGGACGGGCGTTGATCTTCGAGGCGGGACACACCCTGGTCATCGATCGGGAGAGGTTGGTTGAGGCCGCCGACCAGCTGGGCATCGTCGTGGTCGCCCATGAGCCGTAACGAGGACGACATGGCCAAGCAGCTCACTGACGAGACGATCGCGACCGCCGAGAATCTCTTTCGCGAGTACCTGCGTGACCGGGGCTTGAAGTACACGCACGAGCGAAAGACCGTGCTCCGCGAGGTGTTGGGCAACCCGGACCACTTTGAAGCCGAGCAACTCCTGGTCGATCTTCGCCAAGCCGGCCGGCGGGTCGCCAAGGCCACGATCTACCGCACGCTGCCGTTGCTGGTCAACTGCGGCATTCTCAAGCAGGTCCAGTTTGGCGACAAGCTGACCCGCTACGAGCACACCTTTGGCCAGAACGCTCACGATCACATGGTCTGCGGACACTGCCACAAGATCATCGAGTTCAGCAGCGAGGACGTGGTCAGGCTGCGCACGGTGCTGGCCTCGCGGTTCCGTTTCCATGCCTTGAGCCACCGGTTCCAGATCAGCGGCCTCTGCTGGGAGTGTGTTCAAGCGGCCCCGGCCGGCGAGCGGCCTTTCGTGCCCACCGATGATGCGGCTCCCCGAAGGCGGTAGGCGAGCTCACGGCGCCCGGACGCGGCGTGACGCGCCGCGCGTTCCACACAAGAAGAAACCCGGCAAGATCGTGTGCCGGGTTCCAGGTGTCTCCATTTGTCGTGGCCGCCTGACCTTCTCAGGACAGTCAGGCTTTGGCCGCGTTCGCGGTCATGGCGACCAGCTTGTCGAAGGCTGCGGCGTCGGTAATCGCGAGTTCGCTGAGCATCTTGCGGTTCAGGCCGATAGACAGCTTGCGCAGACCGGCCATGAACCTGGAGTAGCTCATTCCCCGGGCGCGGCAAGCCGCGGTGATGCGGGTGATCCACAGGGAGCGGAAGTCCCGCTTCTTCAGGCGGCGATCGCGATAGGAGTTGATCCCAGCGCGGGTCACCGCGAAGATCATGATTCGTGTCAGCTTGCTGTGGGCGGCGCGATAGCCCTTGGTGGCGGTCCGAAGCCGCCGAACCTTTCTCGCCCTGACAGCACCAGAGGTCCCGCGTGGCATGTGGTTCTCCTCGTTTCCTTCCCCGGCCAGGCCGGGCATTCGTCAACTCGTCAGCTGCTCGCCCGGGTCGCCTAAACCCCCAGAGCCTCGATGACCTTCTTCGCATCTCCAGGGGCCATGACTCGGCTCTGACGAAGCTTCCGCAAGCGCTTGGCCGAACGACCGCTGAGCAGATGCCCGCGGAACGACTGCTTACGCCTGACCTTACCCTTGGCGGTGATCTTGACTCTCTTCTGCAACCCCTTGTGCGTCTTGCGTCTATGAGCACATCTGGCCATGAATCATCTCGCTATGTCGCTGGTCAACCTCGTCCCCGCGGTCCCGCCGGGGACGTCCTTCACTGCCTCCGCGGTCGCGCGGGGAGCATCATTCGACGGAAAACCCCGACCTCAGCGGCCGGGGCGTCCATAGAACCACGTATTCTACCAAGCCAGAGGGGCAAAGCAAGTCCGGCAGCCCAGCTTAGTGGCGAATCCCGAAACCGCGGAACTCCCCGGTCCCCGGGCTCTCGGCCGACTGCCGGCCGCGAATGTACTCGGCCATGGTCTCATCCAGGTCCGCCAAGAAGGCGCCCACCTCGGCCGGTAGACCCTCCACGACGACCTCGACCCGTCCGTCCGATAAATTCCGAACGAATCCACCGACCTCGTAGCGCCGGGCCAGCCGCTCGGTCGTGTACCGGAAGCCCACGCCCTGGACGTGACCCGAGTAGTGCACGGTTTTGCGGTATCGAGCCGGTTCGAGAGCCATGAAGCCATCTCCGGAGGTGGCGCAGCCCCAGCCCGCCGTCCCGCGGATCCCGTCGAGCGCCACGCCTCGCCGGCCGGCGGTCTTGCCGTCGGTTGACCAGCTTCCGGAGCCGGCCGCGGCCTACCCCTCGCCGCCGAAGCCGCCGGGACTTCCCATCCCAGGAGCGGCGGGCGGCGTCGCGTTGTCAGCAGGGGCGTTGGCGCTCTTCTCGAAATCACGGATCTTCTGCTCGAACTTCACCGCCTGATCGCCCTTGAGCAGGAAGACCTGCTTCGTGCCACCGAGCGTGGCGTAGCGGCTCTTGTCAGCATCCGCCGCCGGGCCGTTTGCCGAGAGGAGCAGCTCGGTCTTCTGGCCGCTCTTGAGCGCGAAATTCACCCCATCGACGTCCTCGGCGGCCAAGCCATACGTGCCGAGATCGTCGGCCGCATATTCCACGAACCGGTGCGTTCGCATCTCGCGGAAGGCGTTCAGAACGTCGGTGACCTTCTTGCTGTCGATCGGCAGCACGGGATCCTCAACGTACTTCCAGTTCTCGCCGTCCTTGCGGAGCGTGATCTGGGCGGCTTTCGTCTTGAACGCCAGCTCGGTGACTTCATCGACCGTGAACTTGGCGATCTGGCGGTTCCGCATCTCTGCGGTGACGTCCTCGAAGACCTTGGCTTCAAGCTCGTAGACGGTGTCGTGGTCGGCCACACAGGCATAGGTCACGCCGTCCTTCTGGGCGAGCTGCAGCCGATACACGATCGGCGCCGGTGCGGGCGGAGGGAGGGCGACTGCGGGGGCGGAAGCCGCCGCGGGCCTGCCCGCCAGCTTCTCGGCCAGGAGATCCTTGAGCATCTCCGTGGCAAGCCTGTTCTCGTTTGGATTGGTCTTCTGGTACTCGAGCAGATCCTTGATGACCTTGATTTCCTGTGCCAGGTCGGACTTCTTGCCTGCGGCAGGCTGAGTGGCGGCCGGTTGGCTGCCGGCCTTGGCCGCGAGCAGGTCCTTCAACAACTGGGTTACGGCGGGATTTTCGTCGGGATTCGTCTTCTGATACTCGAGCAACAGCTTGTAGATCTCCGCGTCGCGCTGATCCCGAGACAGCTGGGTGGTTGCCTGAGGCTGGCTCGCGGCCTGCCCGCTCTTCTTGGCCAGCATTTCCTGAAGCATCTTCGTGGCCAACGGGTTCTCTTGAGGATTGGTCTTCTGGAACTCGAGGAGCTCCTTCAGGACCTTCGTGTCGCGGTCCTCGCCGGTCGCCGGTTTGCTGGCCGGACGGCTGCTTGCCGTGGCGGCCGTGGCGGCCGGGGCGTTGCCCGAGGCCATCACCGCGGATTCCTCTTCGGTCGCCGCGACGGGCTTGGTCGCCGGTGGAGTAGAAACCACAGGCGGAGCGGCCGGCGCCGTCGCCTGGGTCGCGGGCGGGAGCGGATGCACATGCACGGCGAGGGCGACTTCGGGGTCGTCGAGTCCGTACTTGGCCTTGTCGCCGACGGCCACCACCTTCTTGGCGGACAGACTGGAGACGTCCTGCAACAGGTTTCGGACCGCGTCGGCGTCGGCCTCGGCAGGAACTGGTGATCGCATCCGCCAGGTCCGGTCGCTGTCGGTGCGGGTCAGCTCGATGGGCTTACCGCCCTTTCGGGTCAGCTCGATCTTGCGGACTCGCTCGCGGTCGAACGTCAGTACCGACCGATTGCGATAGGACACGCCGCCCTGCAACAGTTGGGCAATGGTATCCTCGGGCACCGCGGCCACCCCGTCCTCGGCGGCGTTGCGGACGTAGACCATCCGCCCGCTGGTGCTGGCCGGCCCGACCAGCATGGTCACTGGGTTGGGCTCGCCGGCCAGCGTCAACGTGATCCTGGCCCGCGGCTTGCTCCAATCCACATCGATCGGGGTCGTGGACGGGTCGACGAAGGAGGTCGCCTTGAGATCGCGAACGGTCTTGATCAGATCTGCGACCAGAGTGAAGTCGGCCTCGGTCTTGTCCGCGAAGAACCACTTCTCGGACTCCTTGGTCAGGTCCAACGGGCCGCCCGGAGTCTCGGACTGGATCCGGGTGACCTTGGTGCTGTCTACCACGGCGATCGTCTTGTCGCGCAGGTTGCCGGCCTCGGGGGCCATGGTGTCGATGGACGTTTTGCGCAGGGAGAACACCCAGGGTGCGGAATCCAGGCGAGCGAAGAACGACTCGTTCTTGGTGTCGGTGGGTCCGCCGATCATAACCACGTAGGTCTTGGCCTCGATGGATGGCTGGGTATCCGCCGGCTTGGTGTTGGCATCGCCGGGCTTGGCCTTGGCCGGAATCTCGCGCTTGGTCTCGAGGGTGATCTTGAGCCGGGGCTTCTCCAGGCCGTACAGCTTGTAGGAGGTCGGAGCATCATCCTTGAAGGCGTCGGCAGAAAGGCTTGACAGCGGGCGGATGAAGTTCTCCACCGCGGTCTTATCGGCCCGTCCGCGGTACGGCTTCTCCATCATCCACTTGCCGCCTTCGCCCTTGACCAGCTCGAAGTTCTGCAAGCCCTCGACCTGGACCCGCTCGACCTTGTCCATCAGGAAGTTGAGGACGCGCTTCTCGCGCAGATCGTCGAGTTTCTTGTTCAGGCTGTAGCTCGGGTCGTCCTTGGATACCAGGATCTTGTCCGAGCCAGCCACTTGGACGTAGAACCCGACACCAGTCGGCTGCCGCTCACCGACCAGCACCTCGCCGATCGGCTTCCCCGCCTTGATCAGCTTGACCACGGTCGAGGGCTCCTTGAGGCCGGAGATCTTGTCGCTGGGCCGTTGCGGGTCCTTGGGACCGAACTCCTTGACGCACTTCATTTCGGCGACGGCCCGGATCACGCCTTCGACGTCATATTTGCGGGCGGGGGCCTTGATCGGCGCCTCGAGATTCCATTCTTCGCCGGCGGCCTCTTTGACCATGGCAATCGTCGGCTCGCCCTTGCGGGTCAGCTCGACGCGATCGATGCCTTCCGGCTTGGGATCGAAGAGGGTCTTCTCGACCGTTTCCTTCGCTGCCGGCGCCGGGGCCTGCCCGGGTCTCTCGACGAGGAAGACATACAATCCGATCGCGAGGCATACCACCAGGAGTACAACTGTCGTCTTGATATTCATGGCTGATCACTTTCTCCGAACCATCATGACCACCCCGCCCACGGCCAATACGACGGCGGCCCAACCGAAGCTGACCACCTTGACCGTCGCACTCTTCGCATCGGACAACTGCTCGACGCGAGGAACGACGGCGGGGCCCGCGGCAATCAGCTCCGGACGGTCCACCAGCCAGTACAGGGCATTGGCCAGCAACTCCACGTTTTCGGTAGGCGGCGGATCGGTCATCAACCGCGTTCCCTTGCCGCCGAACCGGACGACCCGACGCTCGAGGTACTGATCGCTGATCGCCAGGCCCGAGCCGAGCACCACGATCTTGCTCTTGGTCTTGCTGTTCTCGGCGGCGACAGAGACCGAGAATGGCGGCGCGAGGGCATCGTCACCACGGGTGAACGCACCCTCGCTCGATCCGCTCTGCAGGGCGGCCACGATGCGATCGACGTCTTTCTCCGCCCAGATGTTGGTCGTCCCCTTAGGCACCTCCAGAATAGGCGTCACGGCGACACCGTCCGGCAGCTTGTCGGCTGCCAGGACCGGGCATACGTCGTTCATGAGCATCCGCCGGGCCCGCAGCGGGCGGCCGATCGGCTGATCCTTGTTGAAGTCGCTCAACTGCATGTACCACCACTGAACGATGTCAATGCCGTAGTAACCGGGCTTCTGACGATCGACCTCGCCGCGAATCACGCGGTGCTCGGTGTCCACGTTGATGCCCCAGTCCTTCTCCAGGATCGGACCCCATCCGTACTCGCTCTTTGGCGCCGGGCCGAACATGCTCGCCGGGGACGGCATCCACATGGCCAGGAAGATGGCCCGGCCGTCGGCTGCGAGGACCTTGCGGGCCGCCTCAGCATGCTTGGGCTCGAAGGTCGGCTGGTTTTGTTGCTGCCGCATGAACGGCGGCGGGGCCGACGGCGGGGGGAGAAATACGAAGACCTGGGGCACATCCTTCTCGCCCTCGGGCTTCTTGTCGACCGCGCCCTCGGCGGCCAGGTTCCACTCGGTCACCTTGAACTGCATCCGTTCCAGCCGCTCGCGAAGCTTGCGGATTGCCTCGAGGGGCAGCGGTCCGGTCATCGGCCGCTGGAACTGCCGCATCTGTGGCGGGACCTCCTGCTCGAAGGTCACCAGGACCACTTCGCCGACCGACTTCTTGGCGGTCTGCATCGAGAAGATCGCACTCCCGATCGCGCTGTCGCCGTCGAAAACCCGCTCCGGCGGACTGTCCTTGTCCCGAAGGCGCATGCCGCTCATCGGGTCGGCGATCGGGTAGACCTCGTCGAAGGTCACGACCCGCACCGAATCCTTGTTCTCGACCACGACGATGTTCTCCTGCTGCAGCCGCTTGGCGATCTCGTCGAGCTCGAGCTTGGGCAGGGCCGCGATCTTGGTGGCCAGTTCGTTGATCCTCGTCAGGGCGTCCTTGAACAGTTCGCCGCCCGCAGCCTTAGCCAGGAAATCCTTGGAGGGCTGGTCAATCCTGGCTCCCTGGTCGAGAATCTCGGTGATCGCCTGATTCCAGTAGGCCACGTTCGCAGCCATGTCGTCGGCGATCTTCCGAGCGTTGCGGACAGCTCCCTGGAGCTGGTCCACCGCCACATCCTCCCGCTGCAGGAGCCGACGGAATTGCTGGACGCTGGTGCTCGCCTGGTTGGCGGTAATCGCCAGGAGGTCCGGCAGGTCCATCACCATGAGGCCCTGCTGAACCTGGATCTGCCATTTCTCGTGCGAGCGGATCGCCTTGTTCTCCTCAACAAAGGCGGCGACCCGAGTCCGCTCGTCACCCATGTACTGGGCCAGGGCCCCCGCGGCCTTGGCGAAACTCTGAAGCACCGGCTTGGGGTCGGCAGGCACCTCCGTGTCCTTCGGGCTGCCGACCAGCTTGACCAGTTCCGCGGCCTGGGTGTTCATCTGAGCGAGCTTCTCGCGGGTCAGCTTGACAAACGGCTCCTCGGGATTGGCCAGCAGCTTGGCCAGCTTGTCCATCTCCTTGGACCAGTTCTGAATCTCATCCAGATGGTTCTTGAGGGTGTCGTTGAAACTCTTGATCTTGTCGTTCGCCTCCTGGTAACGGGGCATGCCCTCGCCCTGGACCGACTTGTCCACTTCCTTGCGGACCTCCACCACGCTCTCGACATCCTTGCTCAGGATGGCGGCGATGTTGGCCACAGGCGAGAACTGCGTCAGCCAGGCCCCTTCCTTCTCCAGCAGGCCCTTGATTTCCGCCTGCTGAGGCCTGAGGATCCCCCCAAGCTTGTCCCACAGTTCGCGGGCGCTGGTAATGACGCCCTGATACTCGGTCGCCGCGGAACCGAACTTGGTTTCCACGCGCTTGCGAAGGCCGGCCTGATCGTCGCCGCTGATGACGTGCTCCACCGAGACCGACCGCTTGTACTGGCGCACCTCCTCACAGTAGTCCTGGAGCTTGGGCAGGAAATCCTTGCGCGAGGATTCCGGACTGTTCGACGCGTACACCGACGTGATCCGCAGGTCGTCCCCGGCCTTGTCCAAGATCATCTTGGTCCGATCGGAAACCCGGTAGCCGGAAATACCGCCGGTCAGATCCGCCCGCTTATTGTGCCGGTGGGCGATCCAGTTGATCCCAACCAGGATGGCCGCGGCCAGGACGACCGTCAGGGCCACGTTGAAACCGAAAAGGAACCGGCGACCGACCGCACTCGCGGCTCTGTTGTCGTTCTTTACCGCCATCGTCGAGACTCCATCACTTTCGTCGCCAGGAACAGGAAGAAGACAATACCAGACAGGAAGAACAGGACGCTCTTGGTGTCAACGATGCCCTTGCCGAAATCGGCGTAGTGCCAGAGGACGTTCATTCCCGCACACGCTTGACGCAGCCAGACCCAGGGAGCGTACTCCGCGAGATAGTCGACCACAAAGGTGAAGACCGCCAGGATGCTCACTGAGAGGATCGCGGCCAGGAGTTGATGCCGCGTGCAGCTGCTGGCAAAGATACCCACGGCAATGAACAGGCCGCCCAGCAGAACCATGCCCAGGTACCCGACCAGGATGACCGTGCCCACCGGCTTCTGCGAGGCCAGCAGGATGACGTGAAGCACGGTTGTGGCCAAGAGGGCCACGTAGAACGCCAGGGCTCCGAGGAACTTACCCACCACCACCGACGTCTCCGAGACCGGCGCGGTCATCAGCGTTTCGATCGTCCCGCTGGCGAAGTCGTCCGCGATCGAGCGCATGGTCAACAGAGGCAGGGCGAATACCAGCACCCCGGCCATCCGCTCGAACAGCGTCCGCAGGCTTGCCTCCTGACCGGGCACCAACGTCTCGGTCACGAAGAAGTGCCCGACCAGCGCCAGGAAGATCGCGCCCACCACATAGGCGATCGGCTGGTAGAACAGCGAAGCCAGCTCACGCTGGGTGATCGCGGTGATCGCGGCCATGCCGCCGCCGCCCAATAGCCCCGGGGCACCCGCGCCCGGAGCGCTGCCCGAAACCTGTCCTTGTGACTGTGATTCTTCTGCCGACATTGTTGCTCGTCCCTCTAAACCCGCTTCGTGAACGACATCTCGGTTATCAGATACGAAAGAGTGTGCGGCCAACCAACCGCCGCCAGGCCCGACCCACCGAAGAGGACCGGCTCAACCCGCCGCCTTGCGACCGGCCGTTTCGGCGGTGATCCGGGTGAAGTACTCTTCCAGACTGCCCGTCTCCAGCCGTAACTCGCGAAGTCCCCAGCGGTTCTGCATCGCCAGGCTGGCGATTTCCTCGCGGACGTCCTGGCCGTCGCCACTCTCGATCCGCAGCCGGTTCCAGCCCTGGTGAGCGGTGGCCTCGACCTTGCGAACGCCGCCAATCTTCCGCACGGCGTTCTCGATCTCGTGCAGCGGGCCGCGAATCTCGGCCATCAGACGGGAGGCCCCCACGATCTGATCGTGCAACTGACTGATCTGGCCGCTGGCCCGTACCATGCCCCCAGCGATAATGATCATCCGTGCGCAAACGACCTCGACCTCGGACAAGATGTGCGAGCTGAGGATGATCGTGTGCCGCTTGGCCAAGTCGGTAATCAGCCGACGGGTCTCCCGGATCTGGTTGGGATCGAGACCGATGGTCGGCTCGTCCAGGACCAGCACCTCCGGATCGTGGAGCATGGCATCGGCCAGGCCGACACGCTGCTTCATCCCCTTGGACAACTGGCGAATCGGCCGGTTGATGAAGTCGCCCAGCCAGCAGCGCTCGGTCACCCGGCGAATGGCGGCTTCCCGCTGGCTCCGGTCCATGCCGTGGAGCTTGCCCCGGAAGGTCAGATACTCGTTGACCCGCATCTCCGGGTACAGCGGATTGCTCTCCGGCAGGTAGCCGATCCGGCGTCGCACGTCGATCGACTGGGTGAAGACGTCGAAGCCCGCCACGGTGGCCGTCCCGCTGGTCGCTGGCTGGTAGCACGTCAGGATCCGCAGGGTGGTACTCTTGCCGGCGCCGTTGGGACCCAGGAAGCCGACGATCTCGCCCTTCTGCACCGTGAAGGAGATGTTGTCGACGGCCAGAAACGACCCGTAATACTTGGTGAGGTTCTTGACTTCGATCATGTCTGCCAACCTAAAACATTGCCTACAAAAGACTTATTGTGATTAAGCCCGATCGATAGCGTGAACCGTCCGTGCCGGCCGGTCTTGAATCGGTACGTCGACCGGTCGACCAAGGTTCGCAACGGCGTTCGGGCTCCGCTGCCTGCCCCCCGATGCCAGGAGGGATCTTCCCCGAATCGCAGGCGGTTTCTGATAGCAGAGCCCATCGCAGGTGTCAAGACCCGATGTGGCAAACCGCGGGGGCGGCGGGGGCGTCCCGAGCAAGCCCAAGGGCCGCAAGATGTATCCCTTCCTTTCGACCGGAGCCGCGGCCAGCGATCGCCACGCGGTGCCCCGGATCCTGCTGTCTGGCAAGCCAGGGGGTAAGCGGTCTGGGCGGCGACTGTCCGACGGCCCAGGCCAGGTCCATCCCAACAGCCCTGCAAAGGGTCAGCTCGCCGCAAGCTGTCAGGCGGGGGCACGGCCCGACATCGTCAACGGTTTCCTGGAGTGGTGGGTGTCGCAGGGGGTGATATGCCGCCGGACGGGGACCCGGAAGAGGCTCCGTCCGGGGGAGCAAGCCGGAGCGCCTCGAACCGGGCGGACCATTCCGAGCCGAAGCGGTCGGGAACCGCCTGGGTGAGTTTGTCGAGCAGGGCTGCGGCCGCTTGGCGATCCTCGCGACTCAATTGCTGCAGGTACTCGAGCAAGCGGCCGGCGATCAGCCTGCGGATCTCGGGAATCCTGGCCTTGCCGGCCAGGGTGATGACCGGATCGGGGGCGGCGTTCTTGAGGCAGCCGTCCATCATCTTGGTGACGATGCGGGAATGATCGGCCAACTGCACGGCCGGTAGCACGACCGTGGCACGTGTCCAGGCGGCAGCCGCCTCCTCGATCTGGTTGCTGGCGAACAGGGCATCACCGAGCTGGTCGCGCACCTGGGCCAGACGGCGGGCGTCGGCAGCCCGGGTGCCGGTCTGCGTCTCCAGCTTGGTCAGCAGTTCGACTCTTCGGCCAAGCTCCTTGGCGTCGGTTCCCGGCCAGGAGGCCAGGGCCACTTCCTGATCCGCCGGCTGGAGTCGCTGAAAGACCTGCTGATAGGCCTCCCACGCCCGGGACTGAACGGCGGCGGAGGACTCGTTCTTCAGATCCATGCGGCTGCGCAGGATGTCCAGGAGATTCGGCTGATCGCCGAGCGCACCCAGGGCTTCGGCCGCGACCTCGCGAACACCGGCGTTGGCATCCGTGCCCAGCGTATCGATAATCAGCCGGAGATAAGCCCGGTCGCCGATCCGCCCGAGGCCGCGGACCGCCGCCTGCCGAATCGCCGCCTCCGGATCGGCGGGCTGAAGACTGCCAACCAGAATCGAACCGAACTTAGGGTCGGCGATATCGGACATGGCCTCGAACAGATCGACGCGGAGTTGGGGGGCGGTGATCGGCTGCCGGATCCGAGCGCCGATGGCCTCGACCACGATGGAGAGCTTCAGCGACGCTCTCCCTTTACCTCTCTCGCACAGTCGGCCGAGGGCGTCGGCCGCCGCCGCGGCCACGTACTCCGATGTGTCGTGCAGCCCGGCGACGCAATCGTCGATGGAGTCCGGATCGGCTAGTTTGCCCAGGGCCTTGTAGATCTCCTCGCGGACGGCTGGGGCATCCTCCTGCTTGAGCATGGCTCGAACCAGGGGGACATCTTCGAGCAAACCGAGGTCGCGCACGACCATGACCACCTTCTGCCGAACGATCTCGTCCGAGTCCCGGCCCATTCCGCGAATGACCTCGAGGACCTCGGCGGTGGGCTTGGTCCCCTTCCGCCGGAGGGCCTCGTGAATAATGTCGAGGGCTTTGAATCGCTCGATGGCCAGCTCGGACTTCAGCCACTCGCCTAGCCAGGCGATGCGCTTGGTCTCGTCGGTGGTCTCTTCATACAGGGCGTCCATGAGCTTCTTGAGGTGCGCTTGGGTGAGACTCCACTGCTGTTCGCGGCGATACGCGTCGAGGTGGGCGATCACCTTGGGGTCCGTGTAGGTCTCCAAGGCAGCCGCGGCCGCCTTACGCAAATCGACAACCTCACTGCCCAGCAGCTGCTGCAAGGCGGGCACGAACTCGGGAGCCTGGGGCTTGACCAGGACCACCGCCTCGCAGACCGCCAGCTTGGCGGCACCGTTGTTCTCCGTGGCGAGCAGGGCGGCCAGCGACTTGACCCCCTCGGCCGTCCTGGTCCGGAGAATGGTCGTCGCCGCTTCTCGCCGGGTCTTGGCGTCGCTCTGCCCGGCGACTTTCACAAGCTCGGTGGCAACCAGTTCGGAGGAGGTCACGGGCACGGGTCGGGTGGCAGGGGCGGAAGCCGTGACGTCGATCGCGGCGCACCGGTCGGTGCCGGCCATGGTCTCGGCCGCCACGGCCGAGATGAGCGTCAGGAGAATGGATGCACTTGCTCCACGACGCCGACGTGGAAACGACGGCGGCTGGTGTTGAGCCAGTCGCGTTCGGTTCGAGCGCACCATGGACTCCAGCTTTCTTGGCGGCGGCGGTCCTCGCGGCGGGAAGACCTCGCGATTGTCTTCTTTCTAACCCTTCTCGGGCTTCTCTGCAAGGGGCATCGATCGTTTGCGGCCCCCATCGCCCAGAGCTACAATTCAGGGTTTGGCCATAAGTCACCGGGAACGCGTCCTGAGACCTCGAGGACCGACCGCCGGCCGGCGAGCGGCCATCGAAGCGGGCACCCGACAAGGCATGCTCGTCGGGGCCCGGTGGTGCTCACGACGCTCCCTGAAAGGACCCACCATGGGACAGACCCTGACCGAGAAAATCCTCGCCAAGCACGCAGGCAAACCGTCCGTCCGGGCCGGCGACAACATCTGGGTGAGCGTGGACATCCTCATGACCCATGACGTCTGCGGGCCGGGCACGATCGGGGTGTTCAAGGAAAACTTCGGCCCCGCCGCCCGGGTCTGGGACCCGGAGCGGGTCATCATCATCCCCGACCACTACATCTTCACGGCCGATAAGATGGCCCATCGCAATATTGACATCCTGCGGGCCTTCGTTCGCGAGCAGGGCATCAAGTACTACTACGATCCCGACTTCATCCAGGGCGAGGGGATGCCCAGCCCCTACAAGGACCCGACCCAGACCAGCTACAAGGGCGTTTGCCACAAAACCCTGCCAGAGGAAGGTCACGTTCGACCGGGCGAGATCCTGCTGGGCACGGACAGTCACACTTGCACGGCCGGGGCGTTCGGACAGTTCGCCACCGGGATCGGGAATACCGACGCCGGGTTCGTGCTGGGCACCGGCAAGCTGTGGCTGAAGGTCCCGCCAACCATGAAATTCGTTTTCCACGGGCAGATCCCGCCCTATCTGACCGCCAAGGACCTCATTCTGGCGGTGATCGGCCGTATTTCGGTCAGCGGGGCGACCTACAAGGCCATGCACTTCACCGGCGAGGGCATCGCCAGCCTGACGCTCGAGGACCGCATGACCCTGACCAACATGGCCATCGAGGCCGGCGGCAAGAATGGGGTCTGCGACGTGGACGAGAAGACCCTCCGCTACGTGAAAGCTCGTTCCAACCGGGCTCGCTGGGAGGTCTTCACCGACGACGCCGATGCCAAGTTCGACGCCGTTCACGCGTGGGATCTGGCCCATCTCGAGCCGCTGGTGGCCAAGCCGCATTCGCCGGACAACATCGAAACGGCTCGCAACTGCCAGGGGACCCGGATCGACCGGGCGTACCTGGGTTCCTGCACCGGCGGCAAGATCACGGACATGATCTTCGCGGCGGCCGTTCTCAACGGGCGGCAGGTGAGCGTCCCGACCTTCGTCGTACCGGGTTCGACCGAGGTGCACGCGGACATGCTGCGACTCAATATTCGAGGTGAGACCAGGGCCAATGGCGAGAAGTCGGTCATGGACGTTCTCAAGGATGCCGGCTGCACGATCGGCCCGTCGGGCTGCGCCGCGTGCCTGGGCGGTCCGGCCGACACCTTCGGCCGCCTGAACCAGCCGATGGCCTGCATCAGTACGACCAACCGCAATTTCCCCGGCCGCATGGGTCACCGGGATGCGGGGGTCTACTTGGCTTCGCCGCTGACCGTGGCGGCCAGCGCCGTGACCGGGCGGGTGACCGACCCGCGCGACTACATCAGCGCGCCGATCCCGACCGGCACGGCCGGTGTGGTGTGAAGGGAGCAGACCGAGAGAGGCGCCATGCCGCGGTCGTGTACATCTCTGGCGGGAAATGGCCTGTTCCGAACGTGGCGACCGGCCGGTGGAGATGCTATACTTGGATTACCCAAGGGGGCGATTTGGGCTCGACCGGGCAGTATGAGGTCGAGGTGGCGTGTCCAGGTTGTCAGGTGGCCTGGTTAAACTCCTGACACAAACACAAGTGCCAACGCTAACCCGTTGCGCATGGCTGCTTAAATAGCAGCCCGTCCTGGCGGAGATGTCTGCTATCCGGCAGGGCGACGACAGCAGGCTCGCTCATGAGGGTAGGCGCCGTGACACATGAGTCAGAATACCACGACGCTGGGCCGGTCGAAGCCTGTCGCTGGGCGCCGGGCGGCCGAGAACAAATCAGACGACTACACACGTAGAAGCCTCTTCTGAAATGTCACGGGACGCGGGTTCGATTCCCGCCGCCTCCAGTTACCTCCTGCGAGATCCTGCGTTTGGATGCGGTTTTCCGCGACTTCCTCGGGGGTGGCCCCGGGGAGTTGCGGGATACTGCGAGGTCCAGCGGTCGGGTACTGTGCCGCAAAATGTGCCGCGCCCTTGGCTACCCGGTCAGACAGCTCGTCAGGCACCCGTTCAGCGAATCCGGCGTTCGTGACGATCGAGGAGCAACAGGTGCCGGCTCATCCTGCTGCATTGCCTCCGACTTTCGAACTGGCCTTGCCGGCTACCACTCACGAAGATTGTGAGTACCTGGTGGTCCGCAGCTCAGCGGGGGCCAACGCCATTGCCCTTGTCACCGTCGAAAACGGCGCCGTTGACCTGCAGTATGGAACCGGGGAGATCGGCAAAGGCCAGCAGTTGCAGGTTGTTGGGCGATTCACGCGGGCGAGCTATCGGCCCGCGGTGCAGGTCAACCTTCCGGATTCCCAGGCGCGCTCGCGGGCCTGTCCGGAGTCGTCGCGTCTTGTCGCAAGCCCCAAGCCGGTCATCCGGCCCCCGAAACGCCCTGGTAAGCCTGGATGATTGCCCAGGCGGCCTCGTCGCAGGTCTTCCCGGCAACCTCCCCGCCCTGGTTGCAGGCCGCGAGCACCGCAAAACCTCGCCGCGGGGCGATCCAGGTCACGGCAAACCACATGGTGTTGCTGCCCGCATGTGTCAGGACGGCCCCTCCGCCCCAGGGTCGGTCTGTGACAACCCAGCCCATGGCATACATGTCCGGACCGATCGAGCCTTCAGGTGGGGTGTGCAACCGCGACAGGCTTGTGGGCTGGAGTAGCCCGCTCGGCGGCGATTGAGCGTTCAGGTGCAGTGAGATGTACTTCGCCCAGTCGCCGATGGAGCAGTGGACCCTGCCAGCGGGCGCGATGGCCACGGGATTGTCCGCATCGGGACCCGGCTCGACAGGATTGCCCTGCGAAGTGTGGCCACGCGGTTCGTCGACCGAACCCGTTGTTCCAGGGGCACCGAAGCCTGCGCTTTGCATGTCCAGCGGTTTGAACAAACGCTCCCGGATGAGTTCTTCCCATGCCCGACCGGTCACGCTCTCCGCCATGTGGCCTGCGATCGCGAAGCCTGCGTTCGAGTAGATTGAACGTGTTCCCGGCGGGGCTACCGGCGGGTATGCCACGACCTTCGCCAGGAGAAGATCTCTTGCGCCCACCGGGGGGCCTTCGTACGCCCAGAGCTGGCCCCACAACCCATCAAATTGGAGCTCGGCAGGGCAGCCGCCGCGGTGCGTCAGCAACTGCGCAAGCGTCACCGTACGATACTCGGGCCGTGTCTTCCCTTCGAGCCCCGCAAAAACCTCGCCGATTGTCGACTGCCATGAGAGCCGCTCCTCCTCCACAAGCATTGCGCAGAGTGTGGCGGTCATCGACTTCGTACAGGAGCCCAGATGAAACCGGTCGTTCGCGGTGACCGGATACGCATCGCCCCGTCGGCGCACGCCGGAAGCGCCGATGCCGATCGTCCGGTGGCCTTCGATGATCGCGGCGACCATGCCTGGGACCTTCCGCTGCGCATCGATGCGATCGAGTATGGCGGATACGTCCACTTTGTGCTCCGTTCCTGCCCTGTGAGTCTCAGGTAACCGCCTTGGGTTCTGCGGGCTGGACCCGAGCAGAAGTGGCGATCACGAACACGTTGAGCGTCGCCGCGACGAAACGGGTGATGGCAAGCGATGCCATTCGCTCGGTCAACCGAGATCACGTCCACCCGGCTACGCCGCCGGACAGTGTTCTGCTATTCTATCAGCGCCCCCTGTTGGTACTCCAACTGGCCGGCTATTCGGGCAATGAACGGTCGCGGGCGAGCTGACTCCGACTGGGCCCACCCCACACGCGAAGTCGGCGGATGCAGGCCCGTGGCCTCAATCGCCAGCAGGTTCTCGATGGCGCGTTTCATCGCCATCCTGCAGAACCTCATGAATGGCCACGGTTCAATCTGCCCTTCGCTCAACCCACACGTTGGCGTTGTGTTCCCTCAACTGTTCTCGAAACGAGAGCTTGGCCACGAGCACCTGCCGTGGCTCGTCCCCGCCAGACCGCTTGTACCAACTGCATATGCCGCACCGAGGCCGGCCGCAGTCGAAGGGGTGAAGTGTCCGGCAGCGGCCGAGCAGTCTGGCGGCGCGCCGACGCTTCAGCGTCTCTCGGTCTTCGTCTGACATCCCGGCGCGAGAGGGAACCTCCGAGAAGCGCTTCCCGGGCAGCCCGGGAAGCATGCGCGCCCACACAAGGACTCTATGGCGTCGGAGTATCACCGCTCTTGTCCGTCGTCTCCGCTCCGCCCTAGACATCGCGCTCTCCTGACCGGCGATCCAGATGAAACCCGAGAGCATGGAGGTGGCGGCATCGAAGCCGCGTCCGGTACGCGCTCTGGCGATGGTTTCGGGACTCTGTGGGCCTTTCGTCCCATCGCTACCTGAGGTATCGCACGTCCGTCGAGCCCTGTTCACCCCCGCTGGCCGCCAATACCGCCGTGTCGCGAGTCGGCCGAATCGTCCTGGCCGGGTTGACCTTCGATCGTCATACTGGTTGTGTCGCCCGGGTCGGCCCTACCCTCCTGTGCTCCGTGAACCGTTCACCACCTGTCGGCACCTCGCTTCAGCACGCGGAGTAGCGGATTGTGCCTCCGCGCAGGCGAGTCAGCCTTCAACCGCTTCTCCTCCGCTTCCTCGAGCTCTTTCCTCCGAGCCCACTCTGCCGCCTTGATCTTCTGGTGAGCCAGCAGAGACTCATAGGTCCATCGGCCATGCGAAGAAACACGGACTCTCTTCCTCTTGTGCACCAGCCTGCGATTCTCGGCCTGGTACCGCCGATGCGCCGGCTTGTTCGCTCGTTTGCCTATACCTGCCATCTCTGTCTTCTCCCGAAGGGGTGGGCGACGATCGCCAACGCGGAGAGCGGATTTGCAGGCCACGCGCCAGAGCACTGTACTTGGGCCGAATAGCGCATAAGTCATTAACCAGTAAAAGTTTATAATTGCACAACTACCCCAGGCGGTACCGAACGGTTGAGAAAAACAGGCGGACGCCTTAATCTATTGAGTATGTCATTATCCCATCGGATATGAACTCATGAAGACGGTCATCATCGGCATGTTGGCCACGGAGAAGGACGCAGGCCATGGTCACCGGCGATGGGCAAGGTGGCGGCCTACGGTGGCGCTTTGCCGGCAGCCGGACCTGCCCGTGGCTCGGTTGGAGTTGCTGCACGAACCCCGGTTCAGGGGATTGGCTGAACAGGTGAGCGAAGACATCCGGAGCGTTTCGCCTTCGACCACTGTTCGCCTGTTCCCGCTGGAGCGGGTGGACCCCTGGGATTTCGGAGAGGCGTACGCCGCTCTGCGTCAGTTCGCACGCCATTACCCGTTCAACGCGGAAGAGGAGGAGTACCTGATCCACGTGAACGCCGGTACGCACGTAGCCCGTATTTGCATGTTCCTGCTGACCGAGTCGCGGCACTTCCCGGGTCGCCTGATCCAGTCGATTTCACCAGCGCGAAGCGACCGCAAGAGTCTCGGAGCGTACCGCATCATCGATCTTGACCTTTCCAGGTACGATCCGATTGTCGCCCGATTCCAGGAAGAGCAACTGGACGCGGTGTCCTTTCTCAAGTCGGGCATCCAGACCCGAAACGCGGATTTCAACCGCTTGATCGAACAAGTCGAGAAAGTCGCTGTGGCCTCAAGAAGGGCCATTTTGCTGACTGGTCCGACAGGCTCCGGAAAATCGCGGCTTGCCCGGCGTATCTTCGAGCTGAAGAAGACCCGCCGCCTCGTCACCGGGTCATTCGTAGAGGTGAACTGCGCCACGCTACGCGGAGATGCGGCCATGTCGGCGTTGTTTGGCCACGTCAAGGGCGCATTCACCGGCGCGCTGCAGGCCCGCCCGGGACTGCTCCAAGCCGCGGACAAGGGCGTTCTGTTTCTGGATGAGATCGGCGAACTGGGCACGGACGAACAGGCCATGCTCCTTCGGGCCCTGGAAGACAAGACGTTCCTGCCCGTCGGCTCGGACGAGGAGGTCAGGAGTGACTTCCAGCTGATCGCCGGGACGAATCGGGACCTCGCCGCCGCAGTTCGCCCCGGCCGGTTTCGCGACGATCTGCTGGCCCGCATCAATCTCTGGACGTTCCGATTACCCGGCTTGGGCCAGCGCCCGGAGGACATCGAACCCAACCTGCATTACGAGCTGGAGCAGTTCGGCCACGTGGAGGGCCGGCGTGTGCGATTTGCCAGGGAAGCGTGGGGCACCTTTCTCAGGTTCGCCGTGTCGCCGGATGCCGCCTGGTCCGGCAACTTCAGAGACTTGAATGGGGCGATCGTACGCATGGCCACGCTGGCGGTGGGCGGGCGGATCACCCTCGAACTCGTTCATCAGGAGATCGCCCGACTGCGCACGGCTTGGCGCACGGAGGACAACATGCGAAAGGACAGCCTGACCGAGCGTTTTCTGGGGCCGACTCGCACGGGGGAACTGGACCACTTCGATCGCACGCAGCTTGAGGAGGTCCTGCGGGTATGTCTCCGTGCGAAGTCGCTCTCCGAGGCCGGCCGGATCCTGTTCGCCCACTCTCGAAAACGGAAGAAAAGCGGGAACGACGCGAGTCGGCTTCAGAAGTACCTCGCCCGTTTCGGGATCAGGTATGCAGACATATGGGCACCGTCGCCCGTGGACTCCGCACCGAGTGACTTTCCTGCTATTCAGGCCTGAGCATGCGGGCCAAGACCGCCGTGCCCTTCTCCGTCACCACCAGGCGACTGCATGTGAATACATCACCGGAGCACTCTGCCGAGAACTCCTGGCGTGTCTGTCTGGCGTTTCTCAACCTCAGTTGGCAGGCGGGCTGAGGACAGCGGAAGGTGGCGTGCAGATCCCCGCGCAGATCGCATGCTGATTCCAAACGCCATTCGCGACACGGCCTACGGCAACACCGAACCACCGGCGCGAATCGAGTTCCGTCCATCGGGCTCCGGGCCGCAGTAGCGTTTCTTCCCGGCCGAGGTGGATCACTTGCCGGCGTTTCCCGCGGCAGCGCCGGGGACGGGGCCGCTCGCCCGCAAGGCCCGCAGCGCCGCCTCATGTCCCCAGCGGGTGTGCGCCCAGAGGTACTGCGTCGGATCACGCACGATGATGCGCTCCAGGCCACGCAGGTAACGGTTGGTGATGTACGCAACCGAATCCTCCTCGTCCCGCCAGTCGGTGTGATCGATGACGTCCTCGACGATGATCTCGAACTGGAACGTCCCCAGGCGACGAATGCCGGCCACAACCACGTCCGCCTCGTACCGCCAAGCGAACAGGCCAACCGACCTCATAACCCGGGTGGGCAAACCGAGGAAGGTGGCCTCCATGCCCCGCCGGTCGGCGTAGTGGTCCGCCACCAGGGCAATCGAACCGCCCGCTTGAAGGGCAGCGGCCAAGCGATCGGCCCCGCGCTCAACCTCAACCAGCTCGCACCCGCCGCGAGCGCGAATCCGTCGCCGGTAGGCATCGAAGGCCGCATTGGCATGCCGGCGGTAGACGGCCGCAGCCCGAATGCCGTTGAAGCCCAGGAAGACGGGCAGCAGGTCGAACGGCCCATAATAGCTGCTGAGCAGGATGACCGGCTGACCACGCCGCTGGAGGGCCAGCATCCGAGCCAGGTGAGGCTCGGGTACTAGGCCGCCGTACCGCTCGTACGTCCCCGCGTGCAGAAGCCGATCGGCCAACACGAGATCAGTGAGATCCCAAACCCGGTGAACGAAGGCCCTTTCGGCGACACGGGTTACGGCGCTTGCGGGGATCAGGCCGGCCAGGGCGGCTGCACACTGAGCCTCGCTCAGCTGCCGGAGTGGCGTCAGCAGCCGGTACAGAAGCCGGGCCAGCAATCCCGTGACCGCGTAGGCCACCCGCGGACCGAGAATGCTGAACCAGACGCCGAGCATCCGCCGGTGCAGGTCGTTCAACCAAAGCACCGCCCGAACCCACCACTTCGCGCCGCTATCCCCATGGTTCACAGGCATGACCCGGTGCCTTCCCCCAGGCGTTCGATTCCCCTGGTTTCGATCTCGTGAGCTTTCGGCTTTTCATCCTTTCTCGAGACAACTTCTTTGCCTCTCGTTCGTTGAATAGGTATATTTACAGGCGCGGGGTCGTAAAGGCCATTTCCCCGCGATCATCCTTGAAGACCTCGGCTTTGAGCGACGAGGAGGGTGGAGATGTTCTCGCGGCTTGGGGTACTGGCGTCCACGGTTTTCTGCACCGCCCTCACGGTCGCCTCCGCGAGCGGGCAGTCGACCAGGTGCCAGACCGACCAGGACTGTGCCGGCCAGGAGTACTGCCAGCATGAAACCGGCGACTGCAGCGGCCAGGGTATCTGCGTGGCCCGTCCCGAGGCGTGCCCCCCGGATGACGATCCGATCTGCGGCTGCGATGGCCGGACCTACGCCAACCCCTGCAGCGCTGCCCAGGCCGGCGTGAGCGTGGCCGCCAAGGGCATCTGTGCCGACCAACCACCGTCCATCATCCGGGCGGTGTCTCGACGGTCTCAGGGTTACATCGCGACAGCCGATATTGACCTGCTTCACCCGCTGTCCGGAGCGATTCTGGCCGCCGAATGCCGGCTTGGCGGCCCCACCCAGATCGTGGTCACCTTCGACCGGGCCGTTCAACTCGCCGTCAGTCCGGAATGGGCGGTCCGCCTGGCCGGCACGGCGGCCAGCAATGGGCGAGTCACGTCCGCGACCGCGAACGGCGCCGAGCTCACCATTGACATCGCCGAAGCCCCCGAAGCCGCCCGGTTGAGCCTCACTTTCCCCGGTATCGTGGATGAAGCCGACCGCGTCGTGCAGGACGTTCTGAACTTCGGGGTACTGGTCGGCGATGTGAACGGTGACGGCCTGATCAGCATTCTCGACCTGCTCGCCGTCCGCAACGGGCTCAATCAGCCGACTTCAGCCAACAACGTCCGCATCGACGTGAGTGCTGATGGAACCATCAACCTCCTCGACATGCTGACCATCCGCAACCACCTCAACCTGATCGTTCCGCGGATGCCGGTGCTCAAGGCGTACAGCAACAGCGGGTGCCTGGCGAGAGCCTCTGCCAAGAGAAGTACGGCGGCCACCAACAGCCTGTGCGGCGATGATGAGATCACCGTCACCGTGGAAGGTAACACCCTGAGGGTGGTCCACAAGAACGCGACGTACAACTGCTGTCTGACCGAAATCCGCACTACGCTCACCGTGGTCGGCCGAACACTGCGGCTGGCCGAGACGGAGTACGTTCCTGCCCCATGCAAGTGCCTGTGTTGCTACGAGTCCTGCTCGACGATTGCCAACCTGGCTCCCGGAACCTACACCGTCGAGCTCTTCTGGCGGGATGACGAAACGCAAGGCCCGCGCTGTCTCTCTCAGGAAACCATCATCCCGTAGGCGTCCCTCCCGCCAAGCATGCCCGTGGCACCAGGCCGTCCGCGGCGCGAGTCTGCGTTCTCCGCCGCGCGATGGCGGTCATCGGACATGGCGTTCAGCTCGGACCCCTGGCCGCTCGCACGCGTTTCAGGAATTCCTCGGCCGTTGCCTTGATGGCCGCGAAGTCGCGGTTCTTGAGCGCTGCCTTGGTGACCAGGGAGGACCCGACGCCGACGGCCGCCGAACCAGCCTTGATGAAATCGGCCACGGTCTCCAGCGTGACGCCGCCAGTGGGGATGAGCTTGATCTGTGGGAACGGCCCGCGCAGGTCGCGGATGAACGTCGTCCCGAGCGATGTGGTGGGGAAGACCTTGACCATGTCGGCTCCGGCTTGCCAGGCCCGGACGATCTCGGTCGGGGTCATGGCCCCGGGGAAGACCGGCACTCCCTCCCGCCGGCAGAGCTCGATCGTCGGCAGGTCGGTGATCGGCGCGACCACGAACTGGGCCCCCGCCAGAATAGCGGCGTTGGCTGTAGGCCCGTCCAGCACGGTTCCGACACCGATCGCCGCCGAGTCGCCGCACGCCTGGCGAGCGTTGCGGATGACCTCGAGGGCGTTCGGCGTGGTCATGGTCACCTCGATACAGGTGATCCCTCCGGCCCGGAGCGCCTCGACCACATCGATGAGCTGCTCGCTGCCCGACGCCCGGATGATCGCCACCACGCCTGCGCTCTCGATCTGCTGAAGGATGTCGATCCTGGTCATGACTCGCTGCTCCTGTCCGGGTTCGGTTTCAGATTCCGATGGAGTCCGGCCTCCCGGCCGAGTCCACATCATAGCGGCCCGGTCGGGGCGGCCGCCAGGGGTCCTCCAACGCCGGTGGGAGATCATCTTGGGCATGCTGACCACGACCTGTGTCAGCCGGCATGTGGTCGCCGGCATCCTCGGCGGCTCTTTCCGCCAGCTCAGCGAGAGCGCTTGGCCTCGCCCCTTCTGGATGCCGACGTCTTCGGCGGTTCGTCCGGTGATACGCCGATCTGGTCGCTTGTCTTGGGGGCCTTTAACCCGCGGGCCTCAGCCTCGGCCGGGGAACTGAACCAGCGGAGGTTCAACCGGCCAGCCTGACGGGCGTAGGATGAGTTTGGCTCGTGGTAGGTTCTTCCTCTGGGCGTGGCAATGACCGGATGGGTGCTCGGCGGGCCGACGGACCGGGTCAGAAACTCGATCATCGTCTTGTCGATGTCCGCGACCTTATCCAACATCTTGGTTCCGTGCAGGCCTTTCTCTCCCAGGGCGGGCTGGTCGGGAAACACCTTCACCGTCACGTGCTGGCCGGCGGCTTGGGCCAGTCGGTCGGCGGCGGCTCGCTCCCCCTCGGCCGCGATCATGAGGATCGGACGGTTGGCGCACTTCTCGATGTGAGCCATGGAGTCCAGGGCGAGATAGGCCGTACCCGGCGTCAGGCAGGCGACCGCATCGACGGACTTGTCGCGCCCGGCATAGTCCAGCGCCACGCTGCAGCCGACGCTGGCACCCACGAGTACGAACCGGGCGGCATCCACCCCCGGCTGGTCACGGAGCCACAGATAGGCGGCGGCCACGTCACGGTGCATGCTCTTGAAGAGGTCCGGATCCCGCTGGCGGACGCGTTCCGCCAGCTGCAGTCTGGCCGGGGCGTTGCTCTCCCCATGGCCACGGAGGTCGATGGCCAGCACGGCAAAACCGGCCCGCCTCAGAGGTCCGATCAGTGGGGTGAACGCGGATCGGTCGGATTGATACATGTGCAACAGGATGGCCATGGGCGCGAGCTTCTCGCCGCTGCGGAGTAGTGGCTCGGCATAAGCGCCCACGATCAGGACCTCGTCCTCGGTGGTGAACGTGACCCTCTTCAGGGTGCCCGGTGATCCCGTCCTGGCCGGAGCGCTGGCGGCGGTTTGACTTCGTTTGGCAGGGCCCGCTCGCTCGGCCGACGCGGCTTGATTCGAGTACTCGGCCCCATCGCCGGTACCGGGGGCGATCCCGCGGTGCACCGACTGGGCCAGGAGTGGTCCGCCCCAGCACATCAATGCGAGACAGACAGACCGCGCGAGGAAGGACATCTTCAATCCTCCAGCGAGATGACGAGAATGACCCAGGCTCGCGCCACCGGCTCACCCAGGAAGCGGCACGTCCGCGACGGTACCTGAGGAGAGGCTATCCCGCAAGACGGAGGCCGGGCCCACACCCGATCACCCGCTCCGAAGACTCTCTTCCCGGCACCTCAGCCGGCTCCCTCACCGCCCCGGCTGTGGCCAGTCTGCCCGCAGGAACCGCCCGTTGCGGCTGATCACCTTGCCGTCGGCCTCGATCGTGCCACCCTGGCGAAGGTCGCAAACCATGTCCCAGTGCAGCCCGCTGTCGTTCTTGGCACCGGTCTCGGGGTAGGCCGCGCCGACCGCCGCATGGAAGGTGCCCCCGATCTTCTCGTCGAACAACGTGTTCTTGGTGTACTCCTGGATGGCGTAGTTGGTGCCGATGGCAATCTCGCCGAGGATCCTGGCACCCTTGTCCTGATCGAGCATCTGGATGAGGAAGTCCTCGCCCTTGGTGGCGGACGCGCTCACGACCTTTCCGGCCTTGAACTTCAAACGGATGTCGTGGGCCTCCCGACCGCCGTGGACCGCGGGAAAGCTGAAGAACACGACCCCCTCGGTGGCATCCTCGATCGGGCCGGTGAAGACCTCGCCGTCAGGGAAGTTCTCGTGGCCGTCGCAGCTGATCCACCGCCGCCCGCGGACGCCCACGGTCAGGTCGGTGCCCTGCGGCGCGCGGAACCGCATCTCCCGGCAGCCATCCAGGTAGTCGGCAACTCTCTTCTGGCGGACGCTGAACTTCCGCCACAAGGCGGCCGGATCGGGCGCCTCGAGCAGCCCGGCGCTGTAAACGAAGTCCTCGTACTCGGCCAGCGACCGCTCGGCATCCTGGGCGGCGGCCTGGCACGGGAACTGCGTCCCGGTCCAGCGGAGCTTGTCTCCGCCCTTCAGCGACGCCCGGTACAGAAACCGCTTCACGATCGGCTTGCGGGCCTGGCTGACAATCGCCTGCTTCTTCGGATCGACCCGGGTCAGCGACTTGGTGTTCTCGTCCGCCCAGAGGCCGATCGAGCAGTCGATGGTCTCAACCTCGCGGACCGCCAGCGGGCTGATGTAGCGGAGCTGGGCCGGCGAGGCCGACTGATAGAAGATGTCCGTGCACTCGTCGTCGACGATGCGCAGCAACGGATGCCCGCCTGCCTTGAGCACCTCGCGGTAGACGGCTCGAACCAGGGGCATCGCGGTCACCGGGCTCGAGATCCGGACCACGTCCTCGCGCCGGACGGCCACGGAGTAATGGACCAGAACGTGGGCGAGTTTGTCGATTCTTGGGTCTCTCATGGGCGCAGGGTACACGACCAGCAGCGCCCCCTCAAGGCCCAGGGACCGATAACTGCGATCATTCCAGCTGCCCGCCGTTTCGGACGATACATACTCGCCTCGTAACGATCATGGAGGTCCCACGGTGCAGGAACGACTCTCACAAAGCCAGCAGGTCTTCTATATCGGCCTGGCCCTCATGCTCGGCACCGCCGTCCTTTCCGCCACCCTCTGGCCGGCGGCCGGCACAGGCACGATCATCGGCGTCGCCGCCGGTGCCGCCCTCGCCCTGGCAGGTCGCCTCTGGCATCGTCAGGTTCTCCGGTCAGCCCATCACCGCACGCTGCTCTAGGTCGGGTGCCCGCTTCCAGCAGCAGTCCTGCTATTCTGCCGCAGCCAGATCGTGGCGGAGGATGTACTCGCAGTTGATCACCTTCTCGATGAGGTCCACGGGTAGATAGAAGTAGTGGTTGGAGGCCTCATAGCCGATGCGCGAGTCCTGGCAGGTCAGGGTGAAGAGCCGGCGGGCCAGGGTGATCTCGTCTTGGACCAGCTGTCGCAGCCGCTCGATGGTGTCGCCGCGCTCGCCGGCCGCCGACTGGAGGCCATCGCGGGCGATGACAAACCAGGTCTGGTTGGCCACCGTCTGGAAGTGGATCTGAGCGGCCTCGGCGAAGCGGACCTCGGCCTGGGCGTTGCGGGTCTGGTCCGGCGGGGCCATTCCGGCCGCCCGACGGTGCTCGGCAAGGCCCTGGTAGAAGCCCGCGGCCACACGGGCCATCTGGGCGGCGAAGACCTCGGGCGGATAGGGTCCCCGCCAGGTGTTCACGTCATCGTAAGGAATGCCGACCATCGTTGCCCGGTAGCCGGTGGGCTTGGCGTAGAGCAAGTTGGCCGGTCCCTGGTGGACCGGGCAGTGGTAAATGACGCTGCCGTCGAAGGGATAGTCGAGGTAGGCCTTGCTGAATGCGGTCCAAGCCTTGCGTGCGTGAGGGGCACCCTGGGAGCCGAAGCGTTCGCGGGCCAGGGCGTCGAGCACGGCCTCCGCGGTCGGCGGCGGGGTCTGACTGAATCGGCGGGCGATCTCCAGGTTCGGCGAGGGATAGCCGCCCAGCGACCAACTGAGCAGGAAGCCGTTCACGCCGGCACCGGCCAGGTTGGCACAATGCTCCGCCACCTGGTCCATCACTGGAACGTAGGGCACGGCGGCCATCTCCCAGGTGTTGTTGATCTGCATCTTGGCCGCGGTCTTGAGGCCCTGCTCCTGGGCCAGCTTCCAGTGCCGGGTCGCCCGGGGGCCGGGGCCGACTACCGACAGCGAGTACTCGCCCACGCGGTGCTTCACGCCCCCACGCGTGAACTCCTTGGACCACTCGCTGACCGACATGAACCAGACTGACTTCGGCAGCCGGGCGAGGATGTCTGCGGCCCAGGCGTCCGGCCAGCCCCAGTCCCAGACGATGACCTTGGCGTTCGGGTTGCCCCGGTGCACGCCGGCTTCGATCACGGCGTTGACCTCGGCAGTGATCTCAGCGGGCGACCGCTCCTTGCAGCGGGGGCATCGGGCAGACTGGAAGTGCGACGCACAGTGGGTCAGGTTCTCCGAGGCGGAGATTGTGAAGACGCCACCCAGGCCGGGCACCTGCTCGAAGACGTGCGCGAGGGCGTCGCTGAGCCAGGCCCGAACCTCGGGCACCGAGGTACACAGGGTGAAGTACTCACCCTCACCCACACCCTTGAGACTCGGATGCCTGTCGAAGAAGCCGGCCGGCATGGCCCGCGGCTCGTTCATGTACAGGTAGATCTTGATGCCATACTTGTCCGCACGCTCGACCAGCCTGCGGAGGTTGGCCAGCCGCGCCTCGTGGCCTTCACCAAACTCGGGGAACATCTTGCTGGGGGCCAGTTGCCGAAGCACGGTGTGAATCCAGACGCCGTTGACGCCCAGGCTCCCGAGTCGTTGAAGCAGGCCTTCGGGGAAGGTGTCGAGTTTGGAGTCCATCAGCAGGTCGCCGAACAGCGCGAAGTAGGGATAGATGAACCGCAGGCCGGTTTGCGGCGATCCGGTGGGAGAGGCCGGCATTCCCGCAGCTGGGTCGAGCTTGCTCAACTCCTCAATGAAACTGAATCGTGGCTCGGCGGGGGTGGAGAGTTCCTTGGCGAAGACATCGCCGAGGGTCTGCCGGATCTCGGCCGCCCGCCTTCTCGCGGCGTTGCTGGGTGGCGCGTACTTGAGCGGCTCGCAGGCCGGCTTCGGACCCAACTTGACGAAAAGGAAATCATCCTCGCGAAGCCGGACCGCCATCTCTTCGGCAGAGATGTTCAGCAAGGTCAGGAGCTGTTCACTGGGCAGCAGGTGCCAGTTACGCCGCAATACCGTGATGTAGATCCGGGACTCAGGCACGGGCGGCAGGGTGGGCGACTCCGGCAAGCCCATCGAGACGGCGATCTCGCGCACCCTGTCCGCGCTGGTGTCGAGGACCTTGGCCAGCCGCTCGGGGGAAACAACCGTCCAGTTTCGCCAGATGAAGGTGTACAACCGGTCCGGAAAGTGGGGGACATCGAGCGCCCGGGGGCCGCTCTCGGCACGGCTCACGCCGCACATCGCCCCCAACCACACGCCGAACCCGTACGCTGCGATCCTGACCAGAGGAATTCGCGCGGGCATGATTTGCGCCTCCTTGGAAGAAGATGAACGGGATCACGACTCGCCCTTGCCGGGCATCAAGACAACCTTGAGAACCCCTTCCACCCGATCGGCGAACGCGAGCTTCACCTTGCGGCGGACGTCGGCAGGGATGTCGGCCAGGTCCTTGCGATTGCCGGCCGGCAGAACGACTTGGCGGATTCCGGCCCGGTGGGCGGCGATGACCTTTTCTTTGAGGCCCCCGATCGGCAGGACCCGACCGGTCAGGGTGATCTCTCCAGTCAGGGCCACGTCCGAGCGGCAGGGTCGGCCGGTGAAGAGCGAAACCATGGCGCTGAGCATGGCCACACCGGCCGACGGGCCGTCCTTGGGAATTGCCCCGGCGGGCACATGGACGTGCACGTCGCACTTGGCAAGCCGGTCGGGTTCGATCCTCAGCCTGGCGGCGGAGCTGCGCAGGATGCTGTAGGCCGCCTGGGCGGATTCCTTCATGACCTCGCCCAGCTGGCCGGTCAGGGTCAGCTTGCCTTGTCCGGGCATATCCATGGCTTCTATAAAGAGTATTTCACCTCCTGTTGGAGTATAAGCCAGGCCGATGGCGATGCCGGGCACCTGCGACTGCCGGGTGGCCTCGCTTTCGAAGCGAGGCGCCCCGAGGAACCGCTCGACCGTCTCCGTGGTGAGCCGGACCGGCTGGCGACGACCGCGGGCCACGCGTGCGGCCACCGCTCGGCAGATGGCCGCAATTTGACGTTCCAGGTTGCGAACGCCGGCCTCGCGGGTGTACTGGGTTGCCAGCAGATCGAGCGAGCCATTGTCAAAGCCGATCAACCTGGCGTTGAGCCCGTTCTCCTGTCGCTGCCGCGGGACCAGGTACTTGCGAGCGATGCACAGCTTCTCCCGGATGGTGTAGCCGGAGAGCTCGAGCGTCTCCATGCGATCGCGGAGCGGCGCGGGGATCGGGTCGTTGTAGTTGGCCGTGGCAATGAACATGACCTTGGAGAGATCAAACGGCACATCGATGTAGTTGTCGGTGAAACTGTGGTTCTGGGCCGGGTCGAGAATCTCAAGCAGGGCGCTGGCCGGGTCACCGCGGAAATCCTGGCCGATCTTGTCCACCTCGTCGAGCATGAAGACCGGGTTGTTGGAGCCGAGCTTGCGGATCTCCTGCAGAATTCGACCGGGCATGGCCCCGATGTAGGTGCGACGGTGACCGCGAAGCTGGGCCTCGTCGTGCATTCCGCCGAGTGACATGCGCACGAACTTGCGGCCGAGGGCCCGAGCGATCGACTGGCCGAGCGAGGTCTTACCGACACCTGGCGGCCCCAGAAAGCAGAGGATGGGCCCGCGGCCCTCGGGCTTGAGCTTGCGCACCGCGAGAAACTCGAGGATGCGCTGCTTGACCTTCTCCAAACCGTAGTGGTCGGCATCCAGGATCCTGGCCGCCCGACGCAGGTCGAGCCGGTCCTCCGTGCTCAGCGCCCAGGGCAGATCGCACAGCCAGGTCACGTAATCGAGGGCGACGGAGTACTCCGGCGACGCCTGGGGAATGCGGACCATGCGGTTGAGTTCCCGCTCCGCCTCCTCGCGGGCGGCGTCCGGCATCTTGGCGGCCTTGATCCGTTCGCGGAGCCGATCCAGCTCCGCGGACCGGCCGTCGCCCTCGCCCAGCTCCTTCTGAATCGCCTTGAGCTGCTCCTGCAGGTAGTACTCACGCTGCGACTTGTCGATCTGTTGGCGGACCTGGGTCTGGATCTTGTTGGACAGCTCGAGGAGCTGGACCTGCTCGGCCAGGGCGGTGTTGATCTTGCGAAGCCGATCACCCACATCAAAAGTCTCAAGCAACTCCTGCCGATTGATCAGCCCGACAGAGAGATTGGCGGCCAGAAAATCGGCCACACCACCGGGCGAGTCGATGTTGTCGAGGATGATGCGGGCCTCGTCGGGCACGTTGGGCGACAGTTCAAAGATGCGGTAGGCGGCCTGGCGGGCGGTGTGAACCAGGGCATCCAACTCCGGCGTCTTGCCCGCCGGGTCGTCGTGGGTCTGGACCTGGGCGAGCAGGAAAGGCTCGGTCTGCACCAGCTCCACCAGACCGAACCGGGTCAGCCCGTGAACAATGATGCTCAGCGTACCGTCGGGAAGACTGAGCACTTTGAGAATCGCGCAGGCCGTCCCGACACGGTAAAGATCGTCAATGCCCGGATCCTCGGTCTCCTTGCGGCGCTGGGCAATGACCCCGATCATTTTGTCGCCCGCACTCGCCTGCTCAATCAGACGCTTGGATTTGTCGCGGCCGATACTCAACGGCATGATCGTGCCGGGGTAAGCAACCGAATCGCGGATGGGAAGAATGGGCAGAACACCCGGGATCCGCTCCTTCTGATCAGCGGTGGCGGCGGCGTCTGAGGGCTTGTCCTCCTCATGTCGCCCGGCCGGAGCGGTCTTCGGCGTCGCGGAGAGCGATACCGATGCCCTGTCTCTCTCCTCGGCAGGCGGAGTGGACAAGACCGGCTCCCGACGCTTCGGCTTCTCGTTGTCGTTCTCGCCCATGTCTTGGCCCGAGCAGGTTCAACGTGTCCACTTCGGCTCGCGATCCTACTCTATCATTCCGCCGCAAGAGGGTCAAAGCACTCGCCCTCGCAGGCCGGCTTCACGACAGGGGCTCACCCTGCGGATTTCAGCCCGCGACCGATCTTTTGGTATTCGCCGAGCAGTCGATCGAAATCCGGCGGTGCCGACAGGGCGATGGGGACACGGCGAGGGACATGCAGCCGGTCGTATTCCCCGTTAAGGGTGGCGACATCCTCGTCCACCCGGGGCAGCGACCAGCGAGGACGAGCGTAAATGTATCGAACCGGTTGCCCTTCTCGATTCAGAGTGCAGACGAGATCGAAGCCGCTCAGCCGACCGGCGGCCGCCAGATGTCGAGGCTCCACGATGAGCACATCGACTCGCGGGCCCAGCGCCGCGATCAGCGGCTCGAACATGCTCGATCGCAGATCATAGCTCGCCAGTACCCCCCGGCCCAGGTAGTACTCCGCCACCGGGGCTTCCATGCCGCCGTTGTCGTGCAGGCTCATGATGACGCAGTCCGAGGGAACGTGTTTGCGAACATACGCCCCGGTAGCCTTGATTCCCGTGTCCGGCCGCACGTTTCCCCAGCCCGTCTTGACCCCCGTCAGGCGAGTGAGCTTCCCACCCAACAGACATTCGTCGGCGGTACCCACCCCGAGCCAGGCCACCACCAGACCTGCCACCAGCGGAGCCGCTACCCGAGGGGCGAGGCCGGCACCCAGGTGCCTGAGCACACGCCAGAGCAGCACACCTCCCAACATGCCCGCACAGTAGATGACCTCGATGAAGTAGGACCCCAGGTAACTCGCGAGATAGCCCAATGCACGCCAGTCCGTCAGGATGACCAGCGGGAAGGCGGCCGCGAGAGCCCAGATCGACAAAAGCCCCATTCTCCTCGAACCGGGACGCCTCAGTTGAATACATCCCCAAATCAGCCCGGCGGCCGCGATCACGCCGAACACGTAGCCGAATTGCGCACGCCACAGGGTGGGAAGATCCAGCACCTGGCGGAGCTGCCCGAACAACGCGCCGTGGTTCTGCTTGTGGATCAGACGCCCTAGCTGCCCGCCGCCGGTCCAATGCCAGCTCAGGAAAATCACCGCCAGGGCAGCCAGGCACGGCAATGCGAAGCCCGGCATGAAGGCCCCAAGGCATCCGCTGTTCCGCAGTCGTCCCGACACAGACTCGTTGCCCCGCCGTGGCCCGGTCGTGCGATCGACGATCGCAGCAACCCAGATGACCAGCAACACGAGAGGCAATCCCACCGCGAAGACGTTGCTCAGACAGTGCAGAAAGAGCCCGATCCCGGCCACCGCGAGCTGAGGGGGGTGATGGTCATCCAGCCAGGCGATGGTCGCCCACAGCGCAACCGTACCAGTGAACAACCAGGTGGTCAGATAGCCCCATGCGTAGTGGCCGTCCGAGACCAGCGTGGGCAACAGGGCCACACACAACGTCGTGAAGGAAGCCTCCCCGCGCCCGGCCCCCAGCCGCCTGAGCAGCGGATAGCTGACCAGGACCTGGGCCAGGCTCAACAGGGCTACAGGGAATCGGCAAGCCGCCTCACTTGAAGGAATACCCAAGCAGTTGAATGCCGTGGAGAAGACACGCTCCACAACCGGCAGCGTGGGACCGTAGTCGTGGGCCAACATCCATCGCAGTCCGAAACTGTGATGGATCATTCGGGCCATGGCACACTGGTCCGAACTCTCGAAAGCGGCCCCCAGGTTCCAGAATCGCATCATGCCGGCGACCATGCCGATCGCGACACCAACGAGCAGATGCCACCCCCGGATTCCAGCTGCTGGAAGAACCGGCACAGGTACGCGCACCTCGCCGCTGAGAACGTCCAGAGAAGTGGAGGTGGTGGCGGTCATACCCTTGTTTCTCAAGAAGAGCGCGGGCAGACACGGCTCCCATCAACGACCCGTGCGGTTGAGGCCGCGAGCCTGCCTCCCGCCCCCTTCATCCGCAGCCATACGTTGCCTCCGCCGGCGCTCCGATTTCGCCATGGCTGGGCTCCTGAAAACACCGACCGGTCGAAAGTGGAACGTCGCACAGTCGCACTTGTCCGATCGAGACCCTTCTGCCCTTCTCCAAGCCGGTATCCGCCACGACAACAAGCCATCGCACCGGCGACCGCAATGGTGTTTCAACTGAGGTTATCGGCTGTAGAACCTCTCATCTTCATCAACGGCCGGGCGGCCGCGAGCCGCTTTCCAGCCCGGTGCGACGGCGATCAGACTGATCCCGTTCCCAGGAGCGACCAGGTCCGGCCGGGGCGGCATGGTCCGAGCAAGATCGAGAACGGTCCGGATCCAAGGACGAGCGGGCAAGGCCGGACATCCTGAGATGAAGGCCGGGGCTCGCCGGAGATCGCGAAGATACCTACACTTAGCGAGACCTGTCTGGGACCTGCCGGACTCGCGGGTGGCTGAAAGGTCACTACCGGCCAGTGAACCCGGGGCAAGGAGCGCGCCGAGTGACGGAGAGTCGCCCGGTCTGAAGGACGCACGTTCGATGGATACGCCCGCAGAACCGATGGCTGGCTCGCCCTTGGAGTCGGCTCACCCGCCAAGCCACACCAACCGGCTCATTGGGGCCACGAGTCCCTATCTGCTACAGCACGCCCACAATCCGGTGGACTGGTATCCGTGGGGATCGGAGGCCTTCGAGAAGGCGATCCGCGAAGACAAGCCCATCTTCCTGAGCATCGGCTATGCCGCCTGCCACTGGTGCCATGTCATGGAGCGGGAGAGCTTCGAGGACGAGAAGATCGCTGAGATCCTGAACCGTCACTTCGTGGCCGTCAAGGTCGATCGAGAGGAGCGGCCGGATCTCGATGACATCTACATGAACGCCACCGTGCTCTACAACCGCGGGCAGGGCGGCTGGCCGATGAGCGTGTTCCTCACGCCGGACAAGAAGCCCTTCTTCGCCGGCACGTACTTTCCTCCGGACAACCGGTATGGACGGCCGGGTTTCGTTCAGGTTCTCCAAACCGTAGCAAGATTCTGGAAAGAAGATCGGCCGAGAGTGCGGTCCTCCGCCGATGCCCTGGCCGATGCGGTGGCACGGTTCAGCGCTTTGTCCGCCGGAGGAGGCGAGCTGCCTTCGGACATCCTGACCCAGACCGCCGATCAGCTCGCCCGGGTGTTCGATCCGGTCACGGGGGGTATCGCCAGCGAAGCCAACAAGTTCCCGCCGTCGATGGCCATGGGGATCATGCTCCGCGAATACCACCGGGCCCTCGAATCCGGCCGGCCTCGCCGCGAATGGCTCGACCTCGTTGAGCTGACGCTGCACCACATGGGCCACGGCGGCATTTACGACCACCTCGGCGGCGGGATCGCCCGCTACAGTACCGATCCCTACTGGCTGGTACCCCATTTCGAGAAGATGCTCTACGACCAAGCCCTGGTCAGCGGAATCTACCTCGAGGCATTTCAGGTGACGAGGAAGGCGTGGTACGCCCAGTTGGCCGCGGACCTCCTGGACTACGTGCTGACCGATCTGCGATCACCGGAAGGCGGCTTCTACTCCAGCCGCGATGCGGACAGTGAGGGTGACGAGGGCCGGTACTATGTCTGGACCAAGCCGGAGGTGATGGCCGTCCTCGGAAACCAGGCCGGCGAGCTGTTTTGCGACTTCTATGATGTAACCGACCAGGGCAACTGGGAGGGACGCAGTATTCTCAACGTCCAGCACAGCGAGGAGACGGTCGCCAGGTTGCACGGCCTCGAGGTGGAGACGCTCAAGAACATCCTCGCGGACGCACGGGCCCGACTGCTCGCCGCTCGCGGTCGCCGGGTGCCGCCCGCGCTCGACGACAAGATCCTGACCAGCTGGAACGGCCTCATGATCGCATCCCTGGCCCGGGGTGGCCGGATTCTCGGGGAGCGCCGTTACACCGCGGCGGCGGCTCAAGCAGCCGACTTCATCCTGACTTCGATGGGCGAGAACGGGCGGCTGATGAGAACCTGTCGCAAGGGCACCACTCACACCGGCGGGTATCTGGACGATTACGCCTTCTTCATCGAGGGGCTGCTCGAGCTGTACGAGAGCACCTTCGAGAAGCGCTGGCTGGAGGAGACGGTTCGCCTGGTCGACCTGATGATCGACCATTTCTGGGATGACACCGACGGGGCCTTCTTCTACACCGCCGATGATGCCGAGAGGCTGATCGTGCGCTCCAAGGACAGCCGGGACCATGCGATCCCTTCAGGCAACTCGGTGGCCCTGATGAATCTCTTGAGGCTCGCGGCTCTGCTGGACCGCCGGGACTTGCGGGTCAGGGCGGATCGCACCATCCGGGCCTTCGCGGGCGCCGTGGCCGAGTCCCCGCTGAGCTTCACGCGGTTCCTGGCCGGCGTGGCCGCCGCCGGCTCCGCCCCCTCCGAGGTCGCCATCGTCGGGAGCCCGGATCAGATGGAAACCCGGTCGCTGATCCACGCGGTTCACGAGGTCTACGATCCCTGGCGGATCGTCGCGTTATTGGACCCTGAGGATCCGGACGCGGCCGCATGGCAAAACCGGATTCCCCTGTTGCAGGGCAAAACGCGGATCCAGGGACGCGGGGCGGTCTACGTCTGCCGCAACCACACCTGCCGCCGGCCGGCCACCGACGTCGAAACCCTGAGGAACGAGCTCCAGATCGGAGCCAGGTCGCCCGACGCTGCAGGCTGACCCCGGCCATGTCCCCACGGCGATCCCGGCCGGACCAGATCCCCCGTTCTCCCTATCCGCGGTCACAGCCCGTGCGAACCAGACCCCATGCGACGCACGGCGTCGCCATCGCAACAGGCCGGCCGGAGGGGTATCATATGAGCCGTCAGGGTGCTCCTGCGTGGGGTGGTCATGATGCGGTCACTCGGTTCTGACAAGCCGGCCGGCTTTCGAATGCCTCAGGGGGTGAGAGCCTGGACCCAGGCCCTGCTGCAGGCCATTCCGGACATGCTGTTCCGGATCACCCGGGAGGGGGTGACCCTGGACTTCAAACCGGCCATGGACTTCCCGCCGCTGGTTGCCGAGGAGGAGTTCCTGGGCAAACCGCTCGGCAGTGTACTGCCGCCGCCGCTTGCCGCTCTCCTGACGGAAACGACCGAGAAGGCCTTCAGTACCCGGCAATTGCAGATCATCGAATACGAAATGGAAATCGCGGGGCGGACGCGGGCGTACGAGGCCCGGATGATGGCATCGTCGCCACTCGAGGCCCTGCTGGTCGTCCGCGACATCACCGAACGCAAACAGACCGAAGAGAGACTCCGGGCAACCGACGAACAGCAACGTCGCCTGACAGAGCGCCTCATGACCCTCTACGAGGTCAACAACTCACTGAGCCGCGCCGAGACGCTGGAGGATCTCCTGCGACAGGCGGTCGTTCTGGGCCGGTCCCGGCTCGGCTTCGATCGGATGAGCGTCTGGCTGACCGGCCCCGATGGGTCGTATCTGGAGGGCACGTTTGGCACCGACGAGCAGGGTCGCCCGCGCGACGAACGCGGTTGCCGCATCCGCACTAACCCCCCCATCGCCGAGAGCCTCAAGCCCCATGCGCCCAGCTCCGCGGTCCGGAAGGAAGGTGCGGATCTCCACAATCACCACCTTGCGGTGGTCGGGCGGGGATCGAGCGCCTGGGTGCCGATCTGGGACGGACAGAACAACATCGGACTGCTGATGATCGACAATCTGATCCATGGGCAACCGATCACCGACGAGGACTGCAGACTCCTCTGTCTGTACGCCTCGATGCTCGGCCACCTGTATGCCCGCAAGCAAATGGAGCAGGAGCTTCGCAGGAGCGAGCAGCGGTATCGCCTCCTGGCGGATCACTGCTCCGATACCATCACAGTGCACACGGCGGACAACACCTTGAGCTACGTGTCCCCCGCCGTCCGAGGCCTCCTGGGATACGAGCCGGAAGAAGTCCTGGGCAGCTGTGGTTTCGATTTCATCCACCCGGACGACGTCGAGCGGATCGCGACCGAGATCCGGGACTTGATCGATGGCAAGATCGCGACCGTGTCCGTCGAGTACCGGCTCCGCCGCCGCGACGGCCGCTATGTCTGGGTGGAGAGCCAGGGCCGTCTGCTCGGAGAGACGCAGGTGCCCGGGTGGAACGGGATCCTCAACGTGACCCGGGACACCACCGCGCGCAAGTCGGCCGAGGCTCAACGGTTGGGGCACCTGGAGCAGATCCGCCAGCTAACCGCGGATACCGGCAAGACCCTGGAGCGGGAGCGGGCCCGGATCTCCCGGGAACTGCACGACGAACTGGGCGGACTGCTCACCGCCCTGAACATGAACCTGGCGTGGCTTGGAGATAGGGAATTCTCTGATCAATCCGGGATCAGGACCCATTTGGCCGAGGCCCGAGAGTATGTGCGCCAGATCACCGCCAGCGTGCGGCATCTGTCCAAGAGTCTTCGGCCACCGGTTCTGGATCACCAGGGTCTGGTGGCGGCGGTGCGATCCTATGCGGCGGATTTCCAGGAGCGGACCGGCGTGCATTGCGAGGTTTCGGCCAGCCCCGACGATCTCTCGGTGAACGACCCGGCGGCGACGGTGGTCTTTCGGGTGGTCCAGGAGGCTTTGACCAACGTGGCCCGACATGCCGGGACACGGTGGTGTGAGGTGTCTCTGGAGGAGGCGAGCGGCGAACTGACCGTCCGCATCCAGGACTACGGGGTGGGCGCTGTCCCCGATGCTCTGGCAGGTAAGCAGTCTCTGGGTATAATAGGCATGAGAGAGCGCGTGGCTCTGCTCAATGGTAGCTTGCATATCGAGAGCGAGCCTGGTTCCGGGTTCTGTGTGACCGCCCGGCTGCCCCTGCAGGATCATGTGGAAAGAGAGAGGACTTCATGATCAAGATTCTGGTTGTGGACGATCATCAGCTCGTTCGGGCCGGTTTGAAGCGCATGCTCGAGGAACAGAAGGACTTCCAGATTGTTGGCGAAGCCAGTAATGGGAAGGACGCGCTGGAAGCGATCGACCACCTCCAGCCTGATGTCGTTCTCCTGGACATCGCCATGCCCGAGATGGACGGCATGGAGACCATGAGCGCTCTCGTCAAGCAGCGGAGCAAGCCGCCGAAAGTTGTCATGCTGACCATGCACGATGATGAGCACTATGCCGCCCGACTGCTGCGCATGGGCGCCGGGGGCTACGTCACCAAAGACACCGCCCCGGCCGAGCTGGTCAACGCGATCCGCACCGTCTACGCCGGGAACCGGTTCATCTCATCCTCGCTCCGCGACTCGATGGCCATCCGGTTTGTCGAGGGCGGGGTCCGCGATCCCCTCGAAGCCTGCTCCAACCGCGAATTCCAGGTGCTCCGCCACCTGGCGTCGGGGCGGACCAATCGGGAGATCGCCGCGGAGCTCGGCGTCAGCGTCAAGACCATCGACGCCCACCGCCTCAACCTCCTGGCCAAACTGGGCATCCGTAACAACGCCGAGCTGACCCGTTTCGCCATCCAGCACGGCATCGTGAAAAGCTAGCCGGATCTTCACTCGGACGCCGGCGTTTGCCGAGCAGACATGCTCCGGTTCGTCGCCGCACCGTGGGCCCTTCGGACACCCCGAAAACCAACCGCCGTCGGGTCGGGGTCCGGGGTACCGATCGGGAGTTCTCCCCGTCGCGGCTCTTGGCATGTCCCCTCGGGCCGGTTCCTTTGAAAAGCCCCCAGGTGCGGCTACACTGCTGACGTTCTGCTTGCCCACCGATCGGTTCGGAGCTCGCATGAGGGCGCTCGGCATCATCATCGTGGCCCTGGCCGCGGCGGTCCTCGTCGCAAGCTGGCTGCAGCGCGCCGGCTCCACCGGCGAGGACGGCTTCACCTTCCTGCCGGTCAGGGAGCTGCATGTCACCGGAGCGGGGAACACGCTGACGGCCGTGGCTCGGCAAGTCAACAACCCCAACCTGTTCTCCTACGACCCGGCCACGCGGATCGCAGTCGCCCATGCGACGCTGATCGTCGAGGGCGAGCTCCTGATCGGCCGACCGGACACCGCCGGCCCCAAGGAAGTCCTTGAACTGGCGACCGAGGTCTGTGGCGATCTGAGAATCGAGGTCCGGTCGAGCGGTACACTGCAGATCCACCGGGGCGCGATCCGGACCGTGAGCCAAGTCCTGAGTACGGCGGCTTGCTCGCGGGGTTTCGCCCTCTTCGTGGACGGGAAGCTGGACATGGATCATGGCTCGATCAGTTACATGTCCGGTAGTACCAGCCAGTGCCTGCGCGGAAAGGCCCGGGCGACGATCCGTGACTCCTCCTTCTCATACTGCGACGGGAGTGCCCTGAGCTGCGTCAACGTCGATGGCCAGCGGGTGGCGATCGAGCGAAGCGAGATCCTCAGCAGCGGCAACTGGGGCCTGGTGGTCCAGGGCTGTGGAGGCGCGCCCCTGGAAGTTCGCGATTCCGTGCTTGAGGCTCAGCTCGGAGCGGTCTTCATGACCGGCCAGTCGCCCGCCGCCCGCCTGGTAGACTGCACCTTCGATCCGGCCAAGATCCTGTTCAACGGTCCCGACGGGGGGGTGGAAGTGGCCTGGACTCGCCGTTTCCGTGTGGTCGGGGCCAGGGACAACCAGCCAAAACCGGGCTTGTGCGTTCAGGCCCGGGGAACGGCCGGACCTTCGCCCGCAGGAACGATCGAGACCCGCACCGGCGCCGACGGCGTGGCCGAACTCACACTGATCGAGTCGACCGTTCGCCCCGGCATCAAGGAAGACAGCACTGCACGGTCCACGCCGCGGGCGTACCGGCTGGCCGTGATCGGCGACGACGCCGGTGAACTGGCCACGATGGCCAACTATGTCCCGCGAGGCAAAGACAGGGAACCGGTGACGATCACGGTCCCCTGACTGCGCAGGGACAGCGTGAGCGAGGAAGAGCGCATGGTCAGCAACCGCAGCCGAACGAGAGGGTGCCCGGCGGCATGGGTCATCGCCGTCCTGTGCCCGATGTCGATCCTCGCCTGCTGCTGCGACTCCAAGCCGGACAAGCCCCAGCTGCGCGTGTTTGTGGCCGACAGTCTGTTCCGCCCGTTCAACGCTCTGGGCAAGGCCTTCGAGAAGACTCACCCTGTGGAGTTGGTCCAGATTCCTTCCGGCAGTGTGCTGGCGGCCAGGAAGATCCGTGAAAACAGCGATCAGGCGGACGTTCTGGCGGTCGCCGATTGCTTCGTGATCGACAAACTCCTGCGGCCTCAGTTTGCCGACTGGTACGTCTGCTTCGCCACCAACGAGATCGGCATTGTCTATACCGACGCCAGCAAAGGAGCGGCCGAACTGACCACCAGCAAGTGGTGGGAGATCCTCGGGCGCGAAGGCGTCAGGGTGGCCGCAGCCAACCCTTACCATGATCCGTGCGGCTACTGGACTGAGTTGTGCTGGAAGCTGGCCGACCGCCACTACCCACCCGAACAGGGCGGAGGCCGGATTGCCGACCGGATGCGGACCCAATGCGGCGAGGGGGCCGACCGGCGCAGCGATTCAGAGCAGCTGCTGCAACTGGTGGAAGCCGCCGGAGGTGTCGACTACGCGTTCGTCTACCGTTCCCAGGCCTTGCAGCACAATCTGGCCTTCCATCGGCTTCCTCCGGAGATCAACCTCGGCGACGTGAGTCGTGTCGACCTCTACCACCAAGTGGAGATCGAGTGGCCCGCCCGCGCGGGCAGCACTGGCTTCAAGAAGCAAGGTGACCTGATCTGTTACGCGATCACCGTGCCGCGTAACGCCCGGCGGCCGGACCTCGGCATCGCCTACATCGAGTTTCTGCTCACTGCGGAGGGCAGGTCTCTGATCGCCGCCCAGCATCTCAACGCTCTGGATCACCCCTGGACCAGCGATCCGGACCGGGTACCGGGCTCGATCCGCTCCAGCGTGATCGCGCTCGACACGCCCGCTGCCATTGTCCCTGCGACGACCTCCGCCCCGGGGGAACACCATGCCCGGTGACCTGAGCCAGGCCTCTTCTGCGCCGGCGACCTCTGCCGGGCCGGCTTCGCCGTTGACCGGTGCCGGCATCGTCCGGGGACTGCGGCTGATGCTGATCGCCGGAGCCTTGCTGGCGGGGGCACATGCCGGGGTGGCGAAAGCGTGGCCACCGCTCACCGGACAGCACCTGAAACCGGCCATCAGCCTCGCCCTGTATGTGGCCAACCTGTTTCTGATCGCGAGTCTGCTCCTGGGTATTCGGCCGCCCTGGCGGTGGGTGCTTGCCGGCCACGCTGTCGGCTATGCAGTCATGGTCTGGTTGCTCTGGCCGTTGCTGCGGGTCATGGACGAGAACGTCCTGTTGCTGGTTCTGGCAACTCTCGTGTACGGCGGACTGGTCCGCCGCCCGCGGCTGCTGGGTTACCTGTTCATCTACCTGCTGTGCCTGCGATTCCTGCCGGCGTACCTGTATCCGGTATTCCTCCTGGTTTCGCTTCTGTACATGACTGTGCCGCCGTTTGCCCGAGCCGCGGCCCGGGATCATGAACGGTTCATGCCCCTATGCCACCTGGCGGGCTTGATCCTCCTGGCGGCCCTGCTCGTGCCGGTCACTTACTTCTGCACCCAGAGCACGCCCCAAGACATCGATCAGCGATTCCGCGAGCCCGAAGTACTGTCCGCCATGGGCGTGAGCCTCAGAACATCCGCCCTGGCAACGCTGATTGTGCTGGTGCTGGGCGTTCCGTTGGCCTACGCCGTGGTGCGCCGGTCGTTTCCCGGCCGGGGACTGATCGACACCCTGATCGATCTGCCGATCGTGGTGCCGGCGCCGATCGCGGGCATCGCCCTGCTTGCTTTTCTGGGTCCGAAATCACCGCTCGGCGAGTTCCTGGAAAGCCAAGTTGGCCTTCGCTTCTTCGACAGCGAGTGGGGCATCATTGCCGCCCAGGTCTTCGTCGCCTCTCCGTTCCTGATCCGGGCCAGCATGGTTGCCTTTGCGGCCGTGGACGTGCGATACGAGAACGTCGCCCGCACGCTGGGCAGCACCACGGCGTCGGCGTTCGTGCGGATCACACTACCGATGTCGATGCGCGGCATCCTCATCGGCGTGATTCTGACCTGGTTCCGGGCGATGGCTGAGTTCGGGGCCCTGCAAATCATGGCCAACCGTCCGCGGACCGTGCCTATCCTGGCGTATGAGCGGTTTGTCGAGTTCCAGCAGGCCGAGGCCCAGTCGGTGGGCGTGATGGTCTTGCTGCTGTCCTTGGGCGTGGTGGTGGGCATGTGGATCATTCGGGCCATGCCCACAATCCTTGGCCGTTCGATAGGAGCCTCCGATGCTACGCGTTGAAGGGCTCCGCCACCGTGCCGGCTCGTTCCACCTGCGGATCGACACATGGACCATCGAACCGGGCCGGTACCTCGCCCTGGTCGGCCCCAGCGGGGCGGGCAAGACCATGTTCCTCGAAACCGTGGCCGGCCTGCACCGGGCAGAGACAGGGCGGATCTGGATTGACGGACGAGACATGACCCACCGGCCGCCCGAGGAGCGCGGCATTGGCTTCGTCTACCAGGATTGCTGGCTCTTCCCCCATCTGACCGTTCGCGAGAACATCGACTTCGGGCGGCGGTATCATCCTGCGTCCTCCACCGCCAGGGTCCAAAAGACCGAGGATCTGGCCGACATGCTGCACATTCGCGGCTTGCTCGACCGTCGGCCGACGACGCTCAGCGGCGGCGAGCGGCAGCGCGTGGCCTTGGCCCGGGCGCTTGCCATCCAACCTCGCCTGCTCTTCCTCGACGAGCCGCTGGGGCCGCTCGATCCGGTGACCCGTGAACGCGTGGCCGCCGAGCTCCGCAGTTGCCATCGGATGCTGAATATGACCACCATCCACGTCACTCACGACCACGCGGAGGCCCGCATGATGGGCGACGCGACCGCAGTCATTCTGGACGGCCGCCTCGAGCAGACCGGACCGACCGAAGACGTCTTCCGACGACCGCGCACGCCGCGCCTGGCAGCCTTCCTGGGCTGCGAGAACGTCTTCGAGACCACGGCGGAGGCCGGCAGCCGGCAAGGGGTGATTCGAATCCGTCCGGGAGGCTGCGTGACCCAGGTGCCCGTCACCGCAACCGGCAGGGTGGCGGTATGCGTTCGCCCCGAGGAGGTCCTGGTGGACGTCGCCGACCCCCGAGTTTCACGTGGATCGTGGCTATCCGGCACCGTGGCCGAGGTCTCGCAACGCGGGCCGTTGATTCGGCTGGTCGTCGACGTTCAGGGCTTCCGTTGGGTGAGTCTGATGGGCTGCTCCCATCATTCAGGCTCGCGCTTCGTACCCGGCGAAGGGGTGACGCTGCGCGTTCCTGACGAAGCTTGGCATCTGATCCCTCTGGAGTGATGCGCGTGGAACCGCGCGGACCGATCCGTTTCAAGTACCTCGATGAACCGCTGGTCCCGGTGGCCGGAACGGTGGATCTGGCCCCTTTCCTGATCATGGTCGGCCTGCTGGCCCTTGGAGCGATCTTCATGCGCCTGGGCCGCGACCCGCGCAGGCAGTGGCTGCGACGGGTAACACAGTTGGCGGCTGCGGCCGCCTTCGTCATCGGCTTGCACCCGTGCGCTTGCCTGGTCCGCGACCTGCTTCGCGGCCTTCGCTGGGTCAACCTCGACACGGTACAGGCCTTCCAGTTGATGATGCTGATCGTTCCCGTGGCCGTCTTCGCCCTCATGTGGGGGCGGGTCTTCTGCGGCTGGGTCTGCCCGATCGGTTTCATCCAGGAACTGGCCGCCAAGTCCACCTCCTGGATGCGCCTCCTTCCCGGCGGCAAGACGGCCGCCAGGATTCGGTTCGTGCTGGCCCTGGTGCTTCTGACCGGTACGGTCACGGCGTATTCATTCATCCGCACGGAGAACGAGCCGGTATTGCAGGGTCTGGCCGCCGGCTACCTGATCGCGCTGGCCATGCTCATCATGCTCAGCGTCTCCGACCGGCAATGGGAGAAACGACTGCGCAAGGTCCGCTACCTGGCCCTGTCGGCGTTCGTGTTCGCGACCGTGGTAGGCGTGTATCTGAACGCGGCCTTCTGCGTCCTCTTCACCAACGACTGGCGGGCCTCGCCGGTCCTGCTGCTGGCCGGAGTACTTTTCGCATCCCTGGTCCTCTCGCAGGCGTGGTGCCGCTTTCTCTGCCCGGAGGGCGCACTGCTCGGCCTGCTGACCCGGTTCAGCGGCACGCGGATCCGGCTGGACAGCGGAAGATGCTCGGCCTGCAACGCGTGCGGTGCAGCCTGTCCGGTCGAGGCGATCGAAGTCGGTCAGGTGGACGAGCTGTCATGCCTCTATTGCTGCAAGTGCGTCGACGCGTGCCCGACCAACGCTCTGGGGATGGGCCCCGAACCGGATGCCACGCCGCGTTCGAAGCCAGTGCCCGCGGTCCAATCCTTCACCCAGAGCGGCTCGGCACCGTCTTGCTCTCGCCCTTCACACGAAGTAACCCAGGGAGGCTCTCCGTGAACAAGCCCCGCCTTCCGGCAGCTCAGCCTGGAGGTCGTCGCCGAGTCCTTTGCTCGGCCATCTTCGCTGCTCCCTGTGTTCTCTTGACCGCTATCGGCTGCCAGGAGTCGCTGCCACCCCCGGAGCGTCCACTCTCGCCGGACGAGCGCCGCCAATTCGACGAGCCGCTGCAGTTCTCAGCCTGGCAGGAGCCCGGCGGCTGGCCGCAATTCGGCCACGACCCGCTCCACTCCGGCCGGTCAGACGTCGACCTGCAATCGCCCCACCTCGAGGCCGCCTGGCAATTCCGCCCCACCGATCACGTCTGGCCGTACCAGCCCGAATACTGCGCCTGGTCCAGCCCGGTGGCAGGTACGGTGACCGGCCGGCCGCTCATCATCGCCGGATACTACGATCGCAACGTCTACGCGATCGACGCGCGCACCGGCCAGAAAGCCTGGGAGTTCCGACCGGGAGCCTGTGTCTTCGCCTCACCGGCCCTGGGCGAAGCTGGCGGCCGAGCGATGGTCTTTGTCGCATCGGTCAACCGCTCCATCTACGGACTCGACGCGGTTACCGGGAACAAGTGCTGGGAGTTCCCGACAGCCTCGTGGTCTTTCACCCAGGCGGCCAGTTTCATGTCCTCCCCGACACTGGTCCGCGACGGCGAGGTCGAGATCCTGCTGCTCGGGGCCTGGAATGCCGACCGCTCGTCGAGCCGTAACATCCAGGACGGCGAGGTCCTCGCCCTGCGGGCCGCCCGTGGCACGCTCCTCTGGCGGAAGCGGCTCGGCAGTGCCCGGGTCACCTCCCCGGTCGTCGCCAAGCTGGGTGGCGAGTTCACGGTCTTCGTGGCCACGCATACCGGCATGATCCACGCCCTTCGTCTCCAGGACGGGCGGGAAATCTGGCAGGCCGTTCTGAACGAGGAACTCCGTTCCTCGCCCAGCGTGGTGAACGTGGAGGGCCTCGCCCGGTTGTTTGTCGGCACTCGCTTCCACACCCTGCTCGGTTTGGACTGCCAGTGGGGCGCACGACGGGTCCGTGCCCAGGCGGGCTACTGGATCGATGCGACACCCAGCTGGTTCAGGACCCACAATGGGACAACCGCAGTGGTCGCCGGATCCCACGACCAGCGCATCCATGCCTGGTCGGCAGCCAGCGGGCTTCATCTGTGGTCGGCCAAGACAGGCAACTACGCCTATTCGTCGACCGCTCTGGCCCGCTTGGCGGGCAGACCTGTGACTCTGACCATGTCCTGGGACGAACATGTCTACCTGCTCGACGGTGAGACGGGGGATGGGATATGGAAGGCGAAGAGTGGACCGCTCCTCTGGTCACACGTGTTTCAGGGGGACAGCCTCTGGGCGTCACCGATCGTGGCCAAGATGGCCGAGCGACCGATGATCCTTGTGCCGGCCTGCGACGGTGTGCTGTACGCCTTCCAGCCACGCGGATCGGCGCCCTCCAAATCATCCTATCAGACCCCGGCGACAGGCGAACACCCAGACCCTTAGGGAGTCTTCCCGAGCTTGCCTCGACCGACGAAGGCTTGGTACAATCAAGGGTGAGCCGCGATAGGACGGCAGTACCTGCCCCGGTTGCCGAACTCACGTCCTCGTTCGGTTCCTGGGCTCGTCCGGACGTTTCCATGCGGGTCGGCATCGCCGGCCATCGGGGACCCTGTCACGAGAAGAGGAGAGTCCATGACTGCCAAGCCCCTCTGCTATGACCGTGTGCGCGGGTTCACACTCATCGAGATTCTCGTTGTGGTGGCAATCATCGCCCTGCTGATCGCCGTCCTGCTGCCAAGCCTGCGCAACGCCCGCGAGCAGGGCCGAGCGGTGAGTTGCGGCACACGCCTCGACCAGATCTTCAAGGCCACGTTCATGTACACCCAGGGCAACGGCGATCGGCTGCCCTACTACGGCTGGAGAGACGGCCGGCCCGCGGGCGCAGAATGGTGGCCCACGCAGATCGCCAAGTCCCTCGGCAATCAACTCGATGCCTTCGTGTGCCCTTCAGATCTGCAACCTTACACGGTCGAGGTCGTCTATCGCCGAGGCCAGATCAGCATGAAGAAGGCCGGCGATCCGAGAGCGTTCATGCTGGATGTCACCTACCGCGGCTCCTGCGACGCGCTCGAGTACTACACCGGGGGATACCGCGGCCGGCTGCTCACCTCCTGGAAGCGACCTTACCTCTCGCTGCTGCTGGTCGAAGCGGATACCAACGCCACCGAGCCCGGCCGCGAGTGCTTCCGCTTCAAGGACGACCTCAAGTACGTCGCCACGCCCACATACATCCGCGCCAACCCGCAGTTCCGTTCATGGCTGCGACATGGCGGCAAAACCAATATCCTCTTCATGGATGGCCACATCAGTCGTCACACACCCAAGCAGGTGGTCGAGATGGCGGCACGGCAGGAGCACTTCCTCGACTAGGACGGCCGCAAGCGCTAGTCCGAGGTTCAACACCAGTCCAGAGCGGCCGGAAAGGAAACCCCTCAAACGTGTCCAAGGTCAGCCCACCTCGCAGGAAACAACAGGCCGAGACGTCGTCGGCGCCTCGCCGGATCTTGGCAGCTACGGTGATTCTGGCTCTGGCGGGCGGGGCATGGTGGCTGCTCACTCCTTCCGCAACCGCTCTGCTCGACTCCAGGGAACTCACTCCGAAACAGATGCGGCTGATCGCCACGGAACTGCTCGTTCACAGCAACACCAAGATCCGTGAACAGGGCAGCCAGAAACTCTGCGAACAAGGCTCCAAGGCAGTCCCCATCCTCACTGACGTCTGCTTGACCCACCCCGACGGCAAGGTGCGTCGAGCGGTCCTGCTTGTCCTCCAGAGCTTGAACGTGGAGGCCGCCGTGGCGGTCCTTGAGAAGCTGGTGGTTGACCCGGACACGGGAATCCGCCGGGTGGCGGCCAACACCGCCGTCACACTGGACCATCCTCGGTCAATCGACATCTTGAAGAAGGCGATGACCGACCAGGACGAAGGCGTGCGCCTGATCGCGACCGGTGGCTTGGGCCAGAAGAACGCTCCGGACTCCGTGGGCGCGCTGGAAAGCGCCCTCAACGACAAGAACGTCACCATCCGTCGCCATGCGGCCAGGTCGCTGAACAACCTCACCGGCCGGGACTACCGCGATCGCGTGAAGGCCGGCCAGTAGGTCATCGATCTCCTCCCCCGGGGCGTCGGTCACCGGCCGGCGGCCGTCGTCGGGGCCGCGGGGGCTTGCCGCAGCCATGGGCGGAACTCGACCTCGCCCCATCCCGGGTTGACGCCGCGACCTTGAATCTGCCTGGCAACGTCGGCTTCCCGGTCTGAACCCCACCAGTTGCCCTTGGCCTGCACGGGCCCCGTACCTTCGTTCCGCAATCCGCATTCGCTGTTGCCAACGAACTGATTGCCCTCCAGCTTTCTGGGTTGGGCATTCTGGAGCAGCAGGCCCGGACCGGTGTTTCCGAGCAGGATGTTGCCGGTGACCGAGGGCGAGCAGTCCAGGGTCAGCTTGACGCCGAACCCCACGTTCTCCTCGATCCGGTTGTCCGCGATCTCGCCGCCACAGCGTACTTCCGCTCGGATCCCCCCCCCGCAGTTCGCCGAGATGATGTTCCCCCTGAGCGCCGCCATCCATCGTTCCTTGAGCCGCACCCCTGCGGCCGCGTTGCCCCGAATCCGTGAGTTCAGGACAACCGGGCAGGCTCCCTCGATCGCAAAAACCCCGTGCCGCGCGTTGCCCAGGATCTGGCACCCCTCGATGGTCGGTCGGCATCCGCCGCGTACCCAGATCCCGTCCATGCCGCAATGCTCGATCCGAGTGTCCTTGATCGTCGATTCGTCCGAGACTTCCCGGAGGATGAGCCCCCCAGTGACCAGCCCCACGATCTGACAGTCGATCATCCGCAGCACGGCGCCCCGTTCGCACTCCGCACCCTGACGGTAGCCGCCGACAATCTGCGATCGCAGCAGGGTCAGCTGGGCGTTCCGCTCAACCAGGAGACTGACTCTCCCGCCGCGATCGATCCGACAGCCCTCCACGGCCGCTTTCCCGGATCGGACCGCCAGGGGCACGTCCGCGCCCACAATTCGGCATCCCGTCAACCGCGATTCACCGGCCGCATCAGCCCCGGCCAGATCGATCCCCGCCCACCAGTCGCGGGTCGGATCATCACCGAGCGGCATCAACTCGACGGGCTTGTCCGCCGTGCCGGCAATCTCCAACGCCCCTTTGACCTGAAAACCTCCGCAAACGCCAAAACGCACTCTGGCTCCCGCTTCGATCTTCAACGTTTGATCGGGCGCGATCGTCAACGGCTTGGTCACCAGGTAGGGAACAGGGCCTGCCTTCCATGTGTTCTGACCGGCGGCCAGCTTCTCCACCAGGAGCGCCTCCTTGTCCGCCACCAACCTGGCCACGATCGGCTGCTGCAACCTGGCCACCTGCTCGACCAGCTCGGCGGTGTCGCGGCTGGCCCTTCGTCCCTTGAAGTCCTCGGTCCCAGGATAGTCCTCGATGATCCGGGCCATGGCCGCTCGGACCAGCCCAAGCTGGCCCGTCCGCTTGTACACCTCGATCATCGTTCCGAGCGTGTCTTCGCAGACCAGAGGTGTTGACTCGGCATGGACAACCATCAGCTCCTCGAGCAGCTTGACCGCTGACTCGGTTTCGCCGGCCAGGCTGAGCGCGTCCGCCTTCGCGATCTTGGCTGCCGGCTCGATCTCCTCGATCCTGCACGTGGCCAGAATGCGATCGAATCGAGCCTGAGCCTCCTTGTATCGCTTCAGGCCAGCCAAGGCCGAAGCGGCCTGGATTTCCGCATCCCAGGCGTAGCGCGTCCCCGGCGACGCCCGAATGACCTCTTCAAAAACAACCAGTGCCTCGGCATGCTTGTCCTCACCGGCCAGGGCCTTGCCGTCACACAACTTGCGGAATGCAGCCATCGCCGCTGCGGCCTGGCTGTCCATGTTGAGAATCGGCTCGTCCTGCGGCTCGCTCCGGGCCTCATCGCGCGGCTCGCCCCGACCCTCATCCTGAGCCACGTCCCGAGGCGAGTCGGTCGGTCTCGAGCGGGCTGGATGCGCGTTCCTCTGCCATACCAGGTAGACCGCCGTTCCGCCGACCAGTAAGCCCACGATGATGACGAGCCTCACCAAACGGCCGAAACTGGCGGACATGAATCACTGCCTTTCTGACAGACCTGCAGGGCGATCTCCATTCTCGCGGATATCAGACTCGGCCCCCGTTGAGAACGCAAGAGGGCGTCGCAGAATTCCAGGCCCTTGCACTTGTCGCCGGCGGTCCGCACAATATGGGCACGACCCGCTTCTCCAGTACCCGTCGGCGCGCCGACGATGAGAAAGCCGGGCGGTCGGGATTGTTCGCTTCTCCATTCTGAGGTGCCCGCATGGCCACACAACACCGCCATCCAACCGGCCTCGACGCCCATCAGCCATCCAACCGCAAGCCCTCGGGAGGATCTTCCCTCACCCGGCGCGAGATGCTGAAACGCACCCTGCTGACCGGCGGGGCGGTCGCGGCACCCTGCATCGTTCCCGGCTCGGTGCTCGGTCTGAACGGGACCGTGCCACCCAGCGAGCGAATCCTGCTGGGGGGCATCGGCATCGGTGGCCGCGGCTCGTTTGTACTCCAGTGGATGCTGCCCGAGAAAGACGTTCAGTTCGTCGCCGTCTGCGATGCCCAGAGGAGCCGGCGCGAGGGCGTCAAGCAGATGGTGGACCAGCACTACGCAAACAAGGACTGCAAGGTCTACGGCGACATGCGCGAGTTCTTGGCCAGCCGCACGGATATCGACGCCGTGCTCATCGCCACCGGCGATCGCTGGCACGCAACGGCGGCGGTCATGGCCATGCGGGCCGGCAAGGACGTCTACAGCGAGAAGCCCTCGTGCATGACCATCGCCCAAGGCCAGGCGGTCGTGGATACGGCGAAGCGCTACGGTCGCGTCTACCAGACCGGGACCCAGCGCCTCAGCGAAGCGAACTTCGTGTGGTGCATCGAGGCGGCCAAGAGCGGCAAGCTCGGAAAGGTCCACACCGCCCGGGCCCAGATCTCCGGCGGAGAGGCCGAACTGAGCCACGACTGGCTGCCGGCCGAACCGGAGCCGACCAAAGACGAAGTCGACTGGGACCTCTGGCTGGGCCCGTGCCCGTGGCGACCCTACAACTCAACCTATGTCAAGGGCGGCTGGCGCGGCCACTACGATTTCCACACCAGCTGCATCGGCGAATGGGGCGCCCACACCTTCGCCCAGGCCCAGGCCGGCCTGGACATGCTCGACACCTCGCCGGTCGAATACGAATACGTGAACAACCGAACGGGCGACGGCATGGTCACCCGCTTCGCCAACGGCGCGAAGATGATCCTGCACCAAGGAGGCTATTGGAAGGGCCCCTGTGGCATGCGGTTCGAGGGGCCGGAAGGATGGGTCTCCGCCGCCGACTGGGACCCCAAGCCCGTGGTCTCGAATCCCGCCCTGCTGGCCGACTTCGACAAGGTCGTCGCCGACTACATCGCCCGCACCGGCCGTCCCATGAACCACGTTCGCGACTTCTTCAACTGCGTGAAGTCCCGGCAACCGACGGTCGCCAGCCCGGAGGTCATGCACCATTCGATGTCCACCGTCCATGCCGCGAACATCTGCATGTGGCTGAAGCGCAATATGAGATATGACCCCGCCAAGCAGGAATTCGCCGGCGATGCCGAGGCCAATCGACTTCGGACGCGGGCGATGCGGGCACCGTGGATGATCTGAGAACCAGCTCCAGCAAGGAGAGAAGACGCCATGTCACCAATGCACATCTGTGGACTGCTTCTGACGGCCACGGTGATGACGCAGGCCATCCCGGCTTTCGGCCAGGCGGACCCGAATGCGGCCCAAGCCCGGGAAGAGAAGCTCATTGCGGTACTGAAGTCGGATGCTCCGCACAAGGAGAAGGCCGATGCCTGCCGCTCGCTCGCGGTCATCGGCACCAAGGCATGCGTGCCCGCTCTGGCCGGTCTGCTGGCCGATGAGCACCTGTCCCACATGGCCCGCTATGCGCTGGAGCCCATCACGGACGCCTCGGTGGACGAATGCCTTCGCGACGCCTTGGGCACGCTCAAAGGGCGGCAACTGGTTGGCGTGATCGGCAGCATCGGCGTCCGCCGCGATGCCAAGGCGGTCGACGCCCTGGCCGAACTGTTGACCAAGGGCCGGCCGGGCCCGGTCCAGGCCGCCGCACGGGCACTGGGATGCATCGGGAACGAGACCGCGGTCAAGGCCCTGCAGGGCGCCGTCGAGAAGGCCCCCCCTGTTCGCCAACTGGCGATCTGCGAGGGCCTGCTGCGCTGCGCCGAGCGGCTGGCCGCCGACAACCGCGGCGACGCGGCGGTCGCCATCTACGACCAACTTCGCGGAATGAACCGCGTTGCCCATCAGGTCCGCACCGCGGCGGTGCGCGGCGCCATCCTGACCCGCAGGCAAGCGGGCGCTGCGCTGCTCAAGGAGTATCTGGCCAACTCCGATTTCACCCTGTTCTCCGCCGCCTGCCGGGCCAGTCGGGAAATGCCCGGAACGGAGACAACCTCGGCCCTAGCCTCCGCCCTGGCGAACCTCCCAGCCGACAACCAGATCCTGGTCATGCAGACGCTTGGTCTGCGAGCAGACCCGACCGCCGTCCCGGCTCTCGCGAACGCCGCCAAGAGCGGCGACAAGGCCGTCAGGCTGGTAGCGATCAGGTCACTGGCCAAGGTCGGACACGCGTCGGCCGCCCCTGTGCTCGAGGCACTGACCACGGACTCGGACGCCGATCTCTCCAAAGCCGCAAAGGAAAGCCTAGCCAGCCTGCCCAAGCCCTAGCCCCGTCTCAGGAGGTGTGGCCCCGGCGTCTCGCCAGTGGACCACCGGGCGCGGCATACTCGGATAAGATCTACCGCCGAAGTGTGTACGGCAGGTTGGTTCATCCTGCCGGGGCGATCTGGGGTTGCGTGTCTGCCGAAGTACCGGCCGATCTCTTTCCGATCACCTTGTACAGCGCGAGCATCGCTGCCGCAAGCAGGAACTGGATACCCAGGCCGGGTATGGGGTTGAATACCCAGTCGCGGTAGTCCCCCGCTTCAGCGTAGCCGGCCAGCAGTGTGCCGATCGGGCTGATGCCAGAGATGAACGTAGTCACCGCCGGCTCGACTTGAAGTATCCCCCGGCCGGTCTGGTAGTTGTACCGCAGGACCTGATAGCGCGTCAGATCGACCAGCAGGGGCAGTAACCAGATCGTGACGATCCATACCAGGGTGATGATGAGGGCGCTCTTGCCTTGGCGATAGCAGGCGGCCATCAGGTACCCGATGCCGATCAGCGAAGCCAGGGGCACGAGCATCACCGCGACACTGCCCGCTGGGGCCGCAACCCTCCATGCACCGGGATAGACCGTCCCGCAGGGCAGGAACAGGATCAACAGGCTCGCGACCGCCACCACGACCATGATCGCAACCGGCCGTCGAGGCAGGTCCGGATCGCCGAGAACCCGGCGGCGCTCCCATCGGCTGTGCAGCCAGGCAACGCTCGAGATCGGCACGATCGCCGCCAGGATGGCCACCAGGATGGACGCAATCAGCTGCATCAGCCCGGCCTCGCGCGTCCATCGCGGCAAGACGGCAAAACCGATGTTGCCCCAGTAGGAAATACCCATGATCGAAAGGACCACCCACAAGGCGACCAGCCCCAGGCCCCAGTACGGTCCGAACGCCGGAATGTCGTTCCGCCGGTACTTGCGGCCAGCACCCACTAGACAGAATATGACCAGCAGGGCCTGAGTGAAGAGCGATACCATGTACTCGGCCCCCCAGCGGAAGCCCCCACTGCTGATCCCGAAGATCGTCTTTCCAATCATCGGACCCATCAGAACGCTGATCCCGGGCAGAAGTTGGAAGGCGACACCCTGACTGAATGTAGCCACGATCACCAGAACCAGGATCAATGCAAAGGCACTCTTGGACACCAGCGACAGGAACGCGATCACCACCCAGCTGGTCAATGCGAAGAAGAGCAGGACCGCGTTGGCCATCACCCAATCGGCGATCGACAGACTCGCTGCGGCAGTCGCGATCATGCCCAGGGAGACATTGGCCAATGCGACAGTGATGCTCTGGGCCGAGCAGCCGATGACATAGCCCGCCACGGCCTTGACCCCGGAAACGGGCATCAAGCGATGGGACTCGATCAACTGGCTGTCGATGTCCTTGCGGATGGCCGTCCGGACACTTGAACCGGCCACGAGCATTAAGGTGCCGCACTGCAGGGCCATCAGACCGATGGTCCAGCCGTACATGATGTTCTTGATTTCCTTGGGCTCGATCTGCACGGTCAAAAACATGAGCATGCCGATGAGGGCAACGTAGCCGGCGCCGACGATAAGCGCGTTCTTCCACCCCCCGCGCAGCCGGAATTGCACCCAGGCGATGGCGTTGTCAACTCCCAATCCAACCGGCTGTTCGGCCATGGCTTCAGTCCACCTGTTGAATCCCAGTCCGCAGATAGGCTTCCTCGAGGTCCGGCCGGTGAGGAGCGAACGCCGCCACCGGCAGATTCCGCTTGACCATCTGGGCGAGCAGCTCGGCGGCATCGTCCCGCTCGTTGCTGTATTCCAGCGTGATCCGGTCGCGATCCACGCTGAACTCCGTGATGCCGTCCAGGTCGCTGAGCATGGCGCGAAGCTCAGCCTCGGGGATTGGCCGGGTGAGTACGATGGTGTACCGGCAACGCCGCGCGTTGCCGCTGGCCGAGGCGATCTCGGCCACCGTGCCAAACTGCAGCAGCGTTCCGCGGGCCATGATGCCGATGTGGGTGCAGTACTCGTTGAGATCCGCGAGAATGTGCGACGACACGATGATCGCCTTGCCCTGGTCGCGAAGGCTGCAGAGCAGGCGGCGGAACTGCACCCGGCCGGCGGGGTCGAGGCCGGCGGCCGGCTCGTCGAGCAGGACCACGTTGGGATTCGGCAGCAGCGTGCGGGCAATGCCGATCCGCTGACGCATGCCTCGAGACAGGGCTCTGATCTTCTGGTCGGCCTTCTCGGTGAGCCAGACCTGTTCGAGCCAGAAGGCAATCCGGGTCTCGATGTCCTCCGCATCGAGGTTGTACCCTTGGCCGATGAACCGCAGGAAGTCGCGAACGGTCAGGCCCTCGTAGACCGGCGGGTTGTCCGGCGTAAACCCGATTTCGCGTGCGGCCTCGATCGCCCAGGGGGTCAGCTTCCTGCCCATGATGTGCACCATCCCGGCGTCGAGCGGCTGGATACCGCCGATCGCTCGCAGGAGGGTGGTCTTGCCGGCACCGTTCGGCCCGATCAGACCCATCAGCTGTCCGGGACACAGCTCAAACGACACGTCGCGAACCGCAACCAGCGATCCGAACTGCACCCGCACCCGTTGGAGGGCAAGCAGGGCTTCGCCGTCCTGAAAGTTCCCAGACATCAGCAGTGCAGACTACCCGGCGGCCGGCTGGACGGCAAGGAGACGACCCGGCCCTGCCGGGAAGTTGAGAGGCGACAACGGAGGAGGGCGCAGGACAGGCGATTCTTGCCGAGGACGAGGTTCGCCTGCCGGATCAAGCCCGGCACCGCGACCTGTGGCCCTTTCTCATCACTTGCCACCGGTCGGCTCGGAAATGCGGCTCTTGTATCCGGCCAGCTTCGGCTCGAAGTCCGGCCCGCCCTCCTGCAGGTACTGGATCTTCTCACGGCGTGCGATGCGTTCAAACTCGCCGACGACCTTCGCGTACCCGTCTCCGACAAACTCAGGGCCGCGAACGCACTGCACATACAGGATCGGCAACTCCGCACGCTCGACGCGTCGCACCATTCGCTCATCGCCCTTGGCCAGGGCTTTCGCTTTCGCCAGTATTTCGCTCGCCTTGGTCACAAACGCTTTCGTGATGAATGGTGCATCCATCGAGTAGCGAATCCCGCCCGCCGGCGACTCCATCTCCTTTGCGTGCTCCGCCATGGCCTGCCCCAGGAGAGCGTCGTACTCCGCCATCGCCGGGGCGGCCGGGCCGTAGTGCCCCCAAATGAAGTCCTCCGCCAGAGCCTTCTCGTCCCGCGACGGCTCCCACAACAGCTTGCTCGCCACCCAGCACTTGAGTTCGTCCTGCTCGGCCGGGCCCTGGTAGCCCCCCTGGAGCATGACCCCTTCGGCGTGGTTCTTCACCCAGAAGCGGACGTTGGCCGCGATCACGTCCAGGTTCGGCATCGGAGCGAGGTAATGGCTGAAGTTGACGTTGTAGTCCCAGATGGAAATGCGATCGTGTGCCGCACTCCACGCGCTCGCCAGCCTGGCCACGTCGCAGCGCTCGGCCGGCGTGAACGGATGCGACCATGAGCCCACCGCGTCATTGCATAGCCGAATGACGACGTTCTTCCGTGGGCGAACCGTTTTGGGAACCTGGATCGTCTCCAGGTAGGCCAGCGTATCGATGACGACTTCCGGATACTCCTTCTCGATCGCCTCGGCCACGCGATTTACCAGGAAAAGCTGGTTGGCCATGTCCGATCCCTCGGATTCGCGCAGCTTGAGGCATCGTTCGCAGTGGCAAACCTCGGTGCTGTCGTTTTTCGAGACGCTGAGGATCTCGGTGTGCGGTTTGTCCTTCAGTATTTGCCGCACGTACGCGATGGCGACATCCACCGCGCCGGGCTCGGTCGCACAGAGTTGGTTCGTGGACCGGCCGCCGTCCGCCGTCTTCGCGAAATACTCCGGGTGGTCCTTGAAGTATTTGTCCGGCGGGACCATCTGCGCGGCGGTATGGACGAACATGCCGCCGTAATCCACGTGACCGCCGTGTTCCTCCGAAACCGCGGCGTTCGGAGCGTTTGTACGGTTGCGCAACGACCAGACGGGGTCGAAAGCGCAGGCATAAAACGGGTCCCGGATCTTGAGTTTCGGAATGAAGCGGCGCCCGACGGGGGCAACGACCAGCGTGCCGCTCTTCGGCAGTCGGATCGAGTCGTTGGTGTAGAACCGGCAGCCGAGGTCTTCCTCGAGCAGCGCGTAGACCGCGTTGATCGCACCACGTGACTTGCCGCCGGTCAGAACGATCCGCTCCCCGTCGACCGCGATGGCGTAGCCCTCATCGCCCAGTGCACGGTCGGTGCGGATCGCGAAGCCTCTCGACCTGGCATCGCCCAAAGTAATCTCGAGCGTCGCCCCGGTCATCTCCTTGATCCACTGCTGAAGGTCGGCGGCGGCTTTCTTCTCCGGGCCCGTGGCTTTCTCCGGGCACTGAATGACGCCGACCGCCTTTCCAGCCTCGACCACCTTCACCTTGCCCGCCGGCTCACCCGCCGGCTTGAGGGTGTTGCGCCATTCGGCCTGTGCAATGCCACAATACACCGCGGCCACCAGCACGATACCATTCTGCGTGGATGTTCTCATGATGACAGCCTGTACCGGCTCGGACAATGTGTCAATGGCCCGTGCTCCGCTCTCTGATGCCCCAGCGATTCCGCAACTGACTCTTTCCTGCACACGTAACCCCAGCTCATGACAAGCATTGATGGACTCGGCAGGGGTGCCGAGCAGATTCGCATTCATTTTGGGCTTGACAAACCGGCCGGTGTCTGACATAATA
>Ga0209310_1000164_pt1 | contig 98646 bp, 92 predicted proteins | sample AD_UKC030_MetaG_FD_184415 | JGI IMG/M metagenome (GOLD analysis project Ga0209310, IMG submission 184415) | Active sludge microbial communities of municipal wastewater-treating anaerobic digesters from USA - AD_UKC030_MetaG (SPAdes) (version 2) | ecosystem: Engineered > Bioreactor > Anaerobic >... | reverse complement strand
ATTCTTCCTTCGACTTGGGACTCATAATTTAACCTCCGTTTCCGAATCTTTCTCGGTAACATCGGTTTATGAGTCAACGTATCCTTTTTATTCATCCCTTCGGTAACATTTTATTTGAGGCAATTCGATAACAACTAATCCATTGACACGGTAATTTATTGGAGTAAATTACCCGTACTCTTATGCAAACTAGAATTGCAATTTTTGTTGTAAATTATAAGTCAACCGCCTTGCTGGCCCATTGTCTGGAATGTATTGCCGGTCAAAAAGATATTATTCCCGATATCTTTGTTTTGGATAACGGCAGTGATGATCCGATACCGGAAGATTACACCATACGGTTTCCTGCCGTTCAATTTTTCAAAAGTGAAAAGAATATCGGTTTTGCGGCCGGAAATAATCTGTTGCTTCAAAACGCACGGGAATATGATTGGATCGCTCTGGTGAATCCGGATGCCTTTCTGGAATCTGACTGGTTAAGGAAAATGCTATCGGCGGCCGCCTCACATCCTCAATATTCCTTCTTTGCCTCCCGCCTTATCCAGGATGAAAATCATGAAATTCTTGATGGCAACGGCGATAGGATGCATTGGAGCGGTCTGGCGTGGCGGGCGGATCATGGTCGGCCTGTATCCGGGGGCGCCATTAATGTCAGAGAAGTTTTTTCTCCATGCGCGGCGGCTTCGCTACTCCGGCGAGATGCCCTGGATGCGGTGAATGGTTTTGATGAAGACTTCTTTTGCTATTTTGAAGATGTTGACCTGGGGTTCCGACTGCGTCTTGCCGGTCATCGCTGTCTTCTGGTGCCGGATGCAGTGGCTTATCATGTCGGATCTGCCACGACCGGAGGGCGCCGCAGTGATTTTGCCGTGTATCATGGCCATCGTAATCTGGTCTGGACATTTGTGAAAAATATGCCGGGAACATTGTTCTGGCTGTTTCTTCCGGCGCATATAGCGCTTAATCTTGTAACCATTATTTGGTTTTCTTTGCGAGGTCAGGGCAAGGTTATATTGAAAGCCAAGTGGGATGCTCTGTGCGGCATCCCTCGGATGTGGAAAAAACGCGGTGAAATTCAAAACAATCGCAAAGCATCTTTGAAGGGAATTTGGAAAATTCTGGATAAGAGCATTTTACCCTGAGTATGGCCATTCCATCGGAGCTGGTTCGAAATGGATAATGTATCGGTCATCATTGTCAATTATAATGCCGGGCCTCTATTAAAAAGAGTTGTCAACTCCGTTTTGTGTTTACATTCGGTATCCAAAATTATAGTTGTGGATAATGGTTCCACCGATCAAAGCAAAGCTGAAGTTGATGATTTGTCTATTTCATCTTCGCGTCTGATATGCATTCATAACCAAGAAAATCTCGGTTTCGCGAAAGCCTGTAATATCGGTGTGGCCCATGCTGGTGAAAGTGAATATATGCTTTTTCTGAACCCGGACTGTCTGATGCAAAGCAATGCTTTGGAGACGTTGTTGGCGTTTATGAAGTCATCGCCGAAAACAGGTATGGCCGGGCCGCTGCTGCTGAATCCGGACGGAACAGAGCAGGCGGGAGGGAGGCGCGCCGTACCGACGCCATGGCGATCTTTTGTCCGCGCTTTCGGATTATCAAAGCTTGGCGAAAGATGGCCTCGTTTGTTTTCGGATTTTTTACTCCATCAGAAGCCCCTGCCGGATGGTCCCGTGGAAGTTGAAGCAATTTCCGGCTCCTGCATGCTGGTGAGGCGCGAGGCTTTATCGGATGTCGGCCTGCTGGATGAAGGATATTTTATGCACTGCGAAGATCTGGACTGGTGCATGCGTTTTCGGCGGAAAGGCTGGAAAATCATGTTTGTCCCCGCTGCCCGCGTGGAGCATCATCAGGGTACCTGCAGCAAGGCAAGGCCTGTCTTTGTGGAATGGCACAAACACAAAGGCATGATGCGCTTCTACCGCAAATTTTTCCGGCATCAATATCCCGGTGTGTTGTTATGGATTGTGGGGTTGGGTGTCTGGTTGCGATTCAGCGCCGTGGCCGTGTTTCATGGCGTCAGGACTTTCATCTGCAGGAGAACGAATGACCGCTGCTAAAGGATGCGTCGGTGTCATCGGCGCGACAAGTATTGTCGGAGAATGCCTTTTGCCCATGTTGGTTAAGGAAGGATATGAGGTCGTGGCTTTTTCGCGACAGGAGCGATGCGTTCAACCATATTCGGCAGATACGCCTGTTATCTGGAAACATCTGACAAAATCTATTCTATCGAATCAAAGTAATGTTTCCACGACGGAAAAAAAAATATCGTTTTGGATTCATCTGGCGCCTATCTGGGTTTTGCCTGAATACTTTTCCATGCTTTCGGCTTATGGGGCCAGGCATATTGTGGCGGTTTCCTCGACCAGCAAAGTGACCAAAAACTCCTCCGCGGATTCCCATGAGCGAAAACTGGCGGAGCGGCTGGCGGTCAATGAAGAAGGTTTCGTCAAATGGGCAGAAAAAGAAAAAATAAATTACACCCTGTTGAGTTCGACGATGATTTATGGCTTGGGACGCGATGAAAATGTCAGAGTGATAGCGTCTTTTATAAGAAGATTTTCTTTCTTTTGTGTGTTCGGGGCCGCGTTGGGGCTTCGTCAACCCGTGCACGCGCGGGATGTGGCGTTCGCCTGCGTGAATGCTATAAGCAGAAGCGCAGCCATCAATCGCTTTTATCATATTTCCGGCGGTGAAATATTGAATTACCGTGAAATGGTTTGTCGAATTTTTTCAGCTCTGGGCAAAACACCTCGCTTCATTCAAATTCCCCTGTGGTTTTTTCGTTGCGCGATTTTCATATTGCGTGTATTTCCACCTTTCCGTCACTGGTCTTACGCGATGGCGGAAAGAATGAATCAGGATCTGGTTTTTGATCACACCGAAGCAAGCCGGGATCTTGATTTTTCTCCCCGCAAATTTTATCTTGATCAAGATGATTTGCCGAAAAATAATTAAGCGACGAATGCCGTTACCGAGAGCAGAAGACATGGAATCATAAGATGGATCTCACAACAGCCAAACAAAGAATAGACTATCTGGTTTTCGCGGCAGTTGTGCTGATACCCTTTATTTTTTTTCCTGTCGGGAAAAATGCCGACTATTTTTACGCGCCCAAGGTTTACGGACTGGTTGTCATTGTCGCAATGTTCCTCTTTACGCTGCTCCTCAGCGGAAAAAATTTTCACCATTTATTTAAATTTGATCTTATTAATCTCGCTCTGCTCCTGTACATACTGCTTTTGCTCGTGTCCTTATTCTTTGCCCGCGATATCAAAATGGCCTTGTGGGGAAGGAAATACAGAGTTGAAGGTCTTATGACGTTGATGAGCTATTTTCTTTTGTTTTTTGCCGCCCGCAACGTGGTAATTTCCGGCAGGAAGTTCATCATGGGTATAACCCTGTCCGCGGCCATACTGTCCATATATGGTATCGCGCAGTATTATGGTTTCGATCCATTCCCCAGGGACTTTGTCAGAGGCGGCTGGAAAATCGCTTTTGCCACGTTCGGAAATCCGAATTTCTTCGGCAGCTATCTAGTCTTAGCCATTCCCGTTGTTTTGCATCATTTTATCATTCATAAGAAGAATATAGCCGGAATCTGTTACGCCTTGTTAATTTATGCGCTCGTATGCACGCTCACCAGAAGCGCGTGGGTCGGCATCGGAGCTGCCTTAGCCGCATACGGCATCCTGTATGGCTATTTTTATAATAATTTTAAACAGGACATCCCGAGAATAGCTGTGACGTTTCTCATCACATGCCTGGCTGTTGTCGTCTTTAACATATCGACGGGCAACATTTTTACAAGCAGGGTTCAGTCCATTTCACACGATGCCCGGGAGGTCATTAAAAGCGATCAAAAAGTATCCGAAGATACCATCAATAAAAGCGGCGCGACAGAATCCGGACTCGCCCGGTTTTATATCTGGGCTAAAGTGATTGAACTGATTAAAGAAAAACCGTTGACCGGGTATGGGATAGAAAATCTGATGGAATCCTTTGGTGAGAAATTCGGCAACGAATCTGTTTCTCAGAGGTTGGGATTCGGCATATCATCTCGCCCTCCCGACAAAGCGCATAATGAATACCTGAATATTGCCGTATCGACGGGCATTCCTTCGTTATTGATATATTTAATCTTTATTGGCCTTGTCCTGAAGAGAGGCTGGGTAAAAATAAGACAAAGCCAAGCGAATGTGCCTTTTATGGCGGCGACGCTTGGATACCTGGCGCAAGCCTTTTTTAATATCAGCGTCGCGTCCGTCGCTTATATTTTCTGGGTATTTCTGGGATTGATATCCGGCTATGATGCTAATGAGACGATTGATTCTCCCGGATGAACTGATTAAGGACAATCCGCTGTGATAAATAATCACAGCGGATGAGTTCTATAAGATAAAATTTCTTTTGATAGCGAATAGCGTTAACTATTCTGCATCTTTTCCAGTCTCTTTTTTGCTTCCTCGTGGCCCTGCTCGGCGGCTTCGCCATACCACACCTCAGCCGAAGCGGGATCTTTTTTCACTCCTCTCCCTTCCTCTAATATAACTCCGAAATTAAACTGTGCGTCAGCAATGCCCTGTTCAGCGGCCTTTAAAAACCATCGGGCGGCTTCGGCATAATCCTGCAGCCCGCTGCTGTACATTAAACCCAGGTTATGCTGGGCTAGAGCATGACCCTGCTCAGCGGCCTTGGTAAACCATTTGATGGCTGTGGCATAGTGCATGGACACACCTTTACCGTCCCGATATATGCAGCCAAGATTGTATTGAGCATCAAGATTTCCCTGTTCGGCCGCTTTAACAAACCATTTGATGGCTTCAGCATAGTCTTGATCAACACCCTCCCCGTTCTGGTACATTAGGCCGAGATTGTTCTGGGCATTCGTATTGTCGTGTTCTGCCGCCTGGCGCAACCATCTTCTGGCTTCATCAAAGTCCTTTTCAATTCCTCTGCCGGTCTGATAGCACAAACCCAGATTGTTTTGCGCTTCGGTATGATCCTGTTCGGCGGCCTTGGTAAACCATTTGACGGCTTCGGCGTCGTCCTGAGGTATGCCCTTGCCATTCTGGTATATTACTCCCAGTTGATTCTGGGCATTCACGTGTCCCTGTTCGGCGGCCTTGAGAAACCATGTTACGGCCTCGGCATCGTTATGCGGCATACCTTTTCCTGCCTGGTACCGACCGCCAATATTGTACTGTGCATCGGCGTGTCCCTGTTCGGCCGCTTTGAGAAACCATTTGACGGCTTCGGCATCATCCTGAGTCACTCCGTCTCCATCCTGATACATCAAGCCCAACCGGTTTTGAGCGGACGCGTCACCTGTTTCCGCCAAAGTCTTGTATAACTTTAATTCTGCATTCGTGCCCATAATCCAATCACTCTCGTAACCTTTTATATAGTAATGAAATTACTTCATAAATTAACTATCATAATTGAAATTAGAAATCTACTATGAAACGATTACAGATGCTCGCGGAATTTGTGATTCAATAGCCTTACCTCAGGCGATGAATACACAAACCCACACTCTCCCTGATCAATGGACCAAGAACCTTACACTTCCATAAAATTCAAATTATTTCCGTCAAAGCAATCCGGTCAGCTCTTCAGACGCCGCAGCAAATCCGTCATAAAGGCTTTGCGCTCCATAAAAAACTTGCGGAGTTCCTTGTTGTCCGTATGGACCGTTTCGTGTTCCAGCTCCGGAAGATAGCGCTCAAGAATTTCGATAACCTTGGCTTCCTCTTCAGGTGTCAAATTAAGTTTTGCCATGGCCATTCCTCCTTCTGATTTGTGAAAAACCGATTTGTTTGTTCGTTAACACCTTAAAAGGTTGAAACCAGCAGACTTTACGCGCAACCGAATTGTCCAGATGAAGATGATGTATCGCTCAAAAACCTGCATCAAGAACAGAAGTAGAATGTATGAACCGTAGCGTTTGTTTATCCTCTTTGTAATAATAATATATGAAATATTACATAATTGTCAATAGCGGAGACAGGGGGCGGTTAAATGCCATTATTAAATTGACTATAGAATCCTAAATGCTTATACTGAGGCCACAAAACAGAAAATTTATCAGTCCGGAGCCTGCCTCGTGAACAGATTCTGCCGGTTGTACCTGCCAAAGGAATGGTTCATCAGAAAGAAAAGAATGGCAAACTGAGAATATGGATTTAATTCTAGAGGAATGAATCGTTATGGAAGAGCGAAGAAGAGTGCCGAGACTTAAGGAAGAAAATGAAGTGACCATAACGGTCGTTTCCGGAGGACAGGATATGCCCACAGATCAGGTCATCCATAATTTCAGCAAAGATATTTCCATGACCGGCGCAAAAGTTCAGGCCAATTTTTATTTGCCCGTCGATACCCTAGTCATGATGGAAATGAATCTGAAAACCGTGCGCCAGATGATTACGGTCATCGGCAAAATCAAGTGGATTAAAATTATTTATGAAGATGAAGCCTATGAAGTGGGGATGGAATTTGTGAATACGCCCGGCGATGCGATTCGCAAACTGAAGGATTACATTTCATGGAAGATGAAATATCAGCAGGGAAAATCCGGCCGGTAGAATTTTGAGAGATCAGCGAAAAAATAATGTGATCATCAGCAATATAATAATGATGAGATGAACGGCAATGACGCCGACTTTGTGACGCTGGTAAAATTCCATCGCCTTCTGAATGGTTTTCAGACCGCCCAATAAATTCCGAAAAAAAACAAGCCCCGGATATTTGTAGTTATCCGATGTAAAATTTTTTTGAAAAGCGCACATGGGATAAATGGCATACACATCATCCTCCAGCGGCTGAAAGAGCGTGTCGTTGACAATGCCGCTCCACGGCCTGTTGGCCAGAGTTTCCGCGTAATGGCGATTTAAAGCGTAGGCATGGGTCAGACTCTGATAGCGGACTTTCTGCACGCACGACTCAGCTGTTGTAGTGCTGGAGCGGATTAAAGCGCCCAGAAGAAAAACTTTCCATCCCGAATGTTGTTTCAAAAATTCCGTGCACTTTTTCAGGCGTTTCGAGTCAAAGCGATCGAACTCCACATCATCTTCAAAAATAACAATATGATTCGCGCCGGCCGCCAATCCCTTTTGCAGGCAAAGCATGTGCGATTCATAAACCTCCCGTTCAAAGTCGTCGGAGACGCGGTCCACAATGATAAACTCCACTCTATCCGCCAGACCCACTTTCGCAAACTCGTTGAGTGCCGATTGGCGACGGTCATCCCGTGAGCGTAGTGAAATGCAGTACAGACGGTCAAAAAAATCCCAGACACCGGTTGTCTTTTGCACATTGTCCTCAAACAACATAATTTTTAGTTGCAAGGCATCTTTATAATTAGCGGGAAACGCTGTCAAGAAATGGTTTGGCGGTGCTGATTCCGGAAAAGCCGTTGCAGAAATAAGATGTCTCGTGTATGTCACCACCCATATTAAAACATTGGCCGGCATCAGCCGAAAAAAGGATATGGCCTGAAAAATATAGTGATGAAAAAACTGGCTGAATATTTGAGGGGAAAAAAATACATCCAGGAAATCATGCAGCCTCCGGCTGATCTCAGTGAATTTAAGGAGCGCCCGACGCCCCGTCTTATTGCCGGTTTGATTCTGATGGCCCTGAGTTTTTTAATGGGCTGGCCGGCGATTGCCGCGCTGAGTTTCTTCGCGGTTTGGTGGCAGGAACCACTGATTATTGTGATCGGCGGACCTCTTGCCTACGCCCTTTCCTGTCTTGTTTTTTTCATCGGCGCATGGATGGTGCGCGCGCCTCATTATCTGAATACGCTGACCCGATACGCCCTGCAGTCTGTTCTGAAAAAAGTGCTCGCGGAAAACTAACGGGCGGCACCGGCAGTCCTGGCATGATGAACCATCCTGATGTTGGGTGGAGAACCGGCGACCGGCAGATTAATGAATTTTACAATGGACGGCTGAAACTTCTGAAAGTAATGGGTGCCGTTCTGGGGATCGGATGAAGGCAGTTCCAGGGTCAGCGTGAAAATATTCTGCTCATGACCGGTATAATTGCCGAGGGAACCGGGAAAAAATCCGAATTTCTTTAAAGGATGATTGGCCTCTCTGCAAATTTTTTCCATCCATTGTTCAAATGAGTTCAAATCAGCCGAGGGGCCGTCATAGTCAAAAAAGTTCAGGGGCGAATGAATCGACAATATTTTCTGCGGCCTGTATCTTTTGATCAGTGCCATCTGAAATAATGTTTCCTGCTCCGATGCCGGTTTGGTTCCGGGGAAGTAGCGCGCCTGTCTGCCCTTGTTGATCCACTGACGCGTTGCCTGTGCAGCCCAGTCTTTTGTCGGAAAATTCCTGTTGATGTCAACGCCGTTGGAGTTGGTGCGCGTCGGTATCGCCGACAAAAAACCGTCGGGGTTGACCAGTGGCGCTATGACGACGCACGTGTCTTTAAGCAGAGCGGGATTGGCTTCCATATAGGCGGCCAGTTTAAACATCAGATAAACCGAGGGCAATTCATCGCCGTGAACACCCCCCAGAAATAAAATACAGTTTTTTGAACTGTTGCCGAAATGGGCAAAGATAAGCGGATTTTTGTTTTTCGTTGTCCGGTAATATTCCCATGAAATTTTTTGAGGCTGCAGGTCTTTCCATCCATAGCGGCCAAACTGAATATTGAGCGCATCTAAATATCTTTTCAAATCTTTGGACGACGCGTCATATGAAAAACTCCGGTAAGATAGTAATAAAAAAGACAAAAAGCTCAATGCCACAATGGAACACCAGAAGATGGTTTTACTTTTTTTCATATGATTTCAGGTCGATGTCTTATTAACAGCCAGGCTATGACTAAGAGCTTGCGTTCCTTCAGTGGGTTTTATTCGCCGGTTTTGACCGGTAACGTTCATGCGGTCCAGCGCCGCCATAATGGGATAAAAAGCCCTGTTTGTCAATATCATCTTTGATTTCGAAATCGCATTATGTATACTTCAGCCCATGATTTATTCGGAAGGAAAATAATTTATGTTGAAAGCCAGAACAAAAAATATCAGCATAGTTTTATATAAACCGAAATACGCGGGCAATATCGGCGCGGTAGCCCGCGCCGCGAAGAACATGGGCATCAGCAACATCATTGTTGCGGGCGCGCGCGATTTCGACAACGAAGAAATGCGGCAGCGCTCCACGCATCTGGCCGCGGATGTTCTGGATAATATCCAGTATGTGGAAAGCATTCAGGAAGCGCTCGGGAGTTTCAACTATATCGTGGGCACAACGGCCCGTTTGGGTAAGGGCCGTGGGCCGTTTCTGGCGCCTCGTCAGGCGGCACGGGACATTGCGGATATCTCCCAGAAAAATAAGGTCGCTCTGCTTTTCGGACCGGAGGATACCGGCCTGGCCAATGAAGAGCTGCGCCTGTGCCACGCTGTGGTGACGATTCCGACATCGAGGGAATTCACCTCGCTTAATCTTTCCCATGCCGTCATGATTCTGTGCTACGAGATATTTATCGCTTCATCGCCGGCGGTCTCAGCGGCAGAAGCCGCGCCTAAACTCGCGCTTTCATCGGAGCTGGAAGGCATGTACGGACAAATCAAAACATTGCTGGCCGATATCGGATTTTTGAATCCTGAAAATCCGGATTACTGGATGATGCATCTGCGCCGCTTCTTCACCCGCGCCGGAATTTTGTCGCGGGAAGTCAAGATTGTCCGCGGCATCTGCCGCCAATTGGAGTGGTACGCGCATCACAAAAAAACTTGACTTTACGGTTGAGTTCCCATAGGGATTGCCGAAATAAAATATTGCTTTTCTGACGAATCATTACGTCCCTCGGGTCGCGTATCTAATGAAAAACAACATCATCATTACAGTCGATATCAATGGAGGTTTAAAATTATGAGAAAAACGTTTTCTTTTACCGGCGCCAAAAAAATTATTTTCGGCAACGGATCAGTGCTGACATTAGCCGACCACATCAAGGAGCTCCATGCCCGGAATCCTCTCGTGGTGATTGATAAGAATCTGGCCAAAACGGATTTGCTGGAAAAGGTTGCCAACGTACTCGTTCCGGCAGGCATTAAATTTACGGTTTATGACAAGGTGGTGCCGGAGCCGCCGATTGAACTGGCGGATGAAGGCGCGAAAGCCGCCGTGAAAGACAAATGCGACATCGTCGTCGGCATCGGCGGAGGCAGCGCGATGGATGTCGCCAAAGCCATCGCTGTGATCGCGACCAACAAGGGCGCGGCGGCTGATTATCTCGGTCTCAATAAAGTTCCCAATCCGGGACTTCCCAAAATTATGATCCCGACAACGGCCGGAACCGGCAGTGAAGTGACCTTTACCGCCGTTTTCCTGCGGAAGAATTTGAAGAAGAAAGAAGGCATGAACAGCCCCTATCTTTATCCGGAGCTGGCGCTGTTGGATCCGGAACTGACGCTCAGCCTTCCGCCCGTGCCCACGGCGCATACAGGACTTGATGCCCTGTGTCACGCCATTGAATCCTACACATCAGTCAACGCTTCGCCGATGAGTGAAATGTTTTCTCTGGAGGCGATCGCTTTAATTGCTGAAAATCTGCGCGCCTGCGTCCATGACGGTAAAAATATTGTCGCGCGAGAAAGAATGCTTCTGGGCAGCCTGTATGCCGGCATCGGTCTGGCCAATGCCGGCGTGACGGCGGTGCATTCGCTGTCCTATCCGCTGGGCGGGAAATACGGCGTAGGACACGGCCTGGCCAATACCATGCTGCTGCCGGCGGTGATGGCTTTTAATGTGCCCTCCGCGCTGGAAAAGTTCACGGATATCGCCGAGGCGATGGGCGAAAATGTGGAAGGGCTTCCCGTGCGCGAGTCCGCTTATCTGGCGCTGGAAGCGGTGGAAGCATTGATTGAGGATTGCGGCATTCACGACACGCTCTCGACGTTCGGCGTGAAGGAAAAAGACTTTTCCGCACTGGCTGATGTGGCGGTAACCGTGGCCAGACCGCTGGAAAATAATCCCCGCAAAATAACCAAAGACGATATGATCGCGATTTACGCGCAGGCTTTATAAGAAAGGAAGGTTCAAGACATGGCAGGTGCAGAACTTATAGGAAAGGAAGAAATCAAAGAAGTGATGGATGTCCTCGAGACGGGCATTCTGATGCGTTACGGTTTTGATAAGGAGAGAAAAGGCATTTATAAGGTCAGAGAGTTTGAGCAGGCGTTTGCCAAATATTGCGGCACCGACTATGCGCTGGGTGTCACCTCCGGTTCCACGGCGCTTCAAATCGCGCTGACGGCAATGGATGTCGGCCCCGGCGATGATGTGCTCGTTCCTGCGTTCACATTCCTGGCGACTTACGAGGCGGTGATGGAAGTGGGTGCGATTCCCATCATGGTGGATATCGACGACACCCTCAACCTCGATCCTCAGGAAATCGAAAAGAAAAAAACGCCTTACACCAAGGCGGTCATTCCTGTACATATGTGCGGTTCGGCGGCCAACATCGATAAAATTGTGGACGTCGCCCGTAAAAACAAGCTGCTGGTTCTGGAAGACAACGCCCAGGGCTGCGGCGCGAGCTTTAAAGGCAAAAAGTTGGGCAGCTTCGGCGATATGGGAACCTTCAGCTTCGACTACGTCAAAACGGTCACCACCGGAGAAGGCGGCATGGTGATTACCAACAACAAAGAATTTTATCTGCGGTCGGAATGGTATCATGACCACGGCCACGATCATAATCCCAAGGTCAGCCGTGCGCTTGAAGGAAGAACCATCCTCGGATTCAATTTCCGGATGAACGAACTGCAGGGGGCTTTGGGCCTCGCGCAGTTGCGCAAACTGGATTATCTGATCGGTGAGCAGAAGAAAAACAAGAAATTCATCATGGACGTACTGGCCAATGTTCCCGGCGTGGGCTTCCGCGTCAAACCGGATCCTGAAGGCGATTCCGCCACATTCCTGGCGTTTAACCTGCCCAGTGAAGATCAGGCGCAGAAATTCCAGAACCTGCTTAGTGCTGAAGGCGTGGATACAGTCTGCTACAAGAGAAACCTGTGGCACTATGTGCCGAACTGGGAGCATTTCCTCGCAAAATCCACGGCGAACTCGAAAAAATATCCCTTCACCAATCCGTCTAATAAAGGAAAGGTTGAATATAAAAAGGAAAACATTCCACATGCCGAAGATATTCTGGGACGCACACTGGTCATGGGCATTTCCGTGAAAATGAGCCAGGAGAAACTGGACGGAATTAGGAAAGGCATCGAGCAGGCCGCGAAAAAAATGTAACAAACATTTTACTTGACAAGAAAATGAAGATTGCATAAGGTTCGCCTTTAAATTTCTCAATTGTATGGTGGTTTTATGAAAACATATATGGCAAAAGCCGAAACGACAGACAAAAAGTGGTACATCGCGGACGCTTCCGGCAAAGTTTTGGGAAGATTCGCCAGCGAAATCGCGAGCCGGTTGAGAGGCAAACACAAAGCGATTTATACACCCCATGTGGATACAGGGGATTTTATTATCGTTGTGAATGCTGAAAAAATCGTCATGACCGGCAAGAAGCTAACCGATAAAATTTATTATTCTTATTCCGGCTATCCGGGCGGCTTGCGTGAAACGGCGGCCGGCAAAATGCTGGCGGAGAAACCGGAAAATTTAATAAAGATAGCCGTCCAGGGAATGCTGCCCAAGAACAATCTGGGACGCAAGATGTTGAAAAAACTGAAAGTTTATGCGGGCAATGCTCATATTCATGAAGCGCAGTGTCCGGAAAAATTATCCATTTAATGGAATAGATAAGAAACTAGATTACTGGAGAAATCATGGCGGAACAAAGATATTATGCAACAGGTAAAAGAAAAAGCGCTATCGCCCGTGTTTACATGAAGGCCGGCAGCGGTAATTTTGTCGTCAACAAAAGGACTTTTGATGATTATTTTACTCGTCCCAGTTTGAAGATGATCATCAAACAGCCTCTCGAAATCACAGGCAAAAAAGATCAGTTTGATCTGTATATCAATGTGAACGGCGGAGGAGCGGCCGGTCAGGCCGGAGCCGTGAAACACGGAATTTCCAAAGCGCTGCTGGAGTACGACGCCGAGTTGCGCTCGGTCCTGAAAAAGGCCGGTTTTTTAACCAGAGATGCCCGGGTTAAAGAACGAAAGAAATACGGTCAGCCCGGAGCAAGGAAGAGATTCCAATTCTCCAAACGATAAAATCCAACAGGGGGGCTTCCGGCCTCCCTTTTTTTTGGGAGATTTCTTATGATCAAGGCAGCAATTTTCGGCGCCAGCGGCTACACAGGTCAGGAACTGACGAGAATCCTGTCGTGTCATCCGGAAGTTCAGTTGGTTGCTGTGACATCAAGGCGATTTGCCGGACAGTCCGTGGCGGAAGTGTTTCCCGCTCTGCGGGACTTCACCTCGTTACAATATCAAAATGCGACACCGGCGGAAATCTGCCGTCTCTGCGACGTTGTTTTTCTGGCCCTGCCTCACGGAATTTCCATGGATATTGCGCCGGAATTTTTCAGGGCCGGCAAGAAGGTCATTGACTTAAGCGCGGATTACCGCCTGAGGGATTTAAAAACCTATGAATCATGGTATGGGAAGCACTCGAGCGCTAAGTTTATAAAAAATGCCGTTTATGGTATCCCTGAACTTTACCGGGCAAAAATCAAGAAAACAAAATTCATAGCCAATCCCGGCTGCTATCCGACAAGCATTATTCTGGGGCTTGCTCCCGCGCTGAAAAAGAAGATCCTGGATGTTTCCACGATTATCGCGGATTCGGCTTCCGGCGTCAGCGGGGCGGGACGGGAACCGCTGACCGGTTCGCTGTTTTGCGAAGTGGACGGCGGTTTCAAAGCTTACAAAGTTGGCAAGCATCGTCATCTGCCGGAAATCGAACAGGAATTGAACGCTCTGGCCGGCAGGAAGTTTGCCGTATCCTTTACGCCGCATCTGCTGCCGGTGAAGCGGGGAATCCTGAGCACGATTTACGCGCAATTGAAGAAAGATATTTCTTTGGCGGACTTGCATTCACTCTACAGTGCTTTTTACGCGAATGAAAAATTTGTCCGGATTTGTCCTGCCGGTATCTATCCCAACATTTCATCGGTCTGCGGATCGAATTACTGTGATATCGGCGTGGCGGTTGATCCGCGGACGAATCGGGTGATTATCATGGCGGCCATTGATAATTTGATTAAAGGCGCCGCCGGACAAGCCGTGCAGAATATGAACATCATGTGCGGATTCAAAGAAGATAGCGGGCTGGCCATTCCGCCGCTCTATCCCTGATGAATAAAGGTGAAAGAACTATGTCTCAGAAAATATTCAATACCAGAACAAGAACAAAGGAAACCTTTACACCCATAAAAGAAGGCGCTGTGGGCATTTACGTCTGCGGCATTACGGCCTATGATGTCTGCCACATCGGCCATGCCCGCGCGGCAGTGGTCTTCGATGTCGTGGTGCGATACCTGCGCTCCAGGGGATATGAAGTGACCTATGTCAAGAACTTCACGGATATCGACGATAAGATTATCGACCGCGCCAACCGGGAGGGCGTCGATTTCCGGGAGATATCGGAGCGCTATATTCAAGCTCACGATGACGATATGGCGGCGCTGGGTGTGCAGACGCCCACGGTGGTTCCCAAGGCGACAGAGCACATGGTTGAAATGATCACTTTAATTAAAAACCTTGAAGAAAAAGGGTATGCCTACAGCGTGGCCGGCGACGTGTATTTTTCGATCCGCGATTTCAAACCCTACGGCGGTCTGTCCGGGCGCAATCTGGAAGAAATGATGGCCGGCGCACGTGTCGATGTCAATGACAAGAAAAAGAATCCCCTGGATTTTGCGCTGTGGAAAAACAGCAAGGAAGGCGAACCCTTCTGGGAAAGCCCCTGGGGAAAAGGCCGCCCCGGCTGGCATATCGAATGCTCCGCCATGAGCGGGCGCTATCTGGGCGAGACGTTTGATATTCATGGCGGCGGCGAGGATTTGATTTTTCCGCATCATGAAAATGAAATCGCCCAATCGATGGCGTCTACCGGAAAACCGCCGGCGAACTACTGGATGCACAACGGCTTTGTAAAAATCAATTCGGAGAAGATGTCCAAGTCGCTGGGCAACATCTTTCCCGTTCAGGAAATTCTGAAAAATTATCATCCGGAAATTTTGCGGCTGTTTATGCTGCAGAGCCATTACCGCAGTCCGGTGGATTATTCGGAAGAATCGCTGACCGAAGCCAGAACGGCCCTGATCAGAGGCTACCGGACTTTGCAGCTTTTGAAAGAGGCCCGAATGCAATTTCCGGCGGAGGCCCGTCAGGAGTCGTCCGGACTTTCCGAAAAAGCCGAAAGCTATATCAGCCGGTTTGCAAAACTGGCGGAAAAGTTTGACGAAGCCATGGATGATGATTTCAATACCGCTCAGGCGCTGGGCTATGTTTTTGAAATGGTTCGCCTGACCAATAACTTTATCGTGGAAGAAAAAAAGATGCCCGCGCCGGAAAAAGCAGCCATTCTGGAGGAGGCCCAAAAGGTTTTTGATCGCTTCGGCGAGGTGCTGGGAGTTTTCCACGGCGACCCCGACAGTTTTTTTATGGCCGATCAGGAAACCGAGCTGCGCAAGAGAGGCCTGAAAATAGATGCTATTGAGGATCTGGTCAGGCAAAGGCAGGCGGCCAGGCAGAATAAAGACTGGAGCCGGGCGGACGAACTCAGAAAAGAACTGGCGGCTATGAATATCGTGCTGAAAGATTCTCCCGCCGGAACCACTTGGACAGTGGAATAAATTGAAGTTCGTGACCGAACCGCTTCATCCGCGTCATCTAAAAGAAATGGAAAATCTCAGAGAAAGTGGTATAAGCAAATCAATCCTGTATTCCATATGGAGAGGAATCCTATGAAAAAAACAGCCGCGAAATTTCTTCTGCCAATCCTGATTGTGCTGGGCGCGCTGGCCCTGATGGGGCTTCGCAATGACGGCAATGCCGCCGCCAAAGATAAAAATTTTTACAAAGACATCAAAACCTTCAACGAAGTTCTCGATATGGTCCGGAAAAATTACGTTGATGAAGTGGACACTACCCCGCTGATGCAGGGCGCCATCAACGGAATGATAAGATCGCTGGATCCGCACAGCGCTTTTATGACGCCGGATTTATACAAGGAACTGGAGGTGGAAACCCAGGGACAATTCGGCGGCATCGGGATCGAAATTATGATTCTCAAAGAGGTTCTGACCGTCGTGTCTCCCATTGAAGATACGCCCGCTTTTAACGCCGGCATCAAACCGGGCGATCAGATTCTTAAAATTGACGGTAAATCGACTAAAGACATCACAACGGTTGAGGCGGTCCAGAAGCTGCGCGGCCCCAAAGATACGAAGGTGACTATTTCCATTCTGAGAGAAAACATGGCTGCGCCGAAAGATATTACCTTAACTCGCGCCGTCATTCAGATTAAGAGCGTGAAATTCAAAAAGCTGGAAGACCGTATCGGATACATCCGTATTGCCGCCTTTCAGGAGAGAACGGTGGAGGACTTGCGCAAGGCCCTGAAAGATTTAAACGAGAAAAATAATCCGCTGAAGGGACTGGTTCTGGATTTACGAAATGATCCCGGCGGACTGCTGACGCAGGCCGTCGAAGTCTCTGACGTTTTTCTGAAAGAGGGCACGATCGTCTCCACCCGCGGGCGGGTGAAAAGTATGGAATCAAAATCCACAGCCCGGGATGACAATAACGAAATCGGCTGTCCGATCGTGGTGCTGGTCAATGAAGGCACGGCCAGCGCGGCGGAAATTGTTGCCGGCGCCCTGCAGGATAACGGCCGGGCTTTGATTATGGGCACGCAAACGTTCGGCAAAGCCTCCGTTCAAACCGTCATTCCGCTGGAAGGCGGCTCCGCTCTGAAATTAACCACAGCCCGCTATTATACGCCGAAAGGACGATCCATTCAGGCCGAAGGCATCACGCCGGATATTACCGTACCGTTTATCAATCCTGTGGAGGATACGGAAATTGTTGTCGGCAAAGAAGAGAGGCTCAGAGAAAAAGACCTCAAAGGCCATATCAAACCGGCCAAAGAAGACGGCACCAAAATGGAAGAAATCACGGGCCGGAACGGCAAAGACCTTTCTGATCTGCAGAAAGACAATCAACTCAAAACCGCGGTTGATATTCTGAAGAGCTGGGACATCATGAAAAAAATTAATGTAAATTAAGGTCGGTTGCAGAACAAAATCAGCCATGAAGTTATTGAAAAAACTTTTTACGGCGACGATTCTTCTATGCATTGTTTTATCGGTCGCGGGCATCGTTTATGTATTGTTTCAGAAGGAGCGGCCCACGCCAACAGAGAAGCCATCCACTCAAAAACAGTTCAAAAAAGAAACGGCTAAGACCAAAGCGAAATCGAAAAAAAGAGATGCGGTTCCAAGTACTCATCGGGAAATGGCGATTATCATTGATGATATTGGATATGACTTAGACGCCGCCCGTGAACTGCTGAAGGTTGACGCCGCTTTGACGTTTGCTATTGTCCCCTTTCAAAAACATTCGCGCGAGGTGGCAGTCATGGCTCATCAGGCCGGAAAAGAAACGCTGCTGCATCTGCCGATGGAGCCGCTGTCCTATCCGCAGGAGAAACCGGGTGACGGGGCCTTGTTTACGGACATGAGCGATGAGGAGATTCTCCTGCAGTTGAAAAAAAATTTTGCCGACGTGCCTTATGTGTCCGGCGTGAACAACCATATGGGTTCGAAATTTATGATGGATGAACAAAAACTGACACTGGTTTTCAGAGAACTGAAAAAGCGCAATCTGTTTTTTGTGGATTCGCGCACGACAGCCGATGCCAGAACGTCAGCCGCCGCCGGCAAAACAGGCCTGAAAATTGCTGAACGTAAAATTTTCATTGATAATAATCGTGATTATAATAAGATCTATGCGAATTTAATGAGTGTCGCCAGCGGCGACGGGGTGACCGCGGAAATTATGATCGGACATCCTTATCCGGAAACGGTGCGTGCGCTCAGAGACGCGTCAAAAAGCATGCGCCGGCAGGGGGTGTCCATTGTTCCGGTGTCCAGGCTGATAAAAAATGAACGGCAGCGGGTCGTGATTCAGAGATGACGGATAAAGACAAAAAAGCAATGCGCACCACGACAATGAAACAACGTTTGGCTGTTTTACTGCCGGCATTCATCTTTGCGGTAATGCAGCTCAGCGGCTGTGCCGGTCTTCAGAATAAAGACGTGGAAAACACGGAAAGCGTCCATTCCAAAGCGTCTTATCATTATTCTTTAAGCGTTCTGCTGCGCAATGAAGGAAAACTGGCAGAGGCCACGGAGGAAATGAAACAGGCGGTGGCCGCCGATTCCGATTCCGCTTATCTGACAATCGAACTTATTTCCCTTTACGCGGAACAGGGCGACATCAGTAGCGCGATTGCCCGCGGAGAAGAAGCGCTGGACAAACATCCCGAAAACGCGGATCTGCATTTAATCATGGGCGGCCTGTACCTCAATATTCAGGAATACGCGAAAGCGGTCAGAGAGCATAAAAAAGTCATTGAACTGGACCCGAAAAATCTAATCGCCCATCTTTACCTGGGGATCATCTTTGCCGAGGAAAAACGATTCAGCAAGGCCGAAGAAACATTCAAGAAGATGCTGAAAATCGATCCCGACAATATCATGGGAGTCTATTATTACGGCAAGGTGCTGGAAAAAATGCAGCGTTTGAGCGAAGCCGAAAAAATGTTCAAAAAAGCCATGTCGTTGAACCCTTACTTTGAAATGGCTTTATTTGATCTGGCCGCTCTTTATGAAAAGCAGGAAAAGCTGGATAAAGCCATCGAGGTTTACCGAAAATATCTGGCCATTGATCCTGGGAGGATCAATTTGCGGGTCAGAACAGGCGAGCTGTTGATTAAAAAGAAAAAATATGAGGAAGCGGAAAAAGAATTCCGGGAGGTTTTAAAGATCGATTCCAACAATCGGGATATCCGGGTGGCGCTGGGGTTATTGTACTACGACATGAATAAACTGGATCAGGCGATCGAGGAATTCAAAACCGTTCTGCAGCAGAATCTTACCGACGACAAGGTGCGCTACCTGCTGGCGACCACCTATGAGCAAAAAGGAGACAATGCAAACGCAATCGAAGAGTATCAGGATATCGCGGCGACATCCGATTTGTATGTCGGCTCTCAGATTCGCTCAGCGATCCTGTATAAAAATGAAGGCAAAATGAAGGAGGCCATTGACCTCATACAGGGAGCGCTGAAGAAAAAAACCGATCAGGTCCCCCTCTATCTTTTCCTGTCGGCGCTTTATGAGGACAACAACGATGTCTCCGCCGCGGAAAATATTCTCCAGGAAGGCATCAGAAGAGCGCCGCAAAATATCGATCTGCGCTATGCGTTGGGAGTCCTTTATGATAAAGCCAGACGCTATGACGAAAGCCTTGATACCATGCAGAATATTTTAACCATCGATCCCAATCATGCCGAAACCCTCAATTTTATCGGCTACAGTTATGCCGAGCGGGGCGTCAATCTTGATGAAGCGGAAAAAATGATCTTGAGAGCCCTGGAGATTAAACCGGGCAGCGGCTATCTGCTGGACAGTCTGGGCTGGGTTTATTTCCAGAAAAACAAATTATCCAACGCGGAAAAATATTTAAAACAGGCGCTCGAACTTTTGCCGGAAGAAACGGATGTCATTGAACACGTCGGCGATTTGTATGTCAGGCAAAAGAAGATGAAGGAAGCCCGGACCATGTACGAGCGCGTGCTGAAAATTGATCCTAAAAATGAATCCGTGCAAAAGAAGCTGGAAAACATTACCGGGAAAAAGCAATAGCAAGGCATCATGGTTTCCTACCCTTCCTTGATTAAATCCTTCGCGGCCAAAATATTTTCCCTGGCGCTTCTGTGTCTGTTGTCTTTTCCGCTTGCGTCCTGCGGATTAAGGCAGCAGATGATTGCCGACGGCGGCGTTTCAACAGATACCACGACCTCATTCACAGACGGTGATCATCAGGACGGACAGGTCAGCGCGTTCGCGGACATAGAGATCACGACGTCCGGCCGTTCTTATCCGTTCAAAGCCGCTCTGGCTTTAAAAAGGCCCTGCTATCTGCGGATGGAGCTGCTGCCGGTCATTGGCGTGCCGGATTTTGTGCTGGCGGCGTCACCTGAAAAAATGAATATTCTGATTCCTTCCCGCGGAGAATTATACAGCGGACAACCGACAGCGGACCATCTGAAAAAATTTCTGCCCTGGCCGATGGCTATCGAAGATCTGGTGATGATTTTGACGGGCGCCTCTCCATCTTTGCCGGAAAAGAATATTGCCTATCGGGAATTCCGGGAAGACAGCGTCCTGCACTTGGAAATGAAAGCGCCATCGGGCCTTTCTCAAATCATCCGGATGAACAACAACAAACCGGTAAAGATGATTCGCAAAGATGAGGCCGGCCGGGAACTCTACAGCGTTCAATACTTCTATGTTGACCCAAACGGCGATTTGCCGCAGCAAATAATCATCACCTTGAACGACGGCACGGCCTCATTGTCCGTGACGTATTCGGACGTGAAAATAGAAAAGCCGGCTGATTTATCCATCTTTCATCTGGATATTCCCGCCGGTATCAAAGAAATTCCTCTGGAATAGCTTCCCGAATCTCAACAAAGGCTATTTCATTTCCTGCAAACTGGAGCGGGCAATGCGCGCCTGGCTGGTGTTCGGATAATTCTTAATGACCTGCTGCAGAAGCAATTTGGCCGAGGTTTTATCGCCCAGTTTGCCAAAAGATAATCCCTGCTTGAGCAGCGCGTAGGATACCTTATTGCCGTTCGGATAATTTTTGGTCACCTTTTCGTATTCCAGAATGGCTTTTTCATAGTTCTGTTCAAAGAAATAGCACTCCCCGATCCAGAACTGGGCATTATCGGAATACTCGTTGTCGGGATATTTTTCCAGGAAACTCTGAAATGCTTTTCTGGCTTTATCGTAATGTCCATCCTGAAACATCTTATAGGCGGATGAATACGCTTTTTCCTTATCCTGTGTTTTGGATGGATCAGGAGTGCCGGATGTTCCGTTTGCCGGTCCCGTTTTGTCGCCGGCATCGCCGGGGGCGGCTTTACCGCCGATTTCCAGGAAGTTTTCAATAAAATTGATTTTGAGCAGGATGTTATCCAGGCGCTGATCTTCCTTTTTGGAACCGGCGGCCATATCTTTTCTGAGCGATTCGATTTCTCCTCGCAATTGCTGGATATTTTCCCTCAATTCGGAAATATCAGCCGCCGCGCCGGCCTGTCCTTTGCGCACAGCTTCCAGTTCCGCGACGTTTTTCTTCAAGACAGCCAGATCGGAATCGATAACGGAATATCGGTCATCCATTTTCTGGTTTAATTCCGAACGGAGCGTTTTTAAATCTCCCGTGGTGGCGCAGCCGACCAGCGAGATCAAAGCCAGCAGCAAAATAATTTGAAAATACTTTTTCAATTTTTTCACCTCAGGTCATATTCAGGGGTTCACAACAAAGTGGGCGCGTCTGTTTTTAGCCCAGGCTTCCTCGGTGGACGCGGGATCCAGAGGATTTTCTTCGCCGAAGCTCACCGTTTTCATAAGCGATTCGTTGACGCCCAGATTGACAAGATATTTTTTTGTTTCCTGCGCGCGTCTCTCTCCCAGGGCCATGTTATATTCGGCGGTTCCCTGCTCATCGCAGTGTCCTTCAATCACGATGGCAGACGCTCTGTTTTTCGTAAAATAATCCGCGTTGCGTTCAAGAATCGCGCGCGCGTCGGGACGGATGGCGGAACTGTCAAAATCAAAATTGATATCACTGACGGGAGATTTTACCTGGGCCATCTTTTCCAGATCAACGGATTGATTCAAGGCCTCTTTCTCCGCGTCCGCTCTGGCCTGATCCTCCTGCGCGCCGCGCTGGTCGGTTTCGGCGGTGACGCCCTGGTCCTTGCCGGTGTCACCGGTCACCACAGATTTTTTCGAAGCGCAGCCGGCAAAAACCAGCACGCTCAGTATTAAAACAACAACAAGTGTTTTCCGGGTCATGTCATTTTTCATCATACAACTCCTTTCCTGTTACGTTTAATGTATGAATATGGCGATCATCATTATTCTCCAGCGAAGCTGAAGACTTTCTACGGTATTGCTGTTCGTGTCTTATACGGCAAAGTGTTGAAAATAACAACCCCTGAAAAATTTTCAGGCCGTTATTTCAGGCGCGGCGACCAGGCCGACATGACCAGTTTCTGTCGGGTTTCATAAACCTGCCTCGGGCTGGAGCCGTTTGCATTCATGATCATGAGCCTGCTTTGGGACGGCCTGCGGGAGACATACGCGATTTGCCGGCCGGATGGTGACCACGAAGGCGATTCATTATTGGCGCTGTCAGACGTCAGTTGCCGGGCACTGCCGCCTTCCGCTGGAATGACGAAAATCTGATACCGGCCACCTACCTGTCCTTCATAGGCAAGCTCATCGCCGCGCGGCGACCAGACCGGCGAAGAATTATAACCGCCTTCGTAGGTGATCCTTTTTACGTTGCTGCCGTCGGCAGCCATCGTATAAATCTGCGGCGAGCCGGAGCGGTTGGACACAAACGCGATTTTCTTTCCGTCCGGCGACCAGGAGGGAGAAACATCGATGGCGTAGTTGTTGGTCAGACGCCTGAGCGACAGAGAATCAATGTCCAGCGAATAGATTTCGTTGTTGCCGTCGCGGCTCAGCGTGAGCAATAATTTCCGGCTGTCCGGAGAAAAAGCGCCGCACAAATTTATGCCTTCAAAAGCGGCCACTTTCTTTTCCGCGCCGCTTTTCAGATTGCGGATATAGATTTCCGGCCGTCCCCGCTTAAAGGACGTGAAAGCGAGCAGGCGCCCGTCCGGCGACCAGCGGGGCGCCATCAGAATGGATTTGTGGCCGGTGACGGCTTTCAAACCGGTGCCGTCATAACCGATGGAATGAATATCGGATTTCAGGCCGTTCTTGGGAACAAACGCGATTTGCGTGTTGAAGTCCCCTTCATCGTTGACCAGAGCGCGCATAATATCCACGGCAATGGCGCGGGAAAGGGCTTTGGACTGGTCTGCCGTCGCGCGGTATTTCCGGGCAAAAATAATTTCTCCCCGGCTGACATCAAAAAGATAGCCGTGGGCGACTATTTCCTGATCATTTCTGACCACTTCACCTTTCAGCAGATAATCGGCTCCCAGCGGCAGCCAGTCGGAAGGATTGATTTTGTCCACAGCCGTGCCGGCTTCCAGGAAACTTTTTTTATTTAAAATATTGAATATCCCTGTGATCGCGAGATCCTGCCGGACGGCTTCGGCAACGGCGCTGCCCCGGTCCGCCGGTTTACCGGTTCCCGGCGCCCGGTTGTTAAAATCGGCAATGGCGATGGGCATCGGACGAAATGTCGGCGAATCGATATCGACATAGACTTTCGCGAGGACAGCGTGGTTGAAATTGATGAACGCAAAGCACGACAGTATCAAAACAAGATTTAAAATAAATTTTTTCATCATGACCTGTAACATCCTTTCTTATGGGACACCTTATTGCAGTTCCGCGGAATGGAAACGTATGCCGATTTCGATGCTGCTGTCCCTGACCCAGGAGGGTAGCGGCGGAAAGGGGCTTGATTTTTTGACTGCCCGCAGGGCGGAGTCATCGAAATAACTGTTGCCGGAGCGCTTTTCAAAACCGGCATATTCCAGCGCGCCGCTGCGCGCGATTTTAACGGCGACGATTGTGGTAATGTCTTTTGACGGCATCAAGGATTGCGGCATCGTCCAGTTTTGTTTCACCCTGGACCAGACCGCGCTGATATATTCATTGGTCTGCTCATTGATCGCGGCGTCCGACATGCCGGCCGGAGCGGAAGCGGTTGCCGGACCGTATGGGCGGCCATTTGGGTTTTGCTGGCCATCCAGCTTTCGCTGTTTTTGCCGGATGCCTTCGAGGGCTTTTTCCAGATGGGACTGGTCCGCCTCCTGAGTTCTGATCGGCTTAGGCGCGACAGCGGCAATCTTGCTTTTGAGAATGATGGGACTCGGCGCTTTTTTGGTTTGCAGCAAATCCGCCATATCGGAGCCGCCGGACGTTTGAGGGGCCTGTGAGATGACGTCGGAACCAACCAACTGTACCGAATAGATCGGTCCGAACGTCAGACGTCTGGACGTGGTTGAGACAGATGCGAGAATAAGGGTAACCACAATCAGGTGGCAGACGAGAGACAGGATGATCATGTTCTGGAGGTTGCCGACATTTCCGCCGCAGCTTCTGGCGGGCATCCGGGGTGTCATTTTGTGTCCTCGGGCGGTTCCGTAATCATGCCCAGTTTATCAACGCCGGATTTGCGCACCTCCGACATTACCTCGACCACAAAGCCATACGGCACGTTTCTATCGGCGCGCAGAAACAGCTCGCGGTCGATTCGGTTGGCAAAGATGGCAGTCAGTTTGGAGTTTAATTCGCCCAGCGGCAATTTGGTTTTGTTCAGAAATATTTCCCGGGAGTCGCTGATGGTCAGCACGAGCTTTTCCTCGGTGACATCCATGCTCTTGGATTGAACCTTCGGCAGATTGACATCAATGCCCATCGACAGCATCGGGGCCGTGACCATAAAGATAATCAGCAGCACCAGCATAACGTCCACGAGGGGCGTCACGTTGATTTCCGCTAAAGGTTTATCCGGATGATGTCGTCTGCGAAAGCTGCTCATAGAAAAACGCTCCGGTTTTTACTTGCGGACAAAATGCCGCTCGACAATGTTTAATAATTCGGAGGAGAAGTTCTCCATTTCCTGCACCATATTTTTCGACTGATTTAGAAAATAATTGTAGAAAATAACAGCCGGGATGGCGGCGGCCAGCCCCGCGGCGGTGGCAATCAGCGCTTCGGAAATGCCGGGCGCCACGACGGCCAGCGTCGCCGTTCCGCGGGCGCCGATGCCTTTGAAGGTATCCATAATGCCCCAGACGGTCCCGAATAGTCCGATAAACGGACTGGCCGAACCGGTGGTGGCCAGAAATCCGAGAGCGCTTTCGAGCTTAGTCATTTCCGTATTGCAGGCCCTGTTCATGGCGCGCTCCAGGTTATCCAGCGAAGAGAGGCTGATTTCATCGACGCTCCCCGCGGATTCACCGGCCTGTTTGTTGATTTTGGTCAGTTCCGTATAGCCGATCCGGAACACTTCGGCCAGAGTGGAATTGTCATATTTTTTTGCCGCGGGCATTACATCGGAGAGCTTGGAGCTGCGTGTATAGTCGGAGGCGAAAGCGTCATTCTCCTTGTTGACTTTCCGGTAATACCGGTATTTCAGAAAAATAATCGCCCAGGAAACCACGGAAAAAACAAAGAGCAGCAATAAGACCAGCTGCACCATAAGCCCCGCGTCCATCACCATGCCCAGAAGACTGCCATGGAAACTGCCGCCCAAGTCCAAAGAACCAATCTCTTTCACTATTTATTCTCCAGTCAGGAATTATTGTTTTCGCGTAAGCTAAAGGAAAAAAGCAGCCTTGTCAATACTTTCTCGCATGCTTTCCAGTCTTGGACGTGATGAAGCTATTCCCTGATCTTCAAATGCTTCTGCAGATAATTTCTAAAGTCATCGTAATCGCCGGTGATGGCGATGGCGCTGCCTTTCCGCTGATCAATATTTTTCATGCTGTCCGGCAGAGACGGTGTCAGGCCCAGCAGGCGCTGAATCTCTTCGGGAAATTTTGCCGGATGCGCTGTTTCCAAGCTGATGGCCAGCTTCCGTTCCGGTGCGGTTTTCAAATATGCTTCCAGTCCCGCCCAGCCCACGGCGCCATGCTGTTCCAGGACAACCTTATATTGCTGATAGACGCTCCTGATGGTTTCTCTGGTTTGCTCATCGGTGATACTGACGGAGAAAATATATTTACGCATTTCTTCCAGGTCGGGGTATTGGTGCACCTGTCCCACGCGGTCAACGGTGCCGCCATACAGGTCGAAGAAGCGCGCCAGATTGCTGGGATGTCCCACATTCATCGCGTTGGAAATGCAGGCTCTCGATGGCGAAACCTTATGATATTTTCCCGTCGCCAGGTAGATGGGAAATTCATCATTTTCGTTAGTGGGCATCACAAGTTTGGCGACCGGCAGCCCCATTCTTCTGGCGTATTCACAGCCCAGGGCGTCGCCGAAATTGCCGGAAGGAACGGAAAAGATCGCCGTCTCGCCGTTTTCGGCCAGTTGGGCATACGCATAAATATGATAGATAATCTGAGGGAGAATCCGTCCGAAGTTAATGGAGTTGGCCGAGGACAGGTTGAATTTTTCAATCTGCGGATCGGAAAACGCCTGCTTGACCAGATTCTGGCAATCGTCGAATTTTCCGGAAACGCTCAGGGCCTGCACGTTGCCGCCGATGGTGTCGAGCTGTTTTTTCTGTATACCGCTGACTTCTTTCTCAGGATACAGGATGGTCACATCAATTCCCGCCACGCCCTTGAAGGCCTCGCCCACGGCGCTGCCCGTGTCGCCGGAGGTCGCGACAAGGATATTCAACCTTTCGCCTTTCGGACGGCAGTTGCTCATCAGCCTTGCCATCATGCGCGCGGCAAAATCTTTGAAAGACGCCGTCGGCCCCTGATCCAGGCGCATCACAAAATTTTTCGGCCTGACCTCTTCCAGAGGAACCGGATAGTTATAGGAATCCTTCACGACGGTCTGAAGCGTCTCCATCGGGAACTCGTCAGACAGAAAAGCCCTGGCAACTAGCAGGGCGGTATTGCTGTAGGGTTTGCCTTTCAAATCCTGAATATCTTTCAATGAAAGCTGCGGGATGGTATCCGGCATAAACAGGCCTTCGTCAGAAGCCTGACCTTTGAGCAGCGCCTCTTTAAAAGACACCTTGCCGGTAAAAGGCGTAATGCCCGCGACATTCTTTAAATTGCGATTGGTGCTGTAGTAACGGATGGACATCATGCTGATCCTTGACAAAATTTGACTTCTTTAAACTTATTTGAATCAAAAAATCAAATTAAATATTGCCGCTGAATGATAACGCCGCCGGCCGGTCAAATCATTTCCGTGATTGACATAAGACGCTGTTCCGCTTATATTTGTCGGCAACAGATTCTTCAAAAACGTATTCATTAAAGGAAAGGCTATGGACGAAAAGAAAGCTGTTCGTTTGACGCAGACGGTGCAGAGCGCCGGTTGAGCCTGCAAGATAGGTCCGGGGGATCTGTCTAAAATCATGCTCGATTTGCCGCTGGTTCAGGATCCGAATCTGCTGACCGGATTTGAGCACGCGGAAGACGCGGGCGTGTATAAAATTTCCGCCGACGTCGCTCTGGTCCAAACGGTTGACTTTTTCACACCCACGGTTGACGATCCCTTCACCTTCGGCCAGATTGCCGCCGTCAACTCGCTTAACGATATTTACGCGATGGGCGCCAGACCGCTCACCGCGATGAACATCGTCTGCTTTCCGATCAAGACCATGGATATATCCGTTTTGCAGCAAGTCTTGCAGGGCGGCCTGAACAAAATGCACGAAGCCGGAGTTTTGCTGATCGGCGGACACAGCGTGGAAGACAATGAAATCAAATACGGCCTCTCGGTAACAGGAATCGTTCACCCCGATAAAGTTTTATACAATCACGGCGCCAGAGCGGACGATCAAATGATCCTGACCAAAGCGCTCGGCACCGGCGTCATCAGCACGGCCATTAAAGCGGGTGAAGCAACGCCGGAGCAAATGCAGCAGGCGATTCAGGCCATGACCTCCTTGAATAAAAAAGCGGCGGAGCTGATGATTGCCGTGGGCGACATTCATGCCTGTACCGACATCACCGGCTTTGGATTGCTGGGTCACGCCTGCGAAATGATGGAGGGCGGTGATGTTGGTCTGCGCATCAACTCTGCGGCGCTGCCCGTGTTTACAGGCGTGCGCGATTTAATGGAGACGGGTTTTATTCCCGGAGGCCTTTACCGCAACCGGGATTACCGCATCCGGCAGGTGGAAAAAGAAAAAACCTGTCCGGACTGGATTTTCGATTTGCTGTTTGATCCGCAGACAGCGGGAGGTTTATTTTTCAGCCTGCCCGGCAGTAAGGCCGATCCGCTTGTTCAACAAATGCGCGCCGCGGGAATTGCTGACGTCGCTGTGATCGGAGAAGTGGTTAAAGAGCACCCGGGCAAAATTACAGTTTATTGAGGAGACAGATCGGGCGACGCCACTGACGCTCAAACCATGAACGTTGACTCCATTCCGATAAAAAAAGAAACCGAGCTGAATTTTCCAAAGCTGATGGACATGGTTCAGCCTGATGATTCTTTGTTGCTGCTGATGCACGGCAGCCCCGACCCGGACGCCATCGCCTCGGCCATGGCGCTGCGCGAGATTCTCCAGAAAACCAAAGGCCTGGCCAGAAGCGCTTTTGCCTCCACGGAACCGGTCATCCGGCACCAGAACCTGGAATTTGCTGCCGCTCTGCACCTTCATATTCAGTTGGTCCATCAGGTGGATATCCAATCCTACCGACTCATCGCTCTGATGGATGCCCAGCCTTCTTTTTTCAGTCATTCTTTGAATTATATTAAACCGCAGATCGTTTTCGATCATCATCCTTACGAAGGACAGTGGAGCGCTGGACTCGCCGACGTTCGTCCCTATTACGGCTCTTTATCCAGCATGCTCACCGAATATCTGCTTTGCGCCCGCATCAAGATTCCCCGTATTTTACACACCGCTCTGCTTTATGGAATTAAAACGGATACAGATAATTTTGACCGCGCCACGATCATCGAAGACATTAGAGCTTATGCCTATCATACCCGATACGCCAATATGCAGTTGATCCGCCGCATTGAACTGAATCAAACCCCGGCCCGCTTCTTGAAATATTTCAATTACGCCTATCATCACATGAATAATTTTCGCGGTCGGCGCGTCTGCTTTCTGGGAGACATCGAGAGCGCGGATGTCTGCGTCCAGATCGCGGACTTTTATCTGCGTTTGATCGGAACGTATTATGTGGTTGTCGCTGGAATCGTCGAGGACCGGTTGACGATTATCTTTCGCGGCGACGGTTACCGTCAGAACTGCGGTCTCATCGCCAGGAGGGCATTCGGTGAAATCGGTCAGGGCGGCGGACATCGCAGTGCCGCACGCATGGAGATCCCCATGCAGGAATTGAAAGAAAGTATTGACGGTGATGTTTCCGCAAGAAATATTGAAATATTTATTCTGATGAGCTTAAGGCGAGAGCAGAAGGAAATACATCGTTAACATTGATCATCATAGAAAGGATTTTTATGAGAGAACTGGGGTTTAACAAAGAAATCACAACGGGTTATTATCTCGATCCATTTGATAGTTTTCAGGAAAAGAAAGTAACCATCGAGCTGCGACATGATGAAATCACCGGTGTGGCCTGCCGCATTTTACCTTACCGTGTGCGCATTCCGCAAAAGCCGGACCTGGAGCCTTATCTTGAAAAATCGCCGGAATCGTTGTGTCCGTTCTGCCCCGATCTTTTTGAGAAAACCACGCCCCGGTTTACGGCCAACATCACCGAAAGCGGAAATTTCAAACGGGGAGAAGCCTGTCTTTTCCCCAACGCTTTTCCCTACGACCAGAACAACAACGTGGCGATTTTTTCATCGCGTCATTTGGTCCCGATGAATGAGCTGACACCGGACTATATGCGCGATGGATTTCTCGTCTGCCGCGACTATTTTCATCGCGTGGCCGAAATGAATCTGGGGTATAAATATTGTTCGATCAACTGGAACTACATGCCGCCCGCCGGCGGCGGCCTCATTCATCCGCATCTGCAAACCATTGTGAGCTACCGGCCGACCAGTTTTATGCAGAAGCTTTTATCCAGCGCGCAAAATTACGCCGCCAATTCCAACGGCGACAACCTGTGGAACAATCTGATCGCTCTGGAAAAGAAATCGAACAAGCGGTTTATTGCCGATACCGGCGTCGTCTGCTGGCTGACCAGTTTCGCGCCCAAAGGCATGGCCGGTGAAATCGATTTTATTTTCCGGGAAAAAACGTCGATCTTTGATTTGACGGAACTGAACTTCAAAGAATTTCTGACCGGCCTTTCCCGCGTTTTCACCTATCTTCACACCAACAACTTCATGAGTTTTAATCTCTCGCTCTACGCCACCATGAACAACAACAATTATTTTAATGTTCAGGGGAAGATCGTTCCGCGCTTTGTTATGAATCCGCTGGGCACCAGCGATTTGAATTACTTTGAAAAGCTGCACAATGAAATTATCTGTCCGACGGTGCCGGAGGAGTTGTGCCGGGAGCTGCAGCCTTATTTCAAGACTTGAATTTATGGACAATCCATAAAACAGATCGTCGCGCGACGCGCAAAAAAAGTTTATCCCGACAGGCGTGGCCTATCGGGATAAACGCATTCTATAGAAAATTCTTTATTCGTCTTTGGCGGCGGTTGCTGTTTCGGTTTTCGCGGCGGATGAGCTTTCGCCGGCTTCTGTCGGTTTCTTTCTGGCTGGGGCGCCCGGCTTCTTTCCTTTATAATCCGTCGCGTACCAGCCGGACCCTTTCAGACTGAAGGATGAAAGAGACATCATCTTCTGCACCTTGCCTTTGCAGAACTTGCAGCTTTTCAATTCCGGATCCGTAATTCCCTGAAACGCTTCAAATTGTTTCCCGCATTTGTTACATTTATACTCGTAGATAGGCATAACCCAACCCTCCTAATTAAATATATCGAAATTCTTATAATTGCTGTTGAAGCAATCCAAAACGATATCCATATCGTAACCTTTTACCGGTTGCAGTGCCGCCCGTGTCAGATTGTGCACGATAACTTCCTCTTTTTCCTTATCTTCCGTATCGGCGTCGAAATCAATTTCCCCGTTGCTGAAGCGCAGCACATGAATCAATTCGTGCACTGCGATATAAAGCATCAACGGGCTGAGCTTGATAAAGGGATTTGACCTTTCCACCGCGTCCAGAATCGTGTTGTCCTGGAGGCATATCCGGTAAAAATCAAAGTTATTTTCGGCGTTTCCCGCCGCCTCGCCCGGTTTTTCGTAGGAGTACTTGCAAAGATGGGCAAACGTCCCGTCTTTGATCTCCTGTTCGTTCAGATAAGCGAGCGTTTTCACTTCATATCTGGTGTTTTTCAGCTCTTTGTCGCTTAACCTGAATTGCTGCGATATCAGCTTTTCGGCATCGTTGAAAGCTTTTTTTGTCGTCGGCACCTGCGCCGCGCTGAAATAAAGAGGCATAAATCACCAACAGGTTTCCTTCAATCCGGCGATAATATATTGATTTAAACAAATGTTGTCAAGGCACATTAAGTAGCTGAATTTAAAAGGTGATGGCCAACCCGGCATACGGTCCGTAAAAATCCATCTTCGTGTAAATGTCCTCGACATCATCGATTTTTAGAGACATGATCCGATAGCCGCCGTAAATATTCAAAAATGGAAAGGGATTCACAGAGATGTCCGCCGATGCGTCATAAGAATAGCTGCCGTCATACCCGATACCGGCAACCTTGGCCCGGGCTTCCAGAACATCAGCCAGTATACCGATTTTGGCGCCCAAACCCAGCATGGGAACCGGCACCTGGATGTCTTCACGGCTCTCAACGGCCGATGAACTCAGGTTGAATTCACCATCGAAAAACTTGACCTTGGCGATCAGGCCCAGAGAGAAGCCGGCCAGAATATTTTCCAGATTCAAAAACTTGTACTGGTATTCCAGGTCAATCATGCTGGTTGTTAATTCCGAATCGACATTGGTCCCCGCCGGATAGGTGTCGCCGTTGAAGGTAATATCTTTGCTGATTTTTTTTGAACCGGAAAGATCAATTTGCGAAAAAGAAACGGTTATTTCGTGATCGCCGATGCCGAAAAACGCTTCCGCGCCGGGGAAATATTCATCATCGATGCCCAGATCGTCTTGCAGATCCATTTCCGTTCCTGTAACGCTGCCGTCATCCACGCGCAGCTCACCTTCAAACGTGGGAATCCACACCCGGGCCTGAGCGCCGAAGCCCAGAGCATAAACCGATGGCGCACAAAAAATAATCATCACGGATAACGTTGCCAGAGCAGCGATAAAGTTCTTTTTCATGTAAAATCTCCTTATAGATTTTAGGATATTAAAGACGCTAACCGTATAAATATATTTTGAGATTTTGTAAAGGCATTTGCCGATTCAAGATAACTTGCTTTGCGGGAATGAACGCGTCAAAAAACCAAAATTAATTTGACAACTTCAGCGTCCAGGGCGTATAGGTCTTGAAAATGACAAGACAAATACACTCTGAAATCATTTAAAAGGATCCGTATGATGAAAAATTCTGTTTCCAAAAAACCATCAAAAATCAATATCGGCGTTTTGTACGGCGGGAGGTCGGGCGAGCATGATGTTTCGCTCTGCTCCGCCGCTTCAGCTTTTTCAGCGCTTGACCGCAACAAATACAACGTAACGGCCATCGGCATCGCCCGCGACGGCCGCTGGTATGTGCAGGAAAAACCGGAAATTGTTCCCGATAAGGATTTCGGCCGAAAGCTGGCTTTGAAGAAAAGCGGCGTGTGGCTGGTCAATCATTTCGAACAGAAAAACAAGCTGCATCTTTACAACATCAAAAACAAAAATAAAGAAGTGGTTGTGGATGTTGTTTTTCCAGTGATTCACGGAACGTTTTGTGAAGACGGCACGCTCCAGGGCCTTTTGGAACTGGCGATGGTGCCTTATGTGGGCGCGGATGTCATCGGCTCGGCGGTCGGTATGGATAAGGATGTTGCCAAGCGGCTGCTGAAAGACGCGGGTATTCCGGTCGTCCCCTCCGTGACAGTGAGCAAGCAGAACTGGAAAGAGAATTCCAGGATGATTATGAAAGAAGCCCTGGCCAAACTGGGGCTGCCGCTCTTTGTCAAACCGGTCTGCGCGGGTTCTTCGGTGGGCGTGAAAAAAGTGAAGCAGCAAGGAGAGCTTGCGAAAGCAATGAACTTTGCTTTCCAGTTTGACACGCGCGTGATGATTGAGAAGGCGATTGACTGCCGCGAAATCGAATGCGCTGTTCTGGGGAATGAAAAACCGGCCGGATCAGTGCTGGGCGAAATCATTCCCAATCATGAATTTTATTCCTATGAAGCCAAATATATTGATCCCAACGGCGCGGCGCTGAAAATTCCCGCTGAAATCAGTAAAGCCCAGTCCGAGAAAATCAGAAAGTTTGCCGTCGAAGGCTACATGGCGCTGGGCTGCACCTCTATGGCGCGGGTGGATTTCTTTCTGGATCGGAAAACCGGTAAATTCTATCTTAACGAAATCAACACGCTGCCCGGCTTCACCAGCATCAGCATGTATCCCAAACTCTGGGAAGCCACCGGCCTCAATTACAGCGACCTTCTGGACAAGCTGATTGCCTTGGCCTTGGATCGGCATGAGAAGAAGTTGGAAATAAAAACGGAAGGGATCTGATTAAGCAATGATTTTGGATATTCTCGAAAATGCCCACCGTTATTTAAACCTGCACAAGGGATTTGCCAAGGCCTTGGATTTTCTCTTGCGCCCGGATCTGAAGGAATTGCCTGTGGGTAAATATGAAATAGACGTTGAACGTGTTTACGCGATGCTATCCTTGGAGCCCGGTCGTAAGAAAGAGGATGCTTTGCTGGAAACGCATGAAAAATATATTGATATCCAACTGGTTCTATCGGGCACCGATACGATGGGATGGAAACCCAAGTCTTTGTGCAAAAATCCAACCGGCGCATACGATCCGGATGAAGATATTCAATATTTTGCCGACGAACCGGATGCCTGGGTAGCGACTCAACCCGGCGCCTTTGTGATTTTCTTTCCGGAAGACGCGCACATGCCCCTGATATCATCCGAGCAGCTTCATAAAGTTGTTGTCAAAATTGCAGTGTTGCCATCATAAAACACTCAACAGGGATGATAGGATCAGACGCCGTTCTCACATTGACAAAGTGCGCGGAAGTAAATAATTTAATTTTGCAGGAGGTGATGCTATGAAACGACCCGCTTCGTTAGTCGTCGGTATTTTCCTTCTTTTTCTGGCTTGCGCCCAGTTATGCCGCTTCTTATTGAAAGTCCAGGTGGTTGCCGCCGGATTAGAGGTTCCGGTCTGGCCCAGTGCCGTTGCCGCTGTGGTTCTGGCTACACTCGGAATCTGGCTGCTGAAAGAAAGAAACAAACCCTGAATCAATAGAGTGATTGGATTAAAGAAAGGAGCGGAGGAATGATGAGAAAAATAATATTTCTGGTAGTCATTGGACTTATAATTAGTGCCACATCGGTCATGGCTGACGGATCGGGTAAGGAAAAAGCAGCAATTGCATCGGCTGAAAAATGGCTCACCATTGTCGATCGGGGAAACTATCTTGAAAGCTGGAAGCAATCATCTGAATATTTTAAACAAGCTGTCACACCGGAGCAATGGGAACAGGCCCTCAAGGGCGTGCGGGGACCGCTTGGTAAATTGATTTCCAGAAAAGTAAAAAGTGCCGCCTATACAACGTCTCTGCCGGGTGCGCCGGATGGGCAGTACGTTGTGATTCAGTTCAACACGTCATTTGAGAATAAAAAATCGTCCGCTGAGACGGTTACACCGATGATCGACAAGGATGGCAGGTGGCGGGTTTCCGGTTACTACATCAAATAAAGACCGGACATACCTGCTTAGATATCCCAGATAAAGATCACGCCGCTGGTCGGGAAAATCCAGTCCTGATCGGATATCTTAACGCCGATAGACTTACCTTTCTTGATTGACACGGTCGGCTGGGGATGCCGTCCGGCAAAAAAGCTTTCTTCCCGAACATTCTTGATGCCCGCCTTTTCATAGTTGAAGTTAATCTCCAAACCTCTGACCGGATACACCAGGTAAACGGGAAAGATTTTATTTTCCCTGGCCTTCTTGGTGGAAATTTCGATTTCCAGCTTTACTTCGGTGTTGATCTTTTTCTTGAGTTCTTCAGAGCCGCACCAGATTTCATAGCCGCGCCGGGTGTTTTTTGTTTCGATAATGGGAACATTTTCGTTATCGATGCGCACCTGTTCGACGGTAAAATCCCTGTCTATACTCAGATCCTTGCCGCTGCTCATCACCCAGCGGTATTCGCAGCGCGGGTCTTCAAACAACGCGGCCAACTGGGTATTGTTGGAAGCACAGCCGATCATGAAGATATTATCACGCAATGTCTTTTTGTATTCCACGTGCGTGCTGACCTGAAGGTATTCCTGTGATGAAGCGGCTTTTTTTCTTTCCGGCAATTGCGCTATGCGAATGTTGTAGCGGAAGCCGGAGCGCAGTTCCAGCCGCCGGTCTTCCTTGCCGAAAAGCGTTTCAAACATTTCGTAGTAAATGGCATTGCCCAGTTCTTCGTTGCGTGCGCGCGTCCGGAGGCAATGACGGATGATATTATCGATGCGGGAGATGGATTTCTCCTCGTCGGGAATAAAGATTCTTCGCAGCCGGGGCTCGACAGCCTCTTTTTTCCCCTTGTGGAGAAAGACGCGCGGCGCTCTTTTTCCCAGAGCGCAGAGCACTTCGTAGCTGATGGTCTGGGCTTTGGCGGCAATTTCATTGGCGCTGATATATTCGTCGCCCTGTCTGCCCAGCAGTACGACTTCATCACTGACCTTGCAGCCGGGAATATCGGTTACATCCACCGTGCACATATCCATGGAAATCCGCCCGACAATCGGCGCCCTCCGGCCGCGGATTAAAGCCTCTCCTTTATTGGAAAGAATGAAAGCGTAGCCGTCCCCGTAGCCGACCGGAATGGTGGCGATGCGTGTCGGCCGGGCAGTCACAAAGGTGCTGTTGTAGCCGATGCCGTAGCCGGCCGGAAAGTCTTTCAGCAGAACAACACCGGTTTTGAAGGACATCACGGGAGCCAGGTCGGCTTTTGATTTGTTTTCCGGCGAAGGATAAATGCCGTAAGCCATGATGCCGGGGCGCACCATGTTCAGTTTAAAATCGGGGTAATTTAAAATCGCGCCGCTGTTGTCTATATGACGGACGGGAATATTGATCCCGCGATACTCTAGGTCGGCCAGTAAATCCGAGAAATGTTTCCATTGCGTTTCATTGGAAGGAATCATTTTTTCGCTGGACGCAAAATGGCTGAATATCCCTTCCAGTTGAAGGTTGGATAACTTCGACATATCGAGAATCAGCTTGACTGCTTCGGTATGCATGGTTCCGCCGCGCCCCATGCCGGTGTCCACTTCGATATGCACGGGCAGTTGATGGCCGGTTCCGGCCAGCGCCTTATGGAGTTTTCGGGCGAAAAATAGATCGGATACCGAAGGCGTCAAGTTATATTTGATGATTTGTTCGATTTCGGATTCGGTTGACGGTCCCAGAATAACCACGGGCGCTTCAATGCCGCTGATTCTCAGTTGAACGCCTTCATCGGCGTTGGCGACTCCCAGCACGCGCGCGCCGTTTTTGAGGGCCGCCCGGGATATTTCAATGGCGCCGTGTCCGTACGCGTCCGCTTTCACGGTCATCATAAAATCGGCTTTGGATCCGATGAGCCTTCTTATTTCCCGGAGATTGCCGGTAAAATGACCGAGATCAACTTCCACCCAGCTTCGATATTTCTGATCTTTTTTTAAAGGCATATGTTCGTTCCGTGATGGTCAGACGCGGGATGTCAGCGCACCGATAAAAATTTGTTACGCCTATCTTTTTAAAAAAACAAGCAATTTATACTTGAAAAAATAATATTTTTTATTAGAATGAACGGCAAGAAGAGGGAAGAGGTTCGACCCCTCACAACGAGGAGGTGGAAAATGCCGAGAGCAAAAGCTGGAGATGTTTTGAGTTGTGAAGTATGCGGTTTGGCCGTTATCGTCGATGAAGAATGCGGGTGCGCTTCAATTGATCTGATCTGCTGTGAAGAGCCCATGGTCAATCTGGGGCCCGCAAAACCCAAGAAAGTTCTGTCGGCGCCGACGCACAAGAAAAAGGAAACCGTAAAAAAAGCAGCAGCGGTTCCCAAGAAAAAACCGGCGGCAAAAAAGAACAAAGCACCGGAAAAGAAACCTGTCAAAAAGGCGGCTAAAAAACCTGTTAAGAAAGCGGGAAAAAAGAAATAGGAAAGTTTCCGCCGGCTGAATTGTAACTCCGATAATGCCCCGTTCTGTGGCGGCATTATCGGAGTTGTGCGTTTTTAGAGAGAGGTCTTGAACCCTATTTGGGACCCATGCGTCCGGGATGGCTGGTCTGAATGTTCTGGGCTTGAAAAAATACGCGGATTCTGATTTATCTGATTTGAAAGGTCTGCCCGTATGACGGATAAAAATAAAGCGACTAAAGAAATCAAAGAATTGGATTCTTCCGCCCTGAAAGTCAATCTGGAGAGAACGGCGGTCACCATAGAAATTCCGGAGCAGTATACTCCACTGCTCGCGGTTGTCGAAGGCCATTACGGTCTGCAAAAAAAAACCCGTGAACTGCTCACCGAGCTGAATCACCCCTTTGTCAACTGGGATTATGTTTTAAGGGAGCTGAAGTCCGTTTCCATCGGCGACTTCTATGTCTACAATAACCATCCGGATGGGCTTTCCGCTCTGGCGACGATGGTTTGTATTTATTTCGACGTCATCCAATCTTCCTCCGACAGAGAGGTCAAAGACAGCGCCATCCACTATTTGTTCGATTACATCGACGCGATCTTTAATCAGAGCGGCGAATTCCTTACGCGAAATCTGTCCCTGTTTCCGGAAATGATTAAGCTCATGCGGGGAGCGATTGACGAGGATGAAGCGATTTTCAAGAAGTGCTCGTCTTACGCCAAAAAAATCATCAAGAGCATGATCGAAAAAAAAGCGGACGTCGGGACGCCGCTTTTTGAGAACCTGTTGCATAAAATTTTCAAAATTACGTACCAGTTCTGGCTGGCCCAGGCTGATCCCGCGGAATGGTTTGTCGCCGAAGACGTGGACGCTCAGCATTCCGCTGCCGCCTATCAGCAATTCATTGAACCCCTGAGCCACGGGCATCTGAGGACGCTCATTCAGAATCTGGAAACGCTGAATGCGGCGCCGCATCCGGTGGAGAGCGGCGGCATTCAGAGGTATCTGGATTGGCCGGATTATTATCAGATTGTGAACGGCTATCTGCATGTCGCCGACCAACTGGAGAAATCCAGCGCGTATCAGGGGCACCAGCAGGTGGTGAAGCTGCGCTTTCTGTTTAATGTCATCGATGTGCCCAGCTTGGTGGATATTCACGCCAGCGCGCTTCGGGAAATCAACCACGCGCTTAAAATCGTTTTTCAGGAAGAGAAGAAGGAGACCTTTCATGATTTTGTGCGTCGGATGTTCGGCTTCCTGAAAAAAAATAAGGCGCAGAGTGAATTCAGCGCCGCGATTTTTGACTGTATTACGACGACCGCCCGGGAAGTCTTCGCGCAAAATAGCCACGCGCTTGTGGATACCTTCATCGATGAGCTGATTCGTTACGGGTTCCAGTATCCGGAGATCAAAGGCTCCAACGAAGAGTGGCAGGTCAAGGTCAATCCGGCTCACATTATGAATATTCGCTGCTGGCTGGAAATCATCGGGATGAAACCGAGATGGACCAAGCGGCTGATTTCGGCGCTGATTGTGAATCTGAAAATGGGGGGCGTTTTCATCCGCGACACCGACCTGATTCAGAAAAACATTTCCGCCCTGCTCAACAGCGATATCACGCCGTCATATAATCTCATCAAACAGCTGCTCCGGATTTTTCCCGTCTATTTCAGCGAGATCGGCGCGGAAGGGGAACTCCGGGATATTACCACCCGGGTGGACGAGCTTTCCCTGCGCAACGACAAACTGGTTTATTTTTTGCGGAAACAGTCGCACGTGGAAAGCAACAGCCTGATTTTTAATTTTATCGAGGATATTTTCAAGTACTGGAGCACCGGGGACAAGAATTTCCTCCGCGTGCATCTGCCCGTTGATGTTTATGAACAGGTGACGAACTCCGGAGAATATTTCAACGGGATGCACAAAGCTTTTAAATATTTTTTCACCCGGATTAACCATCGCCCCATGAATTTTCTCGAGTGGGACGGGGAAAAGGTGACCCGTGAGCTGAGCAAGGTCAAGGGCGTCAATGAAAGGGATCAGGAACGCGTTCAATTGATGATCCGCATTTATCAGCTCATCTATAAAAAATATTATCCGCAATTTATCGATCTGCTCAAGGACCTTGAGGCCGCCAATGCTTTTCCGCAAGCCGATATTGCTGCGCTGAAAAAATCTTTAAACGCGAAAAACCATTATCGCAGCCTTACGATCATTCTGAAATTCCTGGCCATCCTGAAAGAAAGAATTCTCTCCCCGAAAAAAACGCAGTTCTACGAAAACATCTATTACAAGCGGCACATCGCGGCGGGCATTCCCTCCATGTATGGAACGTATAGCGAGAAGAAATTTGACGCCGTCGGCCTTTCCCTGAGACTGGAAAGTCTGGCCACCATGCTTTTTGAGGAACTGGGGAAGTCCTTCAATCTGACATTCATCACGAAGCAGACCATTAAAAAAATCCACACCTACATCTGGCTGTATATCAACGCGCTGGAAATCGAAGGCATTGCCACGGAAGGGCTGATCGCCAAAGTCAAGTACGTGACCAACGCGCTGACGATCAAGCAATTTTCGCTGGAGCAATACGAGGATATTTTCCGTTTTATTTCAAAAAATATTCAGACGATTATCCGCAACAATTATATTGATGTCCACAGCGACAACCTGTCCGTCATCATCGGTCAGGTATACCGGCAGGACACGGAGGCGGTAACCAAATCCGGACACAAGAAACAGGAAAAATTGATTTATCAGCATTCGGAAAATTTTATCCGGGGCATCATCTCGTCCACTTTCGGTATTCAGGTTCTGGATAATTTTGTCAACACGGTCATCAAAACCCTCAACGAGGAAGCTGAAAAGTTTAAAGACAACAAACAGATTCTGAAAGTGGTCATGTCCTACAATCCCGAGTTGACGGTTTCTTCCTTTTATAAAAAGAATAGAAGACTGGATAATCAGATCCTGCTTGGCAACAAGGGATATTTTCTCAAAGAACTGGTGTCCTTCGGATTTAATGTGCCGCCGGGATTTATCATCACCACGGAAGTTTTCCGGGGATACGATGCGGTGTATGGCTATAAATACATTTTTTATGATCTCGCGGAACGGATCAACAAAGAGATCAAAAGACTGGAGAAGATCACCGGCTGTAAACTGGGTGACCGCCGCCATCCCCTGCTGCTTTCGATCCGCAGCGGTGCAACCGTTTCCCTGCCCGGGATGATGAAATCGTTCCTAAACGTGGGCATCAATGAAGCGATTGCGGAAAGTCTCAGCCAGAAGGAAGAATTTCAGTGGGCCGCCTGGGATTCCTATCGCCGGTTCCTTCAGATGTGGGGAATGTTCCAGGGATTGAACCGCAATTTTTTTGACGCGATCATCGATGAATACAAACAAAAGTACAGTGTGGAAAGAAAAATACAGTTTCAGCCCGAACAGATGAAACAAATCGCCCTCTCCTACAAGAAAGGATTGATCGACAGCGGCATAGAGTTCAAGGATAAGCCGCTGGATCAACTGGGGCAGGCCATCCTGCAAGTCTTCAATTCGTGGTATTCGGAGCAGGCGGAGATTTACCGCCGGCAAATGCATATTTCCGATAAATGGGGCACGGCCGTCATCGTTCAGAAAATGGTTTTCGGCAATCTCAACGACAATTCCGGCTCCGGCGTTATTTTTACCCGCGAGCCGAAAAGCACATCTTCCGATGTGACGCTTTACGGGGATTTTATTTTCGGCGTGCAGGGGGATGACATCGTTTCCGGCCTCGTGGAGACCTATCCCATTTCCGAAAAACAGCGCATCGCGGAATGCCGCGACTCCAAAATATCGCTGGAAGATAAGTTTCCGGAAATCTACGCCGAGCTTTTAAGAATTTCAGAGATTCTGATCTATGAGAAGGGGTTCAACCATCAGGAAATCGAATTTACCTTTGAAGGACCCACCAAGGATAAACTATACATTCTGCAAACACGCGACATGAATCAGATCACGACGCAAAAATGGGCGCGCTTCAAAGATATGCCGGAATTGCAGTCGTCCGCTCTGGGAACCGGCATCGGCGTTAATGGCGGCGCGCTGTGCGGTCGGGCGGTTTATTCAGAAACGGATATTAAACGATTCCGCGGTGAAGATCCGGACACGCCCCTTATTCTGGTCCGTCCCGATACCGTGCCCGATGATGTCGGCGTTCTGCTGCAGGTGGAAGGATTGCTTACCGCCAAAGGTGGCAGCACCTCCCATGCCGCCGTGACCATACCACAGCTCGACAAAGTCGGCGTGGTCGGCTTCAACAAACTGAAGGTTTATGAGGCTGACGAATACGCTACCATCGAAAGCCTCACCATCCGGGCCGGAGACTTTATCAGCATCGACGGCTGGAGCGGAGCCGTTTACGCGGGACAGCACCAGAGCGAAAAAGAATAGCTTTGACAAGCAATCCCCTTAACAGCGCCTGTGCGATGTTAAGGGGATTTTTTTGGATCATTTTTACAGAATATTCTTGTGGATATAAACCGTCAGGTCGCCCATCCGGTTGGTGTAGCTGCCGTATTCATTATCATACCAGCCGAAGATCTTGGCGTGTACAACGGGAACTTTCAGAATTTTTTCGGGAAGCGCCTGGACGACATCCGCCGGCAGATTCGGAATGTGTGACATATCCAGATTAATGAACGCCGTTCGCGTGTGATTGAACTGCCCTTCAATGATGATGGCCGCGTCCACACCGAAAAGATCCGAGGACACATTTTGTTCCATGGTAAACCGGAGCAGTTTTTCGGGATTGCTCGAGGCCGCTTTGCTGTACAAGTCATTGATCATTTTGGTGTTGATGTTCATGGCCGTGCCCTGACTGCCGGCGCGGGCCTGGAACGTTGCGTTCAGGACAATCAGGGACATGGTGCTCGCCGGGATCCGGATCGAATCCGCCATGAAACCGATGTTCTGAACCTGCGGAATGACTTCGGCCAGGGCCTTGGCGGCGTTGGTCGAGGTCAGAATGATGCTGTCCAGAATGCTCCGGTTCTTTCTTAAATCTTTCTCGCCGGCCTTGGGAACGCTGTCCAGAACGCTCTGGGTATTGGTGACGGCGTGCACGGTGGACATGGACGCCGTGAGGATGTTGCTGGTTTCTTCATTTTCCAGCAGAGGCTTGACCATGTGGGCCAGTCCCGTGGTGGTGCAGGACGCCGCAGAAACAACCTTGTGTTTCTTCGGATCGAAAGCCGTGTGATTGATGCCGTAAATCATGGTGATTGCGTCATCCGGCGTCGAGAGGGCCTTGTTTTTGATTTTGAAGGGAGAAGAGTTGACGACCACCTTCGCGCCGCCGTGCAGATGGCCCCGGATGGAGCCGCTCTTGTTGTCCGACGCGACTGTGGGATCCTTGAACTTGCCCGTGCAGTCCACCACCACGTCGACGCCGTACTGCCGCCAGGGAATATCGGCCGGGTTTCTGGCTTCACGCAGAATGGTGACGGGAATGCCGTCAATCAGAAGCTTTCCCTGCTTTTCATCGACGATCTGAATGATTCTTTCCGCTTTGACGCCATACAGGAATTTGTGCATCAGGCCATAGGTCGAATCTTTTTCAATCGCCTGGGCGATGGAATCGAGCCCCGTGCCTACCTCCCTTCCCTGATTGATGAAAATCTCTTTAAAATATTTGCGGTTAATGTGATGCCAGAGGGTTAATTTTCCTATTCTCCCCAGACTGTTGATGCCGAGGACCGGCTGTTTATTCTCGAATACCTGAGCCTGTGCCATGATGTAAATCCTCCTTTTTTCCTGCGGCCGCAGGAATTAATATGTTTTTTGATTTTTCTTTGCTGGATAAAAAAAATGCAGGGACACCCTGCTGAAAATTCATGAGAGGAACTCTATTTAAAAACGGTTTGGTGGTGACCGGGACCATAATGCAACTCCCTTAAAAGGTCACGACCTTTTTACCGGAAAGACGGACAAAAGTCAAGGAAAGAGGCGTAAGAAAATTTTTTATCTCAGAAGGATTTCAAAAAAAACCGGCTTTGAAAATCAGTCTTTACCTTGATTGTCAAAGCCGGTAGGATTTGCTGTGTCAAAATGACGTGTTAAACGGCGGGTGTGCCTTTTGCCGCGCGCCTTTCATTCCATCTAATAAACAATTCGTCCATCATGCTTTCCTCTGTCGGGCTTACCGGGTTTGCCTGGTTTGCCGTCGCCGTGACGCCCGGGTTTATGACCTCCATCCGGAGGATGTCCCGGTTTGTGACCACCATGATAACCGGGATGATGACCAGGTCCAGGACCGCCGCCATGATAACCGGGGTGATGACCGGGTCCGGGTCCGCCGCCATGATAACCGGGACGGGGAGGACGCGGGGGATGCGGTTTGTGCCAGTGTCTTGTTCTTTCCCAATTGCGCCAGTTGCGGTGTAGATCTCCGTGATGGATCCGGTGATGTTGCCACGGCTGACCTCTCCATCGATGATTCCGGTAATCGTCTCTCCAGCCGTGATAAAAATGCCTGTGAAAAGTTGGTGTGCCCCTGTAATAACCCCAGCCTCTGTCATAGTATCGGGATCGATACCAGCGCCCCTGCCAGGGACGCCACCACCATCCGCTGTAAAAGAATACTTCGTCGCTTAAGTCAGGTACGACATAGACGTCGGTACCCGGAACGACGACGACTTCAGGCGCTGCCGGAAAAACAATCGGCGGGGGAAGGGGAAAGGGAATACTGACATGCACGTTGACTTCTGCCATGACACAAACAGGCATGAGACATACCAACGTTAAAAAAAATGCCCTGAATAATAATTTCTTCATTGGTTTCCCTCCTTGGGTTGATGTTGATCCAATCACAAAACACAATGATCGAAATCTTCTGTTTGATGCTTGATCAAACTCTGTCCATTTTTTTTGAATTGTAGAAAACTGAGTTTGATATGTCAAGGAAATCTTCCCGCTATACCTATAGTTTCACTTGACATTGTCGGCTTAAAAGTAAATATTTAAGCACACTTGAATATCAGGAGGACTAAATATGTATTTGATTATTATTGTAGTTGCTCTTGTCTTAATTGCCGCGGTTGTGATGTATAACCGTTTCATCCGCCAGCGCAACATCCTCAATGAGGCCTGGAGCGGCATCGATGTCCAGCTCAAGCGCCGTCATGATTTAATCCCCAACATTGTGGAAACGGTCAAAGGCTATGCCCGCCATGAAAAAACGGTCCTGGAGGAAATCACCAATCTGCGATCCCGTCTTTCAGGACCGGCAACCGTCAAGGAAAAGGGGGAGCTGGAAAACAGTTTTTCTCAGGCCCTGAAAAGCATTTTCGCTCTTGCGGAAGCCTATCCGGACCTCAAGGCCAATCAGAATTTTCAGGACTTGCAGCGTATTCTCGCTGAAACCGAGGAGCAGATTCAGCTTTCCAGACGGTATTACAACGGCGCGGCCCGAGACTACAACACGATGGTCGAATCTTTTCCAAATAATCTTCTGGCTAACATGTTTGGTTTTACCAAAGCGGATTTCTTCGAAATCGAGTTGGCCACGGAAAGAGAAGTGCCGGGAGTTCAATTTACCTAAGACGTCAGGCTGAGAGAATCATGAGAACAAGATGCTTTTTGCTGCTGTCGGCTCTGATCCTGGCGTGGCTTTTTCTGACGCCACTTTCTCACGGTGAAGTCAGGCAGGAGCAGGAAAGAGTCCTCTCATTTCACAGCGACATAGAGGTTCATCGCTCTGGCGGTATGGCCGTGACGGAAACCATATCGGTTTACGCCGCGGGCAATGAAATCAAAAGAGGAATCTATCGGGATTTTCCGACCAAGTATAAGGACAGGTACGGTCAGAATTATAAAATAAAATTTGAAGTGAAAGAGGTTTTGCGGGATGGTGCGCCGGAGAACTATCATCTTAAGAATCAAAGCAATGGTGTCCGCGTTTACATCGGCAGTGAAAATGTTTTTCTTGATCCCGGCATCTATCAATACACCATCAAATATTCAACCAACCGGCAGCTTGGCTTTTTTAAGGACTTTGATGAGCTCTATTGGAATGTAACAGGCAACGGCTGGGTCTTCCCGATAGAGAAGGCGTCGGCGAGTGTCCGTCTTCCCGATGTGCCACCCGATAAAATCGGTGAAGTCGATGCCTACACTGGCTTTACGGGCGAGAAGGGAAAAGATTTCTTCTCGTCCATTCGGGACGCGGGGGATGTTTTCTTTCAGACCAGGCGGACTCTCCAGCCCAGTGAAGGCCTGACCATTGTTGTTCAATGGCCCAAAGGGTATGTGCAGGAGCCAACACTATCCCAAAAGGTTCTGTGGTATGCCAATGATAACCGCGGCACTCTTTCGGGCATTATCGGTTTGCTGATTCTTTTTTTCTACTACCTTATGGTGTGGTCTCAATACGGCAAAGATCCTGCCCGGGGCACCATCATTCCATTGTACGAACCGCCCGGTAAACTCTCTCCCGCTGCGATGCGTTTCATTGTGAAGATGGGTTATGATGACAAGGCCTTCTCCGCGTCGATTATCAATATGGCGGTCAAAGGCTATCTGAAAATTCAGGAATTCAACGATAAATTCACGCTGATTAAAACAGCCGGTAATGAAAGCCAGCTCTCCGGCGAAGAAAAAGCGGCTGCTGTGAAGCTGTTTATGCCATCCCGCAATGAATTAAATATCGAAACAAAAAATCATAGCGCAATCGCTCAAGCCCGCCTTGAATTACATCAATCCCTGAAGAACAGTATGGAGAAAATTTATTTTCTCACCAACAAGAAGTATTTCCTCATCGGTTTGACGCTTTCTTTCCTGCTGATGATTTCCAGTGCTGTTATCGGAATTTCCGAAGTCAATCCCATGGTCATTTTTATGATTTTCTGGCTGACCGGCTGGTCCTTTGGCGTGGTGATCCTTTTGCGCGTGGTTTTTGCGGCCTGGAAAGATGTGATGATGGGGGGGAGTCATACCCTGGGGTCTCCTGCAAAAGCCATTTTCATTACTCTATTCTCAATACCCTTTGTCCTGGGTGAAATAGGAGGCGTCGCGGCGGTTGCAGGATCAGGATCTGTTCCCGTTCTGGTTATCCTGGGTATCATGATTTTTATTAATGTTCTGTTCTACCAGTTGCTGAAAGCCCCGACGATCGTGGGCAGAAAGGTTCTTGACGGGATTGAAGGCTTCAAAATGTATCTCGCCACGGCGGAAAAAGACCGGCTGAATCTGCTCAATCCGCCCGATCGGACGCCTGAACTTTTTGAAAAATATTTGCCCTACGCTTTTGCCCTGGATGTGGAGCAGGAATGGTCTGAACAATTTTCCGATGTGCTTTCCAGCGCGTCCGTTTCAGCTCAAGGCTCTGCGCAGCGCTGGTATTCCGGGCCTTCTGAAAGAACATTCAGCCCGTCCCTCTTTTCATCAGGATTGGGAAATTCTCTGACCAGTGCCATTTCATCGGCTGCGTCTCCTCCCGGTTCTTCTTCCGGCGGGAGCGGTTCTTCCGGCGGCGGTGGCGGAGGCGGCGGGGGAGGCGGATGGTAAAGCCCTGTCCGTAGATCATTCGCGACAAAGCCCTTCAGGAAATATCGCTGAAGGGCTTTTCATATATAGCCGGATTTTAGCTTTTCCTGGCAACCAGCAGGCCGTGAATTTTTAACGGTTCGTAAATCAGGCGGAAATCGGTGAAACCGGATTGCGTGGCCACGTCATCAAAGTCTTTTGGTGACCGATAAACCATCGGCCAATTAATGACCCATTTTAAGAAATGCTGCTCGATGTTCGGGGCAATATTGCACGTGATTAAAAAACCGTCAGGCTCTAGAATATCTCTTATTTTACTGACCCAGTAGATCGCGTCTTTCCGTTCGATATAATCCAGAAAGCCCATCATCTCGACAATTTGGGGTCTGAACGCATAAGACGATTCAATGGCGTCATAGATGTGTCCTTTGTGCATTTGAATCTGGTCTTCAACGCCATAATGTCTGGCGATGGCTCTTGCCCTTTCCAGCGCATCGCCATCGATATCCACAAAGATCGCTTTGATCATTTTATTCATGGCTTTGGCTTCGGCTATGATCTCAATCACCGAGTCCGCAGAACCGCAGGCCAGCGACATGATTCTGATTTCGCCGCCATGATCGACTCCGGCGACGGCCTTTCTTAATTCGTCTTTGACCAGTTTCAGTCGGTTGCGCAGAGCCTGACAGTTCAAGCCAAACCAGTAAAACTCATCCACAATGCCGCCGAGAGTCCATTTTTGAGGGAAGGGATGATTGTAAACAATATTCATCGCTCTGAAAGTTGTCGCGTAATCCTTTACTTTTCGGCATTCTTTGCCCAAGCCGTCGAATAGAAATGTATTGATTTCCGGCTGACCGAGACCTAAAATTCTATAAAAATTTTTTTTCAGCGCGACATAGCCGGTAATCAGCCACATAAACGGCAGAGACATGTAATAGGGCCAGGGGAAATATTCATATTTATCATGGCGGACCGGAAGGTGGGGTTGAGGAATAGTTTCTATCTTTGATGGAAGAGGCTTTGCAGCGATTTCGACATTAACAGAATTTTTATTAATCATACTTTCACATTAGTGCGCCAGGACAAAATGTTCATGGTTGCCAATTATCAGAAAGACGAATTATTCGGGAACATTCAAAACGCGTCTTTTACATTCCATCAGGAATTGGGAAAGTTATCTTTTTTATATTGCTTTTATGTGATTTTTTTTGTTTAGTTACTATAAGAAACCAATCATTTTATGTCAAGCGCAATATTGGGTGATAAAAGTCTTGAATCTGAAAAGCCAGATTCAAGGATTTTGTCCTTTGTCGCATTTGTTTTGATTTTTAAATTATTTATGGAGGGAACCGATGAAAAAAATAAAGATTCTGTCCGCAATTTGTTTTTCTTTTCTGATCCTGGCCTGTGCTCCCGTTTACACCATCAATCATGCTTTGCCTGATAAACCGCTTCAGATAGCGTCTGACGAAGCCGCTCATAACTGGGCGCAGAGTGAATGGTGGTATTATACCGGCCATTTAAACGCGGAAGACGGACGGGAGTTCGGATACGAGTTGACATTCTTCAAAAGAATTACCAACGAAGATAAACTGCCCGGACTGTTTATTCCGGTTCCCGCCCACTGGTTTAAAGATGTCGGAATGCTGGGACACTTTGCCGTGACCGATCTGCAGAACAAAAAATTCCAGACGGCAGAGATCAGTAATTTGCTGACCGACTCAAAAGCGGATGATCAGAAATACGATGTCAAGATTGATAACTGGACCGCGCGTGAAGAAAAGGGGAAACATCTTCTGTCCGCCGTCATGAAAGGTTACAAGATTGATCTGGAGTTGGAGGCGCTCAAACCGGCCGCTCTTCATGGCGAAAACGGCATTGTGCGGAAGGGGAAGGAACATGCCAACTATTATTACTCCTTCACAAAGATGAAAACATCGGGAACGATGACGGTGGATGGCCGGCCCATTCAAGTTACCGGCATGTCGTGGATGGATCACGAGTATGGTACCATGAAGCTTGTCTACCCCCAGTCCGGCTGGGACTGGTTCAGCATCCAGCTGGACAATCATTGCGAACTGATGATCTATCTGATCCGAAACGACAGAGATGCCATCATTGACGCAGGCGGTGCGACCTTCGTGTCGCCCGACGGTCAGACAAGATGGCTGACCAAAGATGAAATTGATGTGAAGCCCTTATCCTATTGGCACAGCCGACAGACGGATTCGAATTATCCCTCCTCATGGGATGTCCATGTTAAATCGCTGAATTTAAAACTTCATGTCAGTCCGATGCTCGCCAAACAGGAAGTGAATTTACAGCCGATGCCTTATTGGGAAGGAAGCGTGATTATTGAAGGAACCTATAATGATCTTCCGGTCCGGGGAAAAGGTTATGTGGAGCTGGTTGGCTACAGCAAAAAATACCCTTTGAAATATATGTAGAATGATCTCTTAATCGTGACACAGCCGCAATCACGGTAAAAAGGAGGACAATTCGACGATGGAGACAGGGCACAAACATTGCGAGAAAATATCATTCGAATCTCTTTGCAGTCATATCCGTCCCGGAAACCGCATTTTTATTTCCAGCGGGCCGGCAACGCCCATGAAAACGATCTCCATGATTATGGAGTCGACACATCCGAATCTGATCGATCTGTGGATCATCCAGCTGGTCCTGCCGGAAATGCGAGTGTTGCCGAAAGACAGGCAACCCCACAAATATCGCTGGAAAACTTTCAGTGTCGGCGAAGCTATCGTTCAGGGGATTCAGACCGGCAAAGCGGCTCTGCCTTTCTGGATGGATTTTATTCCATCCAACCTGGCGGAAATACCGTATCTTTTTCATTCCGATGCTCTGGATGTCAATATGGCGATCGTCCAGACGTCGCCGCCGGACAGCAAAGGCTTCGTGAGCCTGGGCGTGGTATCCGATGTTGCTGATCTGGTCATTAAAAATGCGCCCATAGCGATTGCAGAAATTAATCCCCATGTACCCATTACCCATGGAGCAACGTCCGTTCATCTGAATCAGTTTGACGGATATATCGAAAGCGACCTGCCTCTGCTGGAATTGCAGACCTCTCCCCCGGATGAAATGACCGACCGCATCGGCTGGCATGTCAGCAACATCATTGACGATGGGTCAACCGTTGCTCTCCATTTCGGAAGCGTTTTCAACGCCATTGCCCGGCATTTAAGAAGCAAGAAAAATCTGCGGATCTGTTCCTATGCCATATCGGATTGGATTATCGATCTCATTGGATCCGGCGCGCTGGCTCTGGATCGCGGCATCGATCATCAGGGCATTATTGTGGCGAACTCCTGTTTCGGTTCCAAAAAACTTTACGATTACGTTGACAAGAACCCTTTTTTTTCGTTCATCCCTCTGCTGCGCGCCAGCTACCAGGCCGCTCTGCCGAAGATTCCCCGCCTGGTGAGTGTCATCAACGCGCAAAGCGTCGACATCACGGGCAATGCCGTTATATTAAACCCGAGTGATTATTTCCTGCCCGGCTTTGAAGGCAAACTGAATTTTGCCATCGCCTCCACCATGTCGCGAAACGGAAAATCCATTGTCACCGTCCGGTCGCTGAACAGGGAAGGCAAAAGCAACATCGTTATCGCGCATAAAAACAGTGAGCAAATGCGCTCGACTCTGGGCACAACCCGTTACGTTGTAACGGAATATGGTGTGGCCAATCTGGCCGGAAAATCGATTCGGGAAAGGGTGCTCGCCATGGTGGACATTGCCCATCCTGATCACCGGGACGACCTGATTAAGCAGGCTAAAGCAATGGACTTGATTTACAAAGACCAGGTCTATGTCACGGAATTCGCGACCGATTACCCCTTTGCTCTGGAGACGGTGAAGACCTTTGCCAACAATCAGGAAGTGAAGTTCAGGCCCATTAAACCGTCCGACGAAGATATGATGCGCCGCCTTTTCTACGGTTTTTCGGATGAATCGAAGTATATGCGCTACCTGACGCCGGTTCGCATTATGCCCCACGCCACGATGCAGCCGTATGTTCAGATCGATTATCATGCGGTTTTATCGATTGTCGGCACGATTCAACACAAAGGCGGCGAAAGGATCATTGCAGAAGCCCGGTACGCCCTGGATGACGAGCGGGATCAGTATGAAGTAGCCTTTATTGTGGATGAAGAATTCCAGGGGATGGGCATCGCGACATTTATGTTCAATTATTTAATCAATATCGCTCGTGAGCGGGGAATCAAGACATTTTATGCCATGATGATGCCCCAGAACAGAGCGATGGCGCGCGTTTTTGAATCGTCGCAGGTCAAACCGGAGATTGCTGAAAGCGATGAGGAAGTGGAGTTCATCTTTCAACTGAGCCCGCCGGAGAAATAATCATCAGACAACGTCCATTCGCTTATTTTGAAGGTCCGTCATAAAGCCGGATATCAGATCCATAAAAAGAGGCCGCCTGCAATGTCGCGTGCAGACGGCCTCTTGCTTTCCAGGCGACACTTGACTTTCTTATTCCGGCGGATACATCGATTCGATTTCTTTCTCGTATTTCTTGCGGATGATGGACCTCTTCAGTTTCATGGTGGGGGTCAGTTCACCGGTATCCTGTGACCATTCCTTCTCCATCAGAATAAACTTTCTGATTTGTTCCACGCGCGCATAATCTTTCATATATTCCGCAATCTCATGCTCGAAGAGTTTAATGACTTCGGGATTCTTGGTCAGGTCCTGGCGATTGGAGAACGCAATTCCTTTGTCTTTCGCCCAGCTTTCCAGCGTCGCGAACGCCGGCACGATCAGGGCGGAGAGATATTTCCGATTGTCGCCGATGACTGCCACCTGTTCGATGTAGGATGACGTGATGAGCGTGTTTTCGATATTCTGGGGCGAGATGTTCTTGCCGCCGGATGTCACGATAATATCCTTGATGCGGCCAGTAATCTTCATGTATCCGTCGCTGTCAAATTCACCGACATCACCGGTGCGGAAAAAGCCATCCGGCGTAAAAACTTCTTTGGTGGCTTCTTCGTTTTTATAATAGCCCTTCATAACCTGCGGCCCTTTAATGAGGATCTCGCCGCCTTCACCGATTTTAATGATGGTGTCTTTGACGGCCGGGCCGACGGTTCCGGGCTTGATTTTCTTGGGTTTGTTGGAGTTGGTGACCGGTGTTGTTTCCGTAAGGCCGTAGCCTTCCGTGATGATGATGCCCATCCCCAGGAAGAACTCCGCGTCGGATACGGAAAGCGGCCCGCCACCGGACACAGCGCCCTTGAGTTTATCCATGCCCAGCGCTACTTTGAGTTTACTAAAGATAAGTTTATCGGCCAGATTGTACTGAAAGGCAAACAAGCCGGTCCTCGATTCGTTGTTGCAGATATACGGCAGGTTCTTCTTGGCCAGGCCCATTGCCCAGTTGAAAAGAGCTTTTTTGACGGGAGGAGCCGTCGCCACCTTGGCCAGAATGCCCGCGTGCACCTTTTCATAGATACGGGGCACACTGACGAGAATAGTCGGTCGAATTTCCTGAAAATTTTCCAGGAGCTTTTCCGTGCTTTCGGCAAAAGCAACCTTCTTGCCGAGGAAGATGGCGGCATAATATCCCACCGTTCTCTCCAGGGAATGAGCCAGCGGCAGGAAGGACAGGAAGGTGTGATCGTCAGCGAGGAATTCCGGATCGACCGCATTAACCTGATTGACGTTGGAAACAAAATTTTTGTGTGTCAGCATAACGCCCTTGGGATTACCGGTCGTGCCGGACGTGTAGATAATCGTTGCCACGTCTTCCATGCTGATGGGTTTCAACCGCTTGTCGAACTCTTCTTGATTGGTGGCGGTCCTGCCCTCTTTCATCGCTTCGGCAAGCGTTATGACACCCGCAGGGGGCTGCTCAAGTTCATCGAAGATAATGATTTCGCCCAAACTGGGAAACTTTTCCTTGACTTTGAGAATCTTCGCCATGTGATCTTTGGTGCCGACAAAGCACATTTTTGATTCGGAATTATCGATGATGTAGCGGGATTCCTCAGCGGAATTGGTGGCGTAGATGGGAACATTGACCGCACCCACCGAAATGATGGCCAGATCAGCCACCCACCATTCATATCGATTCGGCGAAAAGAGAGCCACTTTATCGCCCGGTTGAACACCTCGCTTGATGAGGAACATGCCCAACTCCCGGACCATTTCGTTGATTTTATTCCAGGAAATCTCTTCCCATTTCCCGGCTTTGCTCTTGTAGATGACGAGTGTCTTGTCCCCTTGTTGCTGAACCCTGTTTTGAAAGATTGCCCCCATCGACGTTTCTTGAAATTGCGCCATAGTAACACCCCCAAATATATTTGTTTGTATTCAGTTTATTTGTGTGGCTCAGAATATATATGGAAAAAGCCTTTGATGTCAAAGAAAATAACAATGAATCACATTATTTTTCTCTAACAAAAGAGAGATCATTAAAAACGGTAAACGGTTTTAAGCTGGAAAAAGTGTCCTTGTGGAGAATTTTCGCTATACACATCATAAAGATAGGTGAACGTGACACTCAGCCATGAAAAGCGGAAATAAAAATCGGCCCCCGCGGAAAGCGTTTCCCGCGCGCTGTGATCGACCGTTGTTCCGTTTTGCTCCTTATCCCGGCTGATCATCCAGTTGATCGAGGGGCCCAATTTGAATTGGTCGGTCAGGTTGTAGCCTAAAAGACACTGGAGATATAGCTCATCTCCCGGCCGCACATCCGTCTCCTCATTTTTTAAGCGGAAAAAATATTTCGCGGCGGCATCGATGCTGAAATCGCCCAGTGTTTTATGAAAAAAAATGACGGGCTTGATGTCGTATTGATTCGAGCCGATATTTACGGCCTTTGAAGCCTCATATTCGCCGGTCGGAAATTCGACGAAGAGCATCGGCAGAATATCCACCTGCTGGACCGGCAGAAAATAGCCGACGCCAAGATTGATATCGCCCGGTCCTGAAGAGCTCTGATCCAGCGATTCAATGTCCGTATATCCCCAGGGGACCAGCGCTGTGGCGACAAAATCAGGCGAATAATAGCAAAGGCGCAGCAGCTCCTGAGCGCTTTGCAGGCCAAAGTCTTTCTTGCCGGTGTTTCCGTGCTCATTGGTGGTTTCATCAGCGGAATAAAGGGACGTGTAGGTAAGAAAATATGTTCCCTGTCTGGCTCGCGCGCCGTCGTAAAAGTTTACGGCAAAGGCGTTTGGCGACATGATAGCCAACAGGCATAATAAGAAGAATGTCATCCGACGTGCATAATGAAATAAAAAGTGAATGGCAGAAATCTCCTGATATATTTGAGGCTACGCTTATATATTTTTTTATCCCGGATGAAAAGGGAAAACAGGAATTTTGTAAATCTTAATTTGCTTGACACACAGAATCCGTCTTCATATAATCATTCCCGAAAAACGTGTCTGTTTTGAGACCAATGCGTTGCCTGAGCGATCTTTCTGTCGCGGAAGCATTGGCGGCGTAAAAAATACAACCGGACAACACCAAGGATGATCATTTATGTGGAAAGATAAAGTCGTTTCTCCCACGGAAGTTCTTTCTCATATTGAACCGGGAATGGCTATTTTTCTGGGCACGGGCATGGCGGAACCGCGAACGCTGGTGAAGCATCTGATGGCTTCAGAAGAGCCGAACCTGCAGGATCTCGAGCTGATTCAACTGGTAAGTATCGGCGACACCATCCCGATTGATGAGCGGTACTCGCGAAAATTTCGTCTCAGAACATTTTTTTCCGGTTGGATTGCCTCCGAAGCCATAAGCGAAGGACGGGTTGACCTTATTCCCAGCAGATTTTCAAGAATACCCGCTCTGTTTAAATCCGGCGCCATTCATATTGACGCGGCCTTCATTCAGATTTCTCCTCCGGACGAAAACGGCTACGCCTGCCTGGTCGGCGTCGATGTGGAACGGCAGGCGATGGAAACCGCTCAACTGGTGGTTGGTGAAATTAATGCAAGAGCGCCCCGCATCATGGGCGACACACTGATTCATGTGAACGAATTCAATTATTTTGTGGAATCAACCGAAAGTCCTCTCTATATTCCGCGCTGGCCGGTGGAAGATGTCTTTCTGAAAATAGCCGCCAATATCGCCGCGGTTGTTGACGACGGAAGCTGTTTGTCTTTCGGCATCGGCCCCCTTTATGAAGCGCTGGCCGTTCAACTGGCTGCCAAAAAGAATCTGGGCATTCACTCTCCGTTCTTCACCGATTCCATTATGGAACTTGTCAAGAGCGGCGCGGTCACCAACCGTTATAAGGGAGTTTTTCGCGGCAAATGTTCCGCGTCTTATCTGCTGGGCTCTGAAGAATTGATGCGCTGGCTGGATAATAATCCGCTGGTGGAATTTCAACCGGAAGATGTTATTACCGATCCGAAAGTGATCGGCGCCAATGACCGGACCATATCCATTCTGCCGGCCAGAAAAATGGATTTGACCGGAAACGTGGCCCTCCATACCGGCAAAGGGAATGTCACCGCCGGTCCGGGCAATGTTCAGGAACTGTTCATCGGCGCTCAGCTTTCCAAAAACGGGCGCACGGTTTTCGGTCTGCCCAGCCGGAATCGTAAAGGACAGCCGAATATTGTTCTGTCCGTCGATAATATGCCTTTCCAGTTTACCAACCGCGAATCTATGGATCTGGTGGCCACGGAATACGGCGTGGCGTATCTGATGGGCAAGACGATGCGCGAACGCGCTCAGGAACTGATCGATATCGCTCATCCGGATGACCGGGAAAAGCTTGTCCGGCAGGCCAAAGAAGCGAAAGTGCTATACGCCGATCAGATTTATTTTCCGGAATCCGGCCATCTTTATCCCTCAAAATTAATCGGGACGCATGAATTCAAAGGCGGCCTGAAGGTTCTTTTCCGCCCCATCAAACCGTCCGATGAAGAGAAAATGCGCGATCTTTTCTATCGCTTCTCCGATCAGGCGGTCTATTCCCGATACTTTACGTCCATCAAGGCGATGCCTCATAAAAAAATGCAGGAATACGTCAACGTGAATTACCGCTGGGTTATGTCGATTGTCGGGATCGTCGAGATAGCCGGTTCCGAGAAAATCATTGCCGAGGCTCGCTACGCCCGGGTGAAACAGGATGCCTTTGCCGACGTGGCGTTTGTTGTGGATGAGGATTATCAGAACAGGGGCCTTGCGTCGTATCTTTTTGAACTGCTGATTCGCGCCGCGCGCGAGGAGGGCATTAAGGGGTTCACCGCCGATGTCCTGGCCACCAACAAATCCATGCTGAAGGTTTTTGAGAAAGCGCCTTTTCCCGTGCAGACCGTTCTATCGCGGGGCATTTATGAACTGACCATTCCCTTCACGCCTTTGTCGGATTTGAAGGCCAGCGAAAAAAGCTGAGGCAGGCGGGGTTCAGTAAAAAATCGCCTTAGATTCAAATTCTTTTAAAGCGTTGAAAGCGTTTTCGCAATCCGCTTTCCTTTGCTCCAGTTGGGATTTCCTGGCAATCGCGTCTTCCGGACGCATGGGTTTGCCGGCCACGTTTTCGTTCCAGTCCTTAATCATCTGATTGGTCGCCCGGCAGTTTCCGTAAGCCGCTTTCCTGATGAGTTCAAACCGTTTGATTTCCGCGGGGCTGTCAAAGGCGATTCCCTTGAAATACGCCGGATAGTCTTTCATCCCCGGCTTGATGACGATGCCCGCCGTGGTTTCGACGGCCACCTTTTCGGTCGGGCTGATGGTCACGATCACCCACGCGTGATTGCTGTCCATGGCGAGTTGCCGGTAATTCCATGTGGCAATATTTTCTGTAAGAATACCCCCCATTATTTTGGCGTCGATGCCCCGGGTTTTTAACTGATTCCATACATCGATGGCCATATCCAGGCAGACGAATCCGCCATCCATGGTATAGGAGTGCGTGACGTGATACATAGCCGCGATGAGTTCCACAATTTTCATTTTATCAAGCGGCTGCGGGGTCGGGGCCGTTTGCGCGGACTGCGTCTTTTCCGGGAGAGCGGGGATGTCTGGCGGCGCGCCTGTGGGAGCAGAAGCGGGAAGAGGCGCCGGTATCGCGGCGGCGGGAGGGACAGGACTTGTCGTTGGCGCCGTTTTCAGTGAAGCAGAGAAGAAATAAAAAATGAGACACGCAGCGGCAATGCCCAGAACAATCAGGGCAGGCGCAGACCGACGAAAAAATGAAGCCGGATCATTTTGCCGATCAGAGGCCGACGGTGATGGAATTTTGGCATCGCACACCGGGCATTGAAAATGGCCGTTCTTCAAGGTGTGCGCGATATCTTCCGCATTGAAATCCATCCGGCAGTTTGGACATTGAATAGGCATCACACACTCCCTGTTTGTTCTATCCGACGATATAAGTGCTGGTCCCGACGGCAATCAGCACACCCTCTTCATTTACAAATTCCGTGCGCGCGACGGCCACCTTGTGTCCCAGCCTCAGCAGATGACCGGTTGCCAGAAAATAAGCGCCCTTTCCCGGACGCATATAATCTATTCGCATGTCAATCGTTCCCATACCGGTGAGGCGTTTGACCACTTTATCCAGCGAAGCGTCTTTCATTTCTTTGATAACGTGGATTTGCGCGATGACACTGCCGGTAAAATCCAGGATAGTGGAGATCACGCCGCCGTGCAGAATTTTTTTTTCAAAATTTCCGACCAGTTCATCTCTCATATCAATTCTGACCACCACGCTCTCCGTGGAAATGGATTCTATTTTCAGCCCCAGATACTTATTGAAAGGCATTGTATCTTCATAGACGACTTTTAAATTTTCCAGCATTGCTTCTATGGGAAGAGCATCCATACCATAATTTCTCCAGGCCTTTGATGAGATTTCTTGATCGTCGCCGCGCTTCTTGTCGCCCGATCAGTTTTTAATGATAATCGGTATTTCAACGGATTTATCAATCTTGAAGGTAAAATATTTATCTTTGATGATCCGTTCGCTGTATTGATGCGTTATGCGAACCTTGAAGGCGTCCGCCGTCTGTGTCACCATGATTTCGTCGGGAGTAATTTCCGGCATATTTTGAAGTTCAAAACGATGCAGCAGGCCTTGTTTTATTTTGGCCGCCGTCATGATGCCTGCCTGCGAGGTTAGATCCATTTCCAGCTTTTTCAAAGCGTTATGGACTTTTACATCGCTGAGATAGATGGGAATAATTTTCATGGCCGGGATGGAAACAGCAATGATCAGCCCGACGGTCAATAACCACCCGACAGTCGTCATTCCGTTTTGTTGCCTGAGCCTGAACATAAATCCTTTCTTTTCCTGATGATCAAGGACCAATCCAATCGATGATTCGGGCCTTGTTCAAAAATATTGGTTTGAAACGCCTATCCCGGCAAATAAAAACCCCCCGCTAAATATTGTTTTTGGCGAGGGGCTAACGAGAAACGCTTATACCGCGTGATAGCTGGAGTCGCATCATTGAACAAAGGGTCTTTGAGGAGGAAAACCACACGAAAGCAATTGTGTTTTTCTTGAGGGACTCCCCGCGTGTGCAGCGCTATCTCGTTTGTTCAGGATATTGAAGAAGAGAGCTGCAATGCTTTATATCGTAAGCTGTAATCAGCTTAAAAATAACCGCTCTACGGCAGTCTTCATTTTCACTTAATACCCAAAACAAATTTTGTTTTATTACCTCCATAGAAATGGCGTAACCTTACACAATATCGTCCGGGCATTGCAGCACTCTTTGAAATTAATTTACTACTGTTGGCGTTCAATGTCAAGGGGGGAGGAATTTTTTATCCGTTGGAAGTGATGAGCAGTGAAATTTCACCAAATAATGATCTATTGGGGTGATGAACCTGATTTTTTATTCTTTATCTCTTCGAGTTTGGCCAGCGCCTTTTCATGACCCTGTTGAGCTGCCTTCAGATACCATTTGGCCGCTTCGGCGTCGTCCTGCGCGACAAAGATGCCGTCCTGATAGATATCGCCCAGCCAGTTTTGGGCTTCAGCGTATCCCTGGTCAGCCGCTTTGCGATACCATTTAATCGCCTCTGTCGCGTCCTGCGTCACGCCTTCTCCGTAAAAGTATTTCAGTCCCAGATTGAATTGGGCTTCAGTATGGCCCTGGTCAGCCGCCTTGAGATACCACTGGACTGCCTCTTCATCACTGCGTGAAACTCCTTCGCCTTCCTGATGCATCCAGCCCAGATCAAATTGCGCGTTGGCGTCTTCCTGATCGGCCGCCGTCCGTAACCACTTCGCGGCTTCAGCATCGTCCTGCGGCACCCCTTCACCTTTCCGGTACATCGTTCCGAGCGTGTACTGGGCCTGTAGAATGCCCTGTCCGGCCGCCTTGAGGTACCACCTGACGGCTTCGGCATTGTCCTGCGCAACCCCTTCACCGGTCTGGTACATCCAGCCCAGATTAAACTGGGCATAGGCGTCTTCCTGCCCGGCCGCTTCATAAAACCACTTTAAGGCTTGAGCATTATCCTGCGGCACACCTTCGCCTTTATGGTACATCATGCCTAAATTATATTGCGCGTTGGAGATGCCCTGTTCGGCCGCCTTGAGGTACCACTTGACGGCTTCGGTGTAATCCTGAACAACGCCCAATCCTTCTTTGTACATCATACCCAGTATCGCTTGGGCTCCCGCCTGTCCGCGCTCACCGGCCTGCAGAAACCATCGCAGCGCCTCGGCGTCATTTTGTTCGACACCCAACCCGTCCTGAAACATCAAACCGAGGTTAAACTGAGCGTGTTCGTTGCCCTGTTCGGCGGCCTTTCGGTACCATCTGGCCGCTTCGGTATAATCCTGATCAACGCCCAGTCCGCTGATGTACATTCCGCCAATTTCAAACTGAGCATTGGCGTCATTCTGTTCGGCTGCTTTCAGGTACCACTTGACGGCCTCGGCGTCGTTTTGTCCCACTCCTCTTCCTTCTTTGTACATCAAGCCCAGCACGGTCTGGGCATCTACGACGCCCTGTTCTGCCGCCAGCAGATACCATTTCACCGCCTCGGCATCGCTCTGACCAACACCCAGCCCTTCCTGATACATGACGCCCAGATTAAACTGAGCATCAGCAATTCCCTGCCGGGCTGCGTTATAAAACCATTGGGCCGCCTCGGCATCATCCTTGGGAATGCCTTCGCCTTCCTGGTAGATGATGCCCAGATTATACTGGGCATCCGCTTGGCCTTGCCCAGCCGCCATTCCCAGCCAGTGGATGGCCTGGACGTCATCTTTGGGCACGCCCCGGCCTTCTTTATACATCATGCCGATCACATACTGAGCGTTGGCGTCTCCCCGGTCGGCTGCCTGAAGATACCAGTTGACCGCCTCCGCTTCATCCTCGGGCGGCACATCGGAGAGTGTTTCCTGTACCGGAGTGACTTCGGCCTGCAAAGCAGGTTCAGGCATCGCCTCTGGGGAAAGCTCCTGAACAGCTGTCCCGGCTTCTTCGGGCAATATTTCTTCGTCTTCAGGACAGATGGCCTCCAGCACAGCCTGGGCATCCGCGTTTCCCTGCCGGGCTGCCATACGATACCATTTTACGGCTTCGGCTTCGTCCAGCGGGACACCCTTGCCCTCGATATACATCATTCCCAGAATATTCTGCGCCTCGGCATCTCCCTGCTCGGCGGCCTGGCGATACCATTTCGCCGCCTCGGCATTATCCTGAGGAACAAAGATGCCGTCCCGATAAATGCCGGCGAGCCAGATCTGGGCATCGATATGTCCGTTTTCTGCCGCCTCCCGATACCATTTCACCGCATTCGTGAAATCCTGGGGAACGCCTTCGCCTTCCAGGTACATCCAGCCCAGAAGAAACTGAGCATTGATATGACCCTGTTCGGCCGCTTGCAGATACCAGTGGACAGCTTCCACATCGCTCTGCGGGACGCTCCTGCCCTCTTGATACATCTGTCCGAATTTGAATTGCCCCTCCGGATGACCCTGTTCCGCCGCTTTCCGATACCATTTCGCCGCCCTGGCATCGTCCTGAAGAACGCCTTTGCCTTCCTCGTAGAACATCCCCAGCACCGCCTGGGCCTCCGCCTGTCCATGATCGGCTGCCTTGCGATACCATTTCAGAGCCTCTGCGTCATCCTGGTCAACCCCCTGGCCGTCGTGATACATTTCAGCCAAATTGAACTGGGCATTGGCATTGCCCTGCTCGGCCGCCTTTAAAAACCATAGCACGGCCTGGCCATCGTCCTGAACCACTCCCTCGCCGTTGCGATACATCAGCCCCAGATTGAACTGGGCATTAAAATTGCCCTGCTGAGCCGCCTCAAAATACCAGTGGGCGGCTTCCGTGTTGTTCTGGGCGACACCCCGGCCTTCATGATACATCCAGCCTAGATTAAACTGGGCGCTTACGTTTCCCTGTTGAGCTGATTTAGTGAACCATTTGACGGCTTCAGCATCATCTCTCGCAACGTTCTTGCCGGTCAGGTAAACCACTCCCAAATTGTTCTGGGCAACCGCGTTTCCCTGCTCGGCAGCTTTCATCATTTCTGCTAATGCTGTGCTTTTAGCCATAATGCTTATTCTCTGAAAAAGAATCTTTCTTTGGAGAAGACTTTACATGCCGCAATATTTTTTATCAAGTTTTTTATTGATACAAGGCCAGTTTCATTGTCCTTCGAATGAGTCAGGCGCACTGATAAAATTTCCTTATCGTTTCCGTAATGAAACCAACGTCTTTTTCCGTCATTTCATAATAGAGAGGCAGTCGCAGCAGACAGTCGCTGACGGTCTCGGTGACGTTCATGGTCCCACAAGTTCGTCCGAATAATTTCCCCGCCGGGGAACTGTGCAGAGGCACATAATGAAAAACAGCCATGATGCCCTCCTGTTTCAAAAATTCAGTCAGATTTATTCTTTCCTCCAGCGATTTAGTGATCATATAAAAAATATGACCGTTGCTGCAACAGTCATCAAAAATTAAAGGAAGTCGCAGCAAACCGTTATCCGCTAAAGGCTGTAATTTTGTTCTGTATAAATCATAAATCAAATTCCGTCTTGCGATAATCTGTTCGGCGTTCTCCATTTGAGCATAAAGAAACGCGGCGACGATGTCACTTGGCAGATAAGATGATCCGATATCCACCCACGTGTATTTATCCACATGTCCGCGGAAAAACTTGCTGCGATTGGTGCCCTTCTCGCGGATCATCTCTGCCCGTTCAGCAAAGCGCGTGTCGTTGACGACCAGCGCGCCGCCTTCACCGGAGATGATATTCTTGGTTTCGTGAAAGGAAAGCGCGCCAAAATTTCCGATCGATCCCAACGGCTGTCCTTTATAGGCGGATAAGATTCCCTGCGCCGCGTCTTCAATGACCAGAAGTTTATGCCGTCGGGCGATATCCATAATGGTATCCATGGCACAGGCCACTCCGGCGTAATGAACCGGCACAATGGCCTTCGTGCGGGAGGTGACGGCCGCTTCAATCAATCTTTCATCTATATTGAGTGTGTCCGGACGAATATCGACGAAGACGGGGACTCCGCCCCGTAGCACAAAGGCATTGGCTGTCGAAACGAAAGTGTAGGACGGCATGATGACTTCGTCGCCGGGTTGGATATCCGCCAGGATGGCTGCCATCTCCAGAGCCGCCGTGCAGGAATGCGTCAGCAGAACCTTGCCGGAACCAAGGCGCTCTTCCAGCCACGCCTGACATTTTTTTGTAAAGAGACCGTCGCCGGCCGTGTGTTTATGATCAATGACGGCCTGTGCGATATAAAAAAGTTCTTTGCCGACAATAAAGGGCTTGTTAAAAGGAATGCGATACATACGAACCTCTCCATGATTCAATACATTTTGGACATTGCCAGTCAAGACGTTGCAATATTTGAGAACATTGGAGGCAACGCTTCATAAAGCCTGCAAACACCGCATGAAAATTATATATCAATCAAACCACTTGTGAAATGTGCAATCCGCATGCGTCAACCAGAATCCATGCCTGGCCCATACTTTCTGTACGGCAATGTTCGGCAGATGGGTTGATGTGGTGATCCGTTTGGCGCCTTGCTGAAAACACCACTCTTTGGCGGCTGATACGAGCGCGGAATAAACACCGGATCCCTGCGCTTCCGGATGAACCGCGTTAAGTACCAGTTGACCTTCTTCCGGTTTATGCATCTTTAATACGATAAATCCTTTTAAAGAGCCATCCTGTTTAGCCACAAGAACCTGATCAGCAATATCTTTCCGAATACAGGAACGATAGGCCCACGACGCATACGCTTCATCGCATTTTTGTCGATCTAATTTGGGATCCGCGTGGTAGTGGCCGATGTAGCCGCGAAATGCTTCATAGGCCATGTTCTTCACCATATCTTCTTCACCGGGGTGAACAGGGGAAATATTTATATGGGGGACGTTACGAGCTGCCGGGGTCGTTAAAATATCACATTGGTAATATAACAAAGTGTCGGTCAGGAAAAATCCATTGGATTCCATGGCCTGAACGGTTTTCAGATCACTGGCATTGCAACGGGCAATCAGTAATTGAACGGTGTGTTCATAACAAAAATCGAGAACAGATTGCAGTGTTTCAATGGTCACCTCTGGTGCCCGGGCTGTTTCGATAGCAAATCTTTCCTTATCAATGTCTGAAAGATATACGTGAGGTAAAACCGAATCCATTAATCCTTCCTGTTCAGCAATCCGACGGTGTCACGGACGACGCTTGGTGGTCTTCCCATGCTGCGGGAATGCATGCGCGCGAGGTATTCGCCCATGATCCCCAGCGAAAACATCTGGGCCCCCGCGAAAATGGAAATGATGGACGCCAGAAACGCAAAACCCGGAACGGAAGCTCCCTGAATAAAATATCGCCCCACCACATAGACAAGAACACAAAAACCGAAAAAGGTAATCGCAAATCCCATCAGACTGGCAAGTTGCAGAGGAAGCGTGCTGAAACCGGTCATCATATTCATGGCGTGAGTGACGAGTTTTCCGAATGAATAGTTCGAAGCGCCGATCTGTCGGGTGTCATGACGGACGGAAATCGCCGTGAATTTTGTCGTCCCCCAGGTCAAAAGGACATCGATGGAAACATAGGCGCTCTGGTAATTATCAAAAGCCGCGCGCACATCTTTCCGGAAGGCGCGAAAAGCGCTTGCCTTTCTGGCTGTTTCCGCGCCCATCGATTCCTGAAGAATCAGTTTTGATATCTGCGAAGCCCTGTCTCTCCAGAATCCGTGCTGTTCCTTTTCGGGCGTGCCGTAAACCACATCATATGCCTCCATCAATTTCGCTATGAGTTTGGGGATTTCTTCCGGCGGATTCTGTAAATCGTCATCCATGGTCACAATGATGTCGTTGCGGGCTGCCCGAATACCGCAGAGCAGGGCATTATGCTGCCCGTAGTTGCGCATCAGGTCGATGCCGGTGATCCACGGATGTGACGCACAGAGCTCCTGAATGCGCTGCCAGCTGTTGTCCTTGCTGCCGTCGTTCACAAAAATCAGTTCGTGCTGAGCCGTCAGAGATTTTAAAACGGGTTCGATTCTTTGAATCAACACCTGCAGGGAATCTGCACTGTTATAAACCGGTATCACTACGGATATGCTGTGAGAAATTTTAGTCTTCATCAGCCAATTCTAATTTCCATAAGCTCAAAACCGCGGAAAAAAAGTTTCTTTTCAGTATGAATATAGCAGATTTCTATCATACTTTATCGCAGAGTTCAGCTTTTTTTAATTATCGTTCTCTCGCGGTGTCACGCTCTGTCGGTGACGGTCTTTTCGCTCCGCAGAAATCCTCAGATTGCCGGGTATTGTTCAGAACCAAAAAATCTAATCTCTTTTAAAAATATTTTTAAAAAGAATATCGAGATTAAAAATCTGATTTAAAATTACGGCAAGAATAGTCGCCGTGGGCAGCGGATCGGTAAAAAAAGTCTGGATGAATTTCGGCGCCCGGGCATAAAGCGACGGCAGGAAAGCCGTGCTTAAACCGAAAAACAATGCAATGCCGACGACAAAGGTTTTGCGCTGATCCCATTTTTCTTCCAGCATTTGTATCAATCCTGCGCAAATCATAAAGCAACCGCTGAAAATCAGCGAGGCGCCAAGAACCGGCTTGGGTATCTGGGATAGAGCGTTGGTCAGCATCGGGAAAAAAGCCAGCCCAATAAAGATCACTCCTGCCACAACGCTGATCCATCGGCTGAGTACTTTGGTTGCCCCGGCCAGACCGATATTGCTGGAGGATGTATCCACGGCCATGGAACCCAGCAATCCTGAAACAGTGGTGGCCAGACCATCGGCAATAATGCCGTTGCGGATGGGTATGAAATTGATCTCATCGAGCTCCGGCTCCGACATCTTCTGAGCGGCCAGAAGATTGCCGAAAGTCTTCAGGGTGCTGCCGATGGCAATGACAATGAGCGGAATCAGCAGATCGAAACGGAAGCTGACGGGATTGAGCAGCGATTGAAAATGCGGCATCGCGAAAAACGGATTGTTTTTTACAGACAGCAGATTCTGCCAATACTCGGGTATAAGAATCATCGCCAGAATCCAGCCCGAAAAAATGCCGATGATCAGACAATAAATCTTCACAAACCCCTTTCCCCAGATATTGCAGAAAACCATGATCAATAAGGAAATGGCCCCGACAACCAGATCCATGTTGCGCAGCGCATCGCCTTGAAAAGTCAGGCCGAAAAAAGATGTGACCGAAATTTGAATAATGCTGATGCCGACCAGCGCGACCACCAGACCGACAACGTATATCGGAAAGATGCTTTTCAGCTTTTGAATGACCGGTGCGAGAAACATCTCGATGAGGCCGGCAACAATCGTGATGCCGCGCATCAGGGGCAGCCCGCCTATCCAGGCCGCGGAAAGCGAGAGACTCAAATAAGAGGGTCCGCACAGGTTCGGGCACAAATAACCGGAACCCAGGTAAGGCAAACGCAGCGCCTGGATGATGGAGCCGATACCGGAGGCCAGCATGGAAAAAGTGACCAGAGAAGCCGTGAATGCGGCCGACTCATTGAGCTGGCCGGCAAAAATGATCGGTATGCCGATCGCGACCACCATGATCAGAACGTGCTGAAATGCCGACAACAGCAAATGGCCAATCGGCGGCACTTCGTTAACGGTATATTCGTATTTTTTATCATCGGCCATTTTCAATCTCACTTACCCAGGTGGTTGGGGTAGATCTGTAATCGCGCCGACATATATTTCCTTGCCGGCAATGGATGTTTTGCGCAGGTATAAACTTTTTTTGATCAGCGTTCTTTGATAGCGGTTTCTGGCAAGAAAAACTTCCCAGACAGACTCTTTGTTCTTCAATCCATGCAACGCTTTCTCGAATGGTTTATGCCCCATTTCATCGACGCAATCCATCAGTTTGAAATCGGCAATGCTGTCGTTCATCACCGGAGATATCAGCAGCTTGCCCTCCGGCGTGAAAGCAAAAACTTTTACATCGCGGAAATTATAGGAAGACGCGGGATCTGCGATTTCGGCAAACGCGTCATAGCCTTTTGCTTGAATCAATTGAGCGGCGTTATCAACGATGATTCTGATAAATTCCTTTTCTTCGTGAGGATAATTCAAACCGCCGCCGACAAAGACCTTTTGACCGTTGGGCATTGTGACCTTGAAATGACATGACGATTTCGGAACGGGATAGAATTTCCCCGGCTCCCACCATGAGTAGTGAATCCAGGCATGAGGATTGTTTTTATCGTTTAAGGCGGCAATGACCATCTGGATCGGTTTCTTGCCGTTCTTATCTTTCAGGTCCCACAGATTCTTTCCTTCCAGATGCGGCATGCCGGCATGATAGATATTGGCGCCGTTTATGTAATAAATATAAAGATAGCGGTCGGGAGAATAATGAATCTGGCGACTGTTTTTGAAATGCTTTACGCTTTGAAGGCCGTCCCGTTGGATCATCAGCGAAGCGTCATAAACGAATTTTACCAGATCTTTTGTGTCGCGATACTGATAGACATCGAGCCCTAAATTTTCATACCGGCTTTCACAACCCAGCATGGACAGTGAGAGGAATATCAATAGTATGCAACATGCGGTTGTCCGGTATAGGCGCATAAATTTATTCCTATTTTCAAAAAATTCCAATCATTTGCAAATTGATTGTTGCTAGAACTCTATACCACATTTCAGTCTGGAAGTCCGTCATTTTATAACGATTCCCGATGGCAAACGATTGATGTCTGAAGATTAGACTGTCCCGATAAAAAATCTATTGGACACAATATTTACTATAGACAAGACAGAAAACTCTGCTACATTCGATATCCATCAAGAGGAGTTTGCCGGCATGGTATCTTTCCGTTCAATGATAGCCATGAGGTAATCAATATTTTTTTGAGACACGGATTAATTGCTGCATCGATGGTTGAGCAAGAAACAAACGAAAAAAAGAATACGATCGGGGCCGACGATTCAATTCGTCACACGGATAAAAACTTTTCTCGGCGGTCACAATTTTTTGCTTATTCGGAAAAACTGATGTCTTCAAAGTACCTGAGGTGGCTGATCATTGCTCTAGTCCCGGTCTTGATTTTGCTCGCCTATCCGGTGGATCGGCTGGACTATGACCTCTGGTGGCAAATGGCGCTTGGTAAATATTATATAACCAACAAAACCCTGACGGTAAATCACGCCATTTTTTCCTGGACGCCAGCGGATTCGACCTGGATTTATAATACCTGCTTGGGAAGCATTGTTGTCTATCTATTTTATCATTTGATGGGCGGGTTCGGCCTGTGGCTTTTTCAATGGCTGATTTTCGCTGGAGTTTTCCTTTCCTTTTACCTATTCCTTCGTCTTATGAACCGGCGTTTGGACGTCAACAGCATTACCATCATTGCCGCCATCGGCATCGCCTGCTCCATATCCTGCAATTTTTACAAACCGGAATTATTTTCCCCCCTTTTATTTTGCTGGGCGGTGCTTCTCCTGTTTTATGTCAAGATAAAAAGAACCCCGCACCTATTCTATCTTTACCCTCTGATTTTCGGTCTCTGGGTTAATCTGCACGGCGCTTTTGTGGTCGGTCTGGTTTTTCTTGCGCTTTCTTTCATCGGCGAAATTCTCAACAGGATTATTTTCCCACAGGAATCATTGACGACTGAAGATCTGATTCATTTCGGCATCGCGTGTGCTTTATCTGGAGTCGCCACGCTTCTGAATCCCTACGGATTAGATTACCTGCAAAGCCTTTTTCCGACGGTGATGAACGCGATAGGCGCTAAAAACTATACGGGGCCGGATGACAAGTTAATTTTAGCCTACATCCGCCTCTGGCCTTATCTGAAGCATATGAGTATTGCGTTTTTGTATGTCAGCGTTGCCGCCTGGATAATGACCCTCATGACTTTATCAATATGTATGCTTTCAATTTATGAATGGGTGAGGAAGAAATCATTCGATTTTACTTTGTTGATTGTCAGTATCGCCTTGTATGGGAAGGGGATGGAAACAGGCAGAACATCCTATTTTCTTCTGCTGGCGTTTTTCTTCATCTTTTTCTATCTGCTCTTCCACCGGTTAAAAATGAAAAGTCTTGGTTCCGGAGCAGCCGTCTTTTCTCTGCTGGCTTTGACCTTCTTTTTTATAAGCGTTTCTTACATCACCATAAGATATCAGGCTGATAATAGCTGGTTCGGCCAGGAGTTGGACAGTTTCGTGCCGGTTAAGGAGGTGGCGGTACTCAAAAATCATAAGCTGGCTGGGCCTGTGTTCAACGATTATTTCATAGGCGGCTATTTGCTGTGGAAGCTCTATCCCGATTACAAAGTCTTTATTGATCCCCGGTACGGGCCTTTCCAGAGAGAGGTTTACAGGGATTATCTGGCTTTTACCATGAAGCCCGCAACCGGTGAGAATATCCGGCGTTTCAGGCAGAAATATCCCTTTAGAATCGCGATACTGCATTATAATAACATGAATCTTATTTTTGATTTCCTGAAGGACGGCAATGAATGGCGTCTTTTGTATTTTGAAAAAAATGCGGCGATTCTGATTCACCAGTCACTCTTTGCGTTTGTCCGGTGGAATGAGATCAACGCGAATCTCAGTCCTTTAAGGTTCCGAGATGTCAAAAATCCCCAAATTTTAGTGAGCGTGTTTGATATTTATGTTCGTTTGAATCCGCAGGCAGCAAGGTATATCTACGATATCTTTAAAAAGAATGTCAGTGATTGCTTCCTTCAAAAGCGTGATATTTTAATCTCGATGGAGAATGTCATCCGTCTTAGAGAAAAAGAAACGCGTCAGCAGGTCGGCAAACAGTTTCTTTAAATATTTCCGGAAATGTATAAAACCTATGAGCAATAAAAAAAGGTCAGCCAGCGAATGGCTAACCCGTTAATTTTCAAATGGTGCCGAAGCCGAGATTTGAACTCGGACAGGAGTACTCCCACTAGACCCTGAACCTAGCGCGTCTACCAATTCCGCCACTTCGGCACGCAGAAAGTGCACTATACTAATCAGCGCGTTATTGTCAAGATAAATTGAACTTGAATTTAATGCCCAACATGTTATGTTACCGCGCTGTTAATCTTTAGTGTTTGATAAAATGATGATTGTATTTAGGGGCATAGAAGACATAAGCGAAGATTTTCGCGGATCCTTTGTTACCATCGGCAATTTTGACGGTGTGCATTTGAGCCATCAGTTCATCTGTACGAAGCTGGTGGCGGAGGCGAAAGAGGCTGGGGCAAAATCGCTGGTCATAACCTTTGAACCCCACCCTAAAATGATTCTACATCCGGCCATAAGGCCCTTTTATCTTATTACAACGCTGGAGGAAAAGCTCAAAGCGCTGGGAAAATGCGGTGTTGACGGCGTGCTGGTCATTCCTTTCACCATGGAGTATTCCCGCGTGACCGCCGAACAGTTTGTCCATGAATTTCTGGGACAAAAGCTGGCCATCCAAAAAATTATTGTGGGTCATGATTATGCTTTCGGCCGGGGCAAACAAGGCAACAGCGATTATCTGATTTCCTGCGGCAGGGAAATGGGTTTCGCGGTTGAGGTGGTCGATGCTTTTAAAGTAGGAAACGACATCATCAGCAGCACGCTGGTGAGAAATCTGATTCTCAAGGGACATGTTAAGGCAGCCACGACTCTTTTGGGAAGATATTATAATGTCGCGGGGATTGTCGTATCCGGCAAGGGTCGCGGCGCCGGGCTTGGTTTTCCCACGGCCAATATCGAGCCGGAAAAAGAATTGTTGCCACCGGCGGGCATTTATGCCGCCTTTGTGGACGTGGAAGGGAAACGGTATCAGGCGGCTTTAAATATCGGAGAGAAACCAACCTTTGGTGATTATTCTTTTACCTTTGAAATCTATTTGTTGGATTTTGCGGGGGATCTCAGAGGGAAAAGACTAAATACCAGGTTTGTGGAGAAGCTTCGGGATATTATCAAATTCGATAGTCCCGAACGGTTGAAGCAACAGATTGCCGTTGATGTTGAAAAAGCAAAATCGATTTTGCTGGAAGAAATTAGGAAAAATATCAAAAAGAATTAGAGGAGGTTTTTGAACAATGTTAAAAATTGCTATTGTCGGCGCCACCGGGATTGTCGGTCAGCAGGCTATTGTCAGTTTACTGGGACACCCCTGGTTTAAAATCACCAAGCTTGTTGCCTCGGAGCGTTCGGCTGATAAGAAATATATTGACGCTTTAAGGGATGCCAACGGTTCGATCCGCTGGTGGTGCCCGGAGGAATTGCCGGAACACATCGCCAACATGGTTGTGGAAGAGGCGGCCAGTTTCGATCCGAAATCCGTGGACATCATTTTTTCGACCATGGACGCGGGGCCGGCCAAGGAGCTGGAGCCTAAATACGCTAAAACCACACCGGTGATCAGCACCGCCTCGGCATTTCGTTATGAAGCGGACACCCCGATTCTGGTAGGCGGCGTTAATATGGATCATGCAGCGCTTCTGGCTGTTCAGCAGAAAAACCGCGGCTGGAAGGGCTTCATTTCACCCAAATCCAACTGCACCATCGCCGGACTGGTTGTTTCGTTGAAACCGATTCTGGACAGCTTCGGCGTTCAGCAGGTTATGATGACTTCACTGCAGGCGATGTCCGGCGCGGGCCGCACCCCCGGTCTTTCCGCCATGGACATGATGGAAAATGTGGTTCCCTACATTTCTGGCGAAGAGCCCAAGGTGGAGACCGAGCCGCAGAAGATTCTGGGCAAATTTACCGGTAAAACGATCAGGAATGCCGCCTTCGGTATCACCGCAACCTGTACCCGCGTGCCGGTGTTGGACGGGCATCTGGTGTGCGCTTTTGTTCAGACCAAGAAAAAATGTTCTCCGGAAGATGTTAAGAAAGCCATGATGAATTACGGCAAGGACTTTGCGGAGCTTCATCTGCCCAGTTCACCGGCGCATTTAATTGATGTCACCGATGATCCTTTCCGCCCGCAGCCGCGGATGGACAGAGACAAAGGTGGCGGTATGACGGTAACCGTGGGACGCATTCGCAAAGATCCGATTATTGAAAACGGGATCAAGTACGTTTGTCTGGCGCACAACACCAAACTGGGCGCGGCCAAGGGTGCTCTGCAAACCGCGGAATATCTGGTCAAGAATTATCTGAAATGGGTTAAATAGTTTTCAGGAAGACCCCGGCCTGAATCTGGAGCCGGGGTCTTTTTCATTTTTCCTCTTTTTCAATCACCCCGATATATCTTGACAAAGTCGTCTGTTCTTCACATAAAAGAAGCCATGTTCGACAGGCCCAATATTGATTTAAAAAAACAGAAGCTGATTGTTTACGTTCTTTTGACGTTTGCCGCTCTGGCTGTTTTCGGGCAGGTGCATCAGTTTGACTTCATCAACATTGATGATGATGTCTATGTGACAGAAAATCTTCATGTCCAATCAGGAATCAGCCTGGATTCCGTCCGCTGGGCGTTCACGACAACATATGCTGAATTCTGGCATCCCCTGACGTGGCTATCTTTGATGCTGGATGATCAGTTGTACGGCTTGAATCCCGGCGGATTTCACATCACCAACCTGATCCTGCACATCCTCAGCACGCTGCTGCTTTTCTGGCTTCTGAATCGAATGACAAAAGAAATCTGGAAGAGCGCTTTTGTTGCCGCGCTTTTTGCCATTCACCCCTTGCACGTGGAATCGGTTACCTGGATCGCTGAACGAAAAGATGTCCTGAGCGCTTTTTTCTGGATGTTGACACTTGGTCTTTACGTCTATTACACGGAGAAGCCGGCTCTCACAAGATACCTTGCTGTTCTTGTTTCCTTTGCCTGCGGGCTTATGAGCAAACCCATGGTTGTAACGCTGCCCGTGATGATGATCCTTCTGGATTACTGGCCGCTGCAAAGATTTCAGATGCAGCAACGCAATTCGATATGGCTTCAATTGCGCGAGAAGACGCCTTTTTTTGTTATGTCGGCCGTTTTTTCCGCTGTCGCGGTTTATGCGCAATATAATCCTGAAGCGATTCTTTTTCCCTTCGGAGCTCGCGTGGCCACCGCTATTGTTTCCTTTGCGATGTATCTGGAGAAAATGTTCTGGCCGTTTGATGTGTCTTTCTGCTATCCCCTGTTCGACAGGCTCTCCATGGCGCAGGTTGCCGGTTCCGTTTTTCTGACCTTATCGATCACCGCGGTCGTCCTGATCTCAGTCAAGCGCATGCCCTTTCTTTTTGTCGGATGGCTTTGGTATGCGATCACGATTTTCCCGGTGCTTGGTGTCATTCACGTGAGGGCGGAGCGGTATGCGCTTGCCGACCGCTATACGTATCTCCCTCTAATCGGTATCGCCATCATGGTGGCATGGGGCGTTCCTTTTTTATTGCGGCGGAAAGATATCATTGGAAAAATTTTATTCCCGGTGGGATTCGCCATTCTGCTGATCCTGTCCTATACGGCCTGGAAACAATGCGGCTACTGGGAAAACAGTCTGACGCTGATCAATCAGACCTTGCGGGTGACCAGGGATAATTATCTTGGGTACTATATCCGGGGGATTACGTATTTCAACCTGGGGCAGTATCGGCAGGCTATTCAGGATTTCAACAGGGCGATTGAGCTTGATCCTCAATATGAAGTTGCCTACCTTAATCGGGGCGTTGCTTACGAAAAGCTTGGCGATTATCAGCAAGCCGTTCAGGACTATGCAGCATCCATTCGCCTTCGGCCGCGGTATTTGGCCTATTACAATAAGGGTGCTGCGCATATTAATCTTGGCCAGTACCGGCAGGCCATTGACGAATTGAACATAGCCATCCATCTGAAATCCGATAATGCCTACGCTTATCAAAGCAGAGGACTCGCTTATTTTCTGCAGGGCGACCGGGTGTCGGGTTGCCGTGACGCTCAAAGCGCCTGCTCATTGGGAAACTGTAAATTATTGCAGGAGGCGAAGGGCCAGGGGTACTGCTGGTGAATCGCCGTTGAAAAAATCGTTTAACCTTTATTCAAAAGGGATTCGTAAATGGACAGATCATTGGATGAGAAGCAGCAAAAAATCACTTCGTCTATCTTTGATAATTTCTGAACCGTGTCGCTAACGGTTTGAACGGCGATCTGCGCCGCCAGTTCAATCGGATACCCGTAAACGCCGGTGCTGATACTCGGGAAGGCGATGGTCTTGATGCCGTTTTCAGAAGCGACGGTCAGAGACTTTCGGTAACAGGAAGCCAGCAATTCCGGTTCGCCTTTCTTTCCGCTGTGCCAGACAGGCCCCACGGTGTGAATGACGAATTTTGCGGGAAGCCGGTATCCTCTGGTGAGTTTGGCGTCGCCGGTTTTGCAGCCGCCGAGCGTCCGGCATTCCGCCAGAAGCTCCGGACCGGCAGCGCGGTGAATCGCGCCGTCCACGCCGCCGCCGCCGAGCAGCGAGGAATTTGCGGCGTTGACGATTGCATCAACCTGAAGTGTAACGATGTTTGCCTGAAGCGCCCTCAATTTCGTCATTGAACTGCCTCCAAGACATAATAACAACACTGCCCTTATTACGGGCAGTGTTGTTTGTTTTACAATTCTCAAAACTTTTAAATCGAAGATGATATTGAGGCGGCCAGGCGGAGGCGACGAGGCGTATACCTAATACGTTGAGGAAGCCGACAACGACGCCAACGAAAATAGCGCTTCGATTTAAAAGTTTTACTTTTACTTCATCGCCTGCTCAACCGCCACTGCCACCGCGACGGATGCGCCGACCATCGGATTATTGCCCATGCCGATCAGGCCCATCATTTCCACGTGGGCGGGAACGGAGGACGATCCGGCAAACTGAGCGTCCGAATGCATTCTGCCCATGGTGTCGGTCATGCCATAGGACGCGGGACCGGCCGCCATGTTGTCGGGATGCAGCGTTCTTCCCGTGCCACCGCCGGAGGCCACAGAGAAGAATTTCTTACCGGCCGCTATGCATTCTTTCTTGTAAACGCCCATGACCGGATGCTGGAATCTGGTCGGGTTGGTGGAATTTCCCGTGATGGCGACATCCACGCCTTCCAGATGCATGATGGCCACGCCTTCACGCACGTCGTCGGCACCGTAGCAGCGGACCGCCGCGCGATCGCCCTTAGAATAAGCCTTCTCTTTGGCCACGGAGATTTTTCCTGTTTTATAATCGAATGCCGTCGCGACATGGGTGAATCCGTTGACGCGGGCGATAATGTGAGCTGCGTCTTTTCCAAGACCGTTCAGGATGACGCGCAGAGGAACCTTGCGCGCCTTGTTGGCCGATTTAGCGAGCCCGATGGCGCCTTCCGCGGCGGCGAATGATTCGTGGCCCGCGCAGAACGCGAAGCACTTTGTTTCTTCCCGAAGCAGCATGGACGCGAGATTGCCGTGTCCGATGCCCACCTGACGGTCGTCGGCGACCGAACCGGGAATGCAGAACGCCTGCAGACCAAGGCCGAGCGTTTCGGCGATATCCGCGGCAGCCTTCTGACCTTTTTTAATGGCGGCGGCAGCGCCGACCAGATAAGCCCAGCCGGCGTTTTCAAACGAAATCGGCTGAATCTCCTTGACTATTTTTCTGACATAAACGCCTTTCTCGAGGCATACTTTTTCGGCCTCCTCCAGCGAGGAAATTCCATATTGCGCGAGAAAAGGAGTGATCTGTTTGATTCGTCTTTCGTATCCTTCAAATAAAGCCATTTTTCTACTCCTTATTCTTTACGGGGGTTAATAACTTTGACGGCTTCGGCAAAACGTCCGTAGGTTCCGCTTGCTTTCGCGAGAGCCTGGGCGGGTTCCATGCCCTTGACGATGTTGTCCATCATCACACCCAGATTAACGAATTTGTAGCCGATGATTTCATTGTCGCTGTCCAGGCCGATTTCGGTCACATACCCTTCCGCCATTTCCAGATAACGGGGGCCTTTCTTTTTGGTGCCGTACATTGTGGCGATCACGCTGCGCTGGCCCTTGCCCAGATCCTCGAGACCCGCGCCGATGGGCAGGCCGCCTTCGGAAAAGGCTGTTTGCGAACGGCCGTATACAATCTGTAAAAAGATTTCCCGCATCGCGGTGTTGATCGCGTCGCAGACCATGTCGGAATTCAGCGCTTCCAGAATGGTTTTATGCGGCAGAATTTCGGCGGCCATCGCGGCGGAGTGGGTCATGCCGGTACAGCCGATGCATTCAACCAGCGCTTCTTCAATGATGCCGTCTTTGACGTTCAGGGTTAGCTTGCAGGCTCCCTGCTGGGGCGCGCACCAGCCGACACCGTGAGTCAGTCCCGAGACATCCTTGATTTCTTTCACCATAGTCCATTTGCCCTCCTGCGGGATGGGGGCCGGACCGTTTTTCGCCCCTTTGGCGACTACGCACATCTGTTCAACTTCATGAGTGTATTCCATAAACTATCTCTCCTTCCGGTAATACCGTTCGCTTTCACCGGTTAATTTCAGCCGCTGAAAGTAATTTATTGTTACAATACTGCCGGTCGTAATCTAGCACCGGAAGGCTTATTTTTCAAATTAATTTATTGTAGCGAAGTTAAAGTTTTTGATGACATTGAGATGTAAGAAAAAAATTTCTCCAAGAGAGCACGAAAAGCTAAACCGGAGCCGCGAAACGGCATTCGGCCTGAATGAGTTGTTATCCATGATCGGATTTTCCCCACTTTCTGAGCCGCCCGGTAATCCCCTCATCAGCGTGTCATTAGCGAGAACACGCCCCAGCCCAGGTATTCCCGCGTGTAAGAGGCGTAGCGCGCGGGTTCCGAGGTCAGTTGGGCTCGAACCTCTTTGGCCAACTCGTCGTCGGGATTGGCCTCAAGCCATCGGCGCATGGTAAGCCATTTGGCTGCCTCGTATCTGTCCCAGCCGTCCTGGTCTGCCAGAACCATTTCCACGATGTCGTAGCCGAGTTGGCCGAAAGACCCGAGAAGTTTTGGCAGCAGGAGAAAGTCGGAGATGGAGTGCGCAAGACACCCCCTGGCAACATCTTCCGTCGGTGGCAACTGCCGCCAGTAGGGCTCGCCGATGAGGATGATCCCTCCTGGGCGTAGGCTCCGCGCCAGAAGCTCGATCGTGCCGGCGACTCCCCCGCCGATCCACGTGGCGCCGACACAGGCCGCCACACCGACCTTCTCGTCGGAGACGTAGCCCGCAGCATCGCCATGGATGAACTCGACTTGATCGGCGACGCCGAGTTCTTCAGCGCGGAGTTTTGCTTGCTCAGTGAACAACCGGCTCATGTCGATGCCGGTGCCGATGATGCCGTAATCGCGTGCCCAGGTGCATAGCATCTCCCCCGAACCGCTACCGAGGTCGAGCACCCAGGTTCCCGTTGCCAGACGCAGTGCCGAGCCGAGTGTGGCGAGCTTTTCGGGTGTGAACGGGTTATGGATGCGGTGAGAACTTTCAGTGATGTTGAAGATCCGTGGAATGTCCATTGCAGAAAATCTCCTTTTGGGTGTGAATAGATTCAGTCACTGCCTAACGAAAAAATCAATTAATATGCCAACTTGGTTTTTCCCGATTTTCGGAGGCAATATTACTCTTTTAGGAAAGGAATGCAAAGAAAAAAGTCCTTAAAAATCGGACAAAAACAACTTCTGGTACTTGGCATTTTGTGGTAACGAAATTGTACTTGTCCCGACAAGCTACGCTATCGGGATAATTCGACCAGCGATTTTCAGGGCACTGCGTTTCTGAAATTCGGGTCTCATTAAACCAAAGTGGTTATTTATTGGTAAATATGTCCAAAGAGCAACCCATCATGAAAATCTTAGATCGAAAATTTTATCATCGAGATACGCTGCGGGTGGCGCGGGAGCTCTTGGGGAAAAAGCTGGTGCGGCGGGTCAACGGTCTTGAACTTTCCGGCATGATTGCGGAGGCGGAAGCGTATTGCGGAAGCGAGGACAGCGCCTGCCATGCCCACCGCGGCAAGACTCAGCGCAATGCCGTCATGTTCGGCAAGCCCGGCCATGCCTACGTTTATTTTACGTACGGAATGCACTACATGCTCAACCTGGTGACCGAAGAAGAGGAAAATCCGTGTGCTGTGCTCATACGGACGATTGTGCCGTTAGATGGAATTGCAGAGATGGAAGCTCGGCGTAAAAAGAAAGGCGCCGATTTAACGAACGGGCCGGCCAAGTTGTGTCAGGCCTTGTCCATTGACAAATCCTTAAATGGTTGGGATTTAACGCTGGGACAAGAATTATGGGTGGAAGATTATAAAAAGATTTCCAATTCGAAAATCATCACGACTCCCCGCATCGGCATTGATTACGCGCATCAAAAACACAGAGAAGCTTTGTGGCGATTTTTAATTAAGCCGGAGAAAGCATGACAATGTGAACGGCTATTATTTCTGATAAATTTCGGGGAACAGCTCCCAGGCTGCCAGGAAAAGGGAAGCGATGACCGGTCCCAGAATAAATCCGGAAAATCCGAAAGCGGCTATTCCTCCCAGTGTGGAAAGGAAGATTAAAAGAGAATGCATCTGGGTGTCTCTGCCTACAAAAATCGGCCTGAGCATATTATCCACGCTGCTGATGACGATTGCGCCAAAAAGAAGAATGGTGACGCCCTGCCAGATATTCCCCAGCAACAGCATAATAATGCCGGCCGGCACCCAGATCAATGCGCTGCCGACAGCCGGAACGACGGACAGGCCGAACATAAGAACGCCCCAGACCAGCGCTCTTTCAATTCCGGTGATATAAAAAATCAATCCGCCCAGCGCGCCCTGAATCCCGCCGATAACAAATGTAAATTTTAATGACGATTTAGCTGTTGTCAGAAACTGATTGATAAAATGATCAAGATGTTTGTTATCCACGGGAATATGTTCTTTCAGGGTGGTTACTAATTTCTTTCCGTCCCGCAAAAAGAAGAAAAGGCTGTAAAGCATGACCGCAAACTGGACGATCACAAGAACCGTATTTTGCGTAAAATCGGAAATGTGATTGAAGACATAACCGGTAAAAATTTTAAAGGCTTCCTGCGATTTATTGATCAGAAAGGCCTGATTTAAATGCAACTTGGCGAATAGCGGCTTTCTGCTCAACGATTTCAACGCTTCGGAAAAAGTGCCCATCCAATTGCTGCTGTAATCGTTAAAGGACTGATAAATATCAATGGATTCCATGATCAGCAGATCAATAAGCAATCCTACCGGCAGCAGCAGGCAAAGAACGATGGCCATCATCGTCAGGCTGGCGCACAAATTTTCGTTGACAATCTTTTTATTGATAAATTTGTATAAAGGCCTGAATATGCTGGCAATCAACACAGCCCAGAAGACCGCATAGAAGAAGGGGGTCAGAACATACGCCAGCACGCCGGTAATCATGGCCAGCATTATGAAAAAGATAATATTTTGAGAAGTAAATATTGGCTTTTCAATCATATCCGCTTTGCTCTTCAGGAATGAATTTTGTTGCAAACCTCATTTTTTCCGTAATAATTTCGAAGGATAGTAAGATATTTCACCTTGTTATGTCAATTTAATAATTTATATGCTAGGTAAACGGCCGGGAATAAATTTCCCCGAAAGTGATTGACATATCTTGCGGTATGACTATTTTATACACCAGATGAATTGTCACTATTCATCTAAAAAGGAGGATATTTAATGTTTACAGTTTCGGAAAAAGCGTTGGAGATCATCAAGAACTTTATCAAAGAAAAGAGGCCGGATGCCTCTGTAAGAATCACCATGTCGATCGGCTGATCCGGGCCCGCTCTGGGCATGGCTCTGGATGAGCCGGGAAAAGACGATCAGGTATTTGATGAAAAAGGAACAAAATTTGTCATTGATAAAGATGTTTTTGAGCAGGCGAAACCCATCAATGTAGATTTTATAGAGACCCCGCAGGGTTCTGGATTCAAAGTAACATCCAGCCTGTCCGCCGCCGGTGGCGGATGCGGTTCTTCCTGCAGCGGCTGCTAAGACCTTCCGGGGGAGGAGACATCCTCCCCCTTATTCTAACGATGACCGATGAAATAAGCGCAAAAAGAGATCTGGCGGAAAAGCTTCTTCAAAAAGGCAAATATGATGAAGCCATTGTTCTGCTGGAAGAAATTCATCAGGAATCTCCGGAGGAAGACCCGATCCTTTTAATGCTGTCCTGGGCTTATTTTGACAGCGGTAAGCTCGATCGGGCCGAAAAGTGCTTGAATATATTGTTTGACCGTGAGCTCGAGAGGAAGGTTTTCACCGGTTTTGCCTTCGATGAGCTTGTTCGTATTTACAAGCAGAAAAAGGACTTCCTGAATCTGGTCAATATTTGCGAGAAGGCGGCTGTTGCACAGCCCGACGATGTCGGACTCCTGAACGAATTGGGCAATGCCTACCTGCAATCCGGCCATTATAGACAGGCGTGCGGTATTTACGAAAAATTAATTGAAATGGAAAACGACAACCCCTTTTTTTACTGCTCACTGGGGGAGGCTCTTTTTGCTGCAGGCTTATATCAGGAAAGCGAACAGGCTTATTGGAAGGCTGGAGAAATCGATCCTGATCAGCATGACCGGTACTATTTTAAGATTGCCACGCTGTTTCAGCAGGCTCAAAATTACCGCGATGCGGAACGGCTGTTCAATAAATGCGTTTCGATCAATCCATCCAACCCTTTATATTATTGTTCTTTGGGCGACTGTCTGATCGGTCTGGATCAAATGAAGAATGCACAAACCGCGTACGATAAGGCGGTTCAAGTGGATCAGGCCCACGCGGGAGCTTATTATAATCGATTGGGTCATTCATTCATGAAAGCCGGAAAGTTTTTACAGGCGGCGGATGCTTTTCAGGCCGCGATCAAACACGAGCCCGTTCGGCACTATTACTTAAATCTGGCCGCAGCCTATCGGGAAATGGGGCTTTCCGCCGCTGCAGAAACAATCGTTCATGAAATCAACAAAATTGACGGGAATTAATTTTTTCCCAGTTTGCGCTGAAAATCCTTGAAGACATGATAGAAATACTCGTTTTCTTCCATTTCTCTTTTGAGAATCATGCCGATTTCCGAAATTTCCTCTTTGTTGATTATCAAATTGACGCTTTGATTTAAAGTGTTCATGTAATCCAGCGTCGCAAAAGTGGAACTAATCAGCACAACAAAAATCTGTCGCCTGAGCGACATGGCCATATCGGCCAGGTACTGGAGCATAGAATTAACGCCGTCTTGGCCGAGGTCAAAAGCCTCATCGACGACAATCACATTAAAGGTCTGGAAAGTGGTGAATTTATGAGCTTCCTTGTACGTGTTCGGTTCCACGACATTATAGTTCAGCGTTTTCAGATTTTCCCTGAGCTTCTGACGGAGGATGGGATCCTGTTCGCAGATCATGCATGTGCTGCTGTCCATGTCCCGATAGTCAAAGGGACGTCCCGAGTAGTCAATCTCTCCTTCGTTAAAATCAGGCTCTAATTTTTCTTCATTCATATAAAATCCCTGCTGTTTTTTTACTGTTGAAAAATTATCATCTCCACGCTTCGGGTTTTTGTTTGCCGTAGCCTTTATCAACCTCAAGATTTGCAATCACAGACGTCTGCTCGCCGCGGCCTTTCTTAATCGCGTCTACGCCGCGGTTGACAACAGCTCTGTTGGTGGCAAAAGAAATGGCCGTGCCTTCAGTAATCAAACCTTTATCGAAAAGATCAATAATGCAATCATCGAACGTAATCATCCCGAAGGGTCTGCCCTGGATAATAATATCATTGAATGTTTTGCCTTCCGCCTCCCCGTGCAGAATCACTTCTTTCACGCGGAGACTGGTGCTCACCGTTTCAAATGCCGCAACGCGTCCGCCGCCGACTTTCGGCAATAAACGCTGACAGCAGATCCATCGTATCGCATCGGCCAGACGCACACGAATCTGGCTTTCTTCGTCGCGCGGAAACATACCGACAATACGGTTAATCGTCTGACCGGCATCAACGGTATGCAGTGTGCTCAAGACCAGATGGCCGGTTTCCGCGGCGCTCAAAGCGATTTCCACAGATTCCCGGTCGCGCATTTCGCCGACCAGAATGACTTTGGGCGCCTGACGCATGGCGGCGCGTAAGCCATTGACGAAGGAATCAAAATCTTTGCCCAATTCGCGCTGGTTGATGGTGGATTTTTTCTGCGGATGCGTATATTCCACCGGGTCTTCCAGGGTGACAATATGCACTGAGCTGTTGTCATTGATTTCATTGATCACCGCGGCCAGCGATGTCGTTTTACCCGTGCCGGTCGCTCCCGTGACCAGAACAATTCCGTTCTTCTCCCGGGCGATTTTATAATAAGCTTCCGGCAGGCCAAGTTCCGCGCACGACGGCACGATGGATTCCAGCTTTCGTAAAACGATGGAGATGTTGCCCAGTTGTGAAAAAATATTGACACGGAAACGGGCTATTCCGGGTAATTCATAAGACAAATCGCATGATCCTTCTTTGAGAAGAGCATGCATGAGACGATGGTCCTGGTTGATCAGATTCAGCGCAAAAATTTCTGTTTGAAACGGTGTCAGTTTTTCAAAAGGCGGCCTTAATTGAACAGGAACCAGTTGACCGGCGGAATCCACCTGAAAGGTTTTTCCCACTGTAATGACAAAATCAGAAATATTGGGATGGGATTCCAACATTCTGGTCAGAATATGATCGATCTCCGGTTTTCTCATAAGCTATCCTTTCTGAATAATTTATGCTTCAGTGAAATCTGTGGGCGCCTGTTTCAAAAGCGGACGGAATCGGGATTTCTCATTCGCTTTGATATAGGCATCATCACCGCTGATCATGCCGCGGTTGTAGAGATCCATTATGGCATCGTCCAGAAGCTGCATGCCGTATTTCTTGCCGGTTTGCATCATGGATGGAATCTGATACGTTTTTGACTCCCGGATCAGATTACGCACGGCCGGCGTAGCGATACAGATTTCCAGAGCCACACATCGGCTCTTCTGGTCGATTCTTTTAAACAAAACCTGCGAGACAATGGCGCGCAAACCATCGGCCAGGGTGGAACGGATCTGCAATTGCTGATCCGCCGGGAAAACCTCGATAACTCTATCCACGGTCTTGGGCGCGCTCGTTGTGTGAACGGTGGAGAAAACCAGATGGCCGGTTGAGGCGGCCTCAATAGCCAGCGAAATGGTCTCCAGATCCCGCATTTCGCCGACCAGAATAATGTCCGGATCTTCACGCAGCGCTCCGCGTAATGCCGCGGAAAAAGTTTTGGTATGAATGCCCACTTCCCGGTGATTCACGATGCAGTTCTGACTCTTGTGAACAAATTCAATCGGGTCTTCTATCGTAATAATATGATCCCGGCGCAGACGGTTGGCTTCGTCAATCACGGCGGCGAGCGTTGTGGATTTGCCGCTACCCGTGGGGCCGGTAATCAGCACAAGACCGCGAGGAAGCTGCGCTAACTTGGCAATGACATTGGGAAGACCCAGTTGCGCGCAGGTCTGAATTTTATCGGGAATTTCACGAAAAACCGCGGCCATACCATTTTTCTGACGGAAAAAATTGACACGGTAGCGCGCGAGCGAAGGGATTTCATAGGCGAAGTCCACATCGCCGGTTTCTTCAAACTGTTTGATCTTGTGTTCCGGCGTGATTTCGTAAAGAAGAACCTTTAAGGCATCATTCGTGAGAACATCATATTTTATTCTTTCAATATCCCCGCGGATTCTGATCGCCGGCTGTTGACCGGCAACAAGATGAAGATCCGATGCGCCCTGATCATGCATAAGATTAAAAAACGCGTCAATTTTTGCCATGTTTTTGCTCCTTGAAGGGGAATGAATTGTCTCCTACCATTTTTTTTGCCGGAAAAGAACAAAATGTTTAATATATCTGAAATTTTTTTGTCGCGTGTGATTCAGTAGAGAGAATTTGCAGTCAGTATAGAAAAAACTTGTTTGATTTGTCAATCACATTATCAAATTCTCTCCATGATTATTGTTGACATCCGTAATCTGAATGCATACAAGACAAAACATTCAAGGACGCCCGGATATGAGAAATCCTGTAGAAGGTAAAGATATTATTGTCATCGGTTCCGGTATCGGCGGACTCAGCGCCGGCATTCTCCTGTCGCTTTTAGATTTTCATGTAACGATTGTGGAAAAAAATCCTCTACCCGGCGGATTGATGCGTTCCTACAGCCGCTCGGGATTGGATTGTCCGGTCGGTGTTCATTATGTCGGCGCTCTGGGCGCGGATGAACCTTTGGGAAAAATGTTCCACGTCCTGGGCATCCCCGTTGAAGAACTGTTTACGCCGATGGGACGGGACGGAATCATTGACCGGTATATTTTTGATGATCTGACTTTCGATTTACCCGTCGGCCTGGACGCAATGGAAGCCCGTCTGCGGGACGCTTCTCCACTGGACAGGGCGGCGCTGGATGTCATCATGAAGAATCTGCGCGAAATTTCCCGGCAAATGAAAGCCCCTTCTTTTTTGTTCAGTCAGGAAAATCCCTTTCAGAACATGGATTACTACCAACCCATGGGGGAATTACTCGATTCTCTGGACGCATCGGCAGGCTTGCGGTCGGTATTAGCCGTTCCCTGCAATCTGATCGGTGTGCCGCTGAACGATTGCCCCGTGATTTTTCATCATATGGTTCTGGCCAGCTATCTTTTTTCTTCCTGGCAACTGAAGGAAGGCGGCAGCAGAATGACGGATGTCTTTGTGAAGCGTTTTGAGTCGCTGGGAGGTAAGCTTCTTCTGAATGACGGCGTGAAAAAAATATCGACGCGCGAGGGCAGAACGACGGGCGTCGTTCTGGAATCCGGAGCAACACTCTCTGCGGATGGGATTATCGCGGCCATCCATCCAAAAATATTGCTCGGTTTGCTGGAGGAGAACGCGCTGCGCGAAATGCACCGCCGGCGCATACGGGGATTACGGGAAACAGAGGGCGTCATTGCCGTGCAGGTCAGCGTGGATGCCGCGCTTCACCCGGCGATTCACCATAACATCTACCGACTGCATCGGGATGAAAAAGGCGTCATTCAGGATGGAATTTTTTATCAGTTGCGCGGGGGAAGCCGCGCGGATACCAATCATCTTTCAATCCTGACCAGATCCCTTTATAGCGACTGGCGTCCGTGGGAACATACCGTGACGGGTAAACGTGGCCATGATTATGAAGAGAAGAAAATGACCATCGCCGGAGATCTGCTGAAAAAGGCTGAAGAAATTTTTGGCAATCTCAGCGACGCCAGGATCCTGGACGTTTACACCCCTCTCACCATCAGGGATTATGTCAATGCTCCGGAAGGCGCCTGCTACGGTATCATGCGTTCGTCGCGCCAGTTGTTAAAGGCTATGTCGCTCAATAATCTTCCCATAGGGGGCTTGTGTCTGGCCGGGCAAAACGCCATGGCGCCAGGCGTGATGGGCTGTCTGTTTGGCGCGTTCAACGCGGTCCGACAAATCACGGGCGCCGGGAAATTTGCTGAGCGAATCGGATGAGATGACCCTAATATAAACATTGAAAAGCCCTTGAATATTTGCTAGAGACTACCAAATCAATTCAGGAAGTTACATCAGGCATAATGACTCGTCAGGAAATTGAAAACGAAGTAATAAATGTTTTTCAGCGGGAATTTGAAATCGAAAATCCGGATATGGATGCGGATCTGCGGGAAACATATGAATTCGACAGCATTGACGCCATTGAACTGTTGCTCGCTATAGAAACGTTTCTGGAAACGGAAATCACCCAGGAAGAAAAAAAACAGGCCATCAATATCCGCACGATCAATCAGATTTGCGATTATATCGAGAATATCGCGAGAAAAAGAAACCTTTTAACCCCGGCATAAATTTACGATGGAACGCAGAGTCGTTATTACAGGCATGTCCGCCATTACGCCGATTGGTCACGGCAGAGATCCGATTGTTCATAGTCTGCAAGACGGAGTTTCCGGGATCAAACCTTTGCGCGCGGAAGAATTCCTCAGTCCCTATATTCATTCCAAAGTTTACGGGACGGTCGATTATCCAGTGGAGTATGATTTTAAAAGAAATCACCGCAAAACCATGGGGCCGGTGGCCTATTACGCCTGCCAGGTCGCCAAGGAAGCTCTGGAGCAGTCGGGACTGACCGAAGAGTTTATCACGTCCGGAAGGCTGGGGGTGGCCTTCGGCTCCATTCACGGCTCGCCGACCGTCCAGAGAAATATTTACCGCATTTTTTTCGGGGCGACCGATAAAAAAGCCGTCCGCGAAATCGGCGCGGTGGATTACCTGAAATCCATGGTGCACACAACCGCCGTCAATATCACCAAGATGTTCGGCATTACCGGCCGCGTCATTTCTTCGGGAACCGCCTGTACCACCAGTTCTCAATCCATCGGCTACGGCTATGAATCCGTGAAGTTCGGCATGCAGGATGCCATGCTCTGCGGCGGTGCCGATGAATACGATACGACCACCGTTGCTGTATTCGATAATTTGCTGGCCTGTTCAACGGCCTTCAACGAAACACCACAGAAAACCCCTCGTCCCTTTGATAAGGAGCGCGATGGTCTGGTGGTGGGCGAAGGCGCCGGGGCCGTCCTGCTGGAGGAATATGAATTTGCCAGAAAGCGCGGCGCGAATATTCTGGGGGAAGTGATCGGCTTTGCCTGCAACAACAACGGCGGCGATATGATATTGCCGAATCTGACCGGTATCACCAATACACTGAAACTGGGTGTGGAAACCGCCAGAATTAATCCGGATGAAGTTGACATGATCAGCGCGCACGCCACGGCCACCAAGATGGGCGATATCATTGAAGCGCAGGCCATTCATGCTGTCTTTGGCGACCATCCGTATGTCATCGGTCTAAAAAGCTATACCGGCCATACTATGGCCGCCTGCGGCGCCATCGAAACCATCATGACGCTCTATATGATGCAGGACGGTTTTATTGCCCCAACCTTGAACCTGGAAGAAATTGACGAACGCTGCACGATGATCAGGCATGTGCAAAAAGTCATGCAACATCCGGTTAAAACAGCGACCATTCAAAATTTCGCCTTCGGCGGTGTCAACACCATCCTGATGATTAAAAAGTTTTCCTGAGCAAGGCATGTCTGTTGTGCGTTTTTTTTATTTTATCATCAATTTATCCGTGACACTGATTCTGTGGTTTTATTTCATGTTCGGATATCTTTTTATTTTACTGTTTTTGTATCTGCCCGTTTATATTTTTGCAAGAAATCGCGCCACGACTCTGCAAAATCTCAACCACGTTCATTTAAAAATATTCTTTGCCTTGACAAAACTGCTTGTTCCCCGCACAAAATTTATCCTCCCTGAGGATGTGAGGAAAATTCGTTCATCAGTCATTGTCTGCAATCATCTGTCCTATCTTGATCCCATTCTGCTCGTATCCATCTTCAGGCAGCAAAAAACCATCGTTAAACATACTTTTTTCAAGGTTCCCATCTTCGGATGGTTGCTGAAAAATTACGGTTATATGTCTTCCGGATCCGACACCGTGACGGGCCCGGCGATGATCAATCATCTGGAGGAAATAAAACAGCATCTTTCATCAGGCGGCGTCTTATTTGTATTTCCGGAGGGAACCAGAAGCCACGACGGCAATCTCGCGCCTTTCAATAAAGGTGTGTTCACGATTGCCCGCTACTGCAACGCGCCGCTGAAACTTATTTTCATACAGGGCACGAATAGATTATTTCAGCCCGGCCATTTCCTTTTTAATACCCGTGAACGGAATGAAATTCGGCTGGAATTAATCGGTTCGCTGGATCCCGATTACAAGAATAAAAATTTTTCCATCGCCGCACTCGCCGATGAGGCAAGACAGATATTTGAAGAAAAAATTCGTTTAAGGAACAGCCAATAAACAGGAGGTTTGCATTATGGAATTACAGGAAGCCATTTTGAAACGCAGAAGCGTCAGAAAATTCACTGAAGATGTTGTCACCGATGAAGAGCTCAAACAAATCTTTGAAGCGGTGCGCTGGTCTCCCTCCTGGGCCAATACCCAGACGTGGGAATTCATCGTCGTTCGCGACAAGGCCCTGATGGAAAAGATCGTAGGCACGTATGTCGAAAAGAATCCGGCCACAAAATGTTCCCTGGCTGCCTCCGCGCTGATTGTTGCCTGCGCCAAAACCGGCATTTCCGGATGTTATGGCGGAAAACAGGTCACCTCCATTCCCAACTGGGAATTTTTCGATCTGGGCATCGCCGTGCAGACGCTCTGTCTGAAAGCCCACGAACTGGGGCTGGGAACCGTAGTTGTGGGATATATGGATCATCAAGCCTGTGAAAAAATTCTGGCAGTCCCCGAAGGACATCAGGTTTTTGCCGTTATTCCCATCGGCAGACCGGCCACCGCGCCGAAAGAAGGTCCGGCTCGCAAAGCTTTATCGGAAATGGTGTTTTTAAATAACCTCGATAAGCCGATGTTTTAAATCATTCCGATTCACCGGCAGTATAAATCGGGGTCAGCCACTGATTTATAATAATCGGAAATGATGACCATTAAGCGAAAAGCCGCACCTCGGTATCCGGGGAGCGGCTTTTTTCCTGAAGCGGGAGCCCGCAAATACTAATAAAGCGCCAGAAGCTGGTCTTTGAATTTCGCCAGAACGATGGCCCTTTTGAGTTTCATGGTCTGGGTCATCATGCCGTTGGCGACGCTGAAGTCCTCTGCAATGAAAAGAAACTTCTGCGGCACTTCATAGCCGCCGAAGGACTTGCGCACATGCGCCATGATCAGCTTGGATAGATAATCTTTTAAATCTTCGTTTTTTAGCGTTTCTTTCAGTGTGTCTTTGACCCATCCCCTGGTTTCCGGATCGGCTTTCAACCCGTTAAAGTCGGGAACAATCACCGCCACATTGTAAAGTCTGCCTTCGCCGTAAACCATGGCATTGGCGATCTGGGGCAGAAGCTTGATTTCATTTTCGATGCTTTCCGGGTGTACATACTTGCCGTTTTCCAGCTTGTATTCGTCCTTGAAGCGGCCGGTGATATGCAGGAAGCCGTCTTCGTCGAACCAGCCGCGGTCGCCTGTGCGGATGCCCGTAAAGCCGTTCCACTTGTCCGGCATCATGACTTCTTTGTTGAGCGCCGGTTTGTTGAAGTAGCCCATCATGATCTGGGGTCCGTAGGCACAGATCTCGCCGTCGAAGCTGTCTTCTCCCACGCGGGATTTGTCGATCACGACATGCGTGTGCGGGAGCGGCTTGCCCACGGTTCCCAGCTTGTTACCGTATTTGGGACAGTTCAGGGTAATGCCGCCCGAGGATTCTGTCATGCCGTAGCAGTCGTAGGTCGGCTGGCCGATGTCATGGAAGAACTGGGCGATTTCCGGTTTTAAAAGTGAACTGGAGGTGACGATGAATATCAGGTTGCCGCCGAAGATGGCGCGGACCTTGGAAAACACCAGTGCATCGTAGTCCTTGAACTCTTTTGTCTTTTCGGTCAGCCCCCTGTTCTTTGCCGCCTCCGCCATGGCCGCGTCGAAAAACTGTTTTTTCACGGGGTCGGCGTTCACGCCCTGCATGACAGCGTCGTAAATTTTGGTGACGATGCGCGGGACACCGTTAATGGCCGTGGGTTTGGTCTCCTGGACATTCAGCATGAATTTATCCAGGGATTCGACAAAGGCAATCCCGCCTCCGAAGGCCATATAATTATGTAGATCGCAGTTTTGTCCGTAGACATGCGCCCAGGGCAGAATCGAGATCACCTGCGCCGTTTCGTTGAGATCGAATGTGTCGATGCTGGACCGGGCGGCCCAGGTTGCATTCCCATGCGAGATCATGGCGCCTTTGGGATCGCCCGTGGTGCCTGAGGTGAAGATGATGTGGGCAAGGTCTGACCAGTGAGGTTTGACGGAAGGAATGGGATTTTTCTTTCCCATTTCCTCCAGAGCAGAAAGGCTGTTTTCTCCCTTTCCGTAAATGACAAAGATTTCCTGAAGCGTGCCGATTTCTTCTTTGAGGTTTTTAACTTTTTCATAAACGGATTCGTCGCGGACAAAAAGGAATTTTACCGCCGCATCGGTGATGATGTATTTCCATGTTTTCGGCAGTTCCTGCAAATACATGGGGACAAAAGCCGCGCCCAGCCCGTGGACGGCCTGTTCGCAGACAAACCATTCGACGCAATTATTGATGATGACGCCGGCTTTGTCGCCTTTGGTCAAACCGAATTTGGAAAGGGCGCTGCGAAGGTTGTTGACCCTCTCGGCAATCTGCCCGCGCGTCAGCCATTCATACTTTCCGGTTTCCTGATTCTTGGTGCCCAGGAATCGAATGTCCGGAAACTTGGTTACGCTTTCCTCAAATAAATCGACCAGGTTGTTCGGGTAATCATAAACGGTGTTCGGATCCATGTTATCTCCTTTTAATCTGTTAAAAAGATGAGTCTTCCGCCTTTTCTGGAAACCGGCTGCGCTGCAAAAAAGGCCCCTTTAGTTCATTGAGCGTTTTAACTTTTCCCTGATTTCGAGGTTAGGCCCCCATGATCTTTTAGTTATTTATATTCGCTGGCGAAAAGACAGTCAATCTGATATGTTGGTTTACAGAAAATAATGAATTATGCGTAAACCAGCATGACAATATCAGCCCGGTTTTCAACCCGACAAAACTGAGGGTATGCGCTATAAGTTATTTAAAATATGGAGAAATATGATATGAATCGAAACGGGAAGGCAATATCAGCTCTTTTTTCAACATTTCCGTCTTCTGAATGTTTTACGTCATTTTATCAAAACAGCAATAATTCACCAATCTGTGATTCTTTTGTCGATTTCGCCTTCCGGAATGGAATCATCAAAACACCGGATGTTGAAAGCCTTGAGCAGTTCATTCGCACCCATACAGAACAAGCGGCGAAATATAAAGTCACCGGCGATATCAATTTTGAAGAACTGTTCAACAAGAGGGGAGAAATGCTTCGCCTGAACTTGTCTTTGCGCGCGCTTTGCAACCGGATCAACACGCTCCTGACCGCCGACCATATTGCCTTGCCCCCGGTCACGCATTCCATGCTCATCCGGTTAAAAAAAGAACCGCTGGACACGGACTACAAGCGCAATGTCTTAAGAAGCATTGCTTTCTGGCTGGGACACGAGCGGGCTGAAATTTCCCGGACGTGGAACTTTGAGACGTTGAGCAAGCTATTTCCCGACAAGGGCGGGTCTCAAAAATATGGCGACTATAGCGAAGGCGTCCGCATCGGTTTTGCCCTGACCAGCCGTGGTGAAGTCATCGATCATGAAATCATCGGCTGGCTGAAAAAAGCCATTAAAAGTTACATTGACGAAGCCATCGGTCATTTCCACTACGGCAAATGGGGCAAAGTCAAGTCCTATGATATTACGACATTGTATATCGATTTCCCGAAGGAAAAGGAGGGCGGCAACCTTCTCCATTACATGGAATGCCTGAAGAGCGCGGTTGCCTTGGCTCACCAGATCGCCATACGCTGGCCGCTTTCCAAATATTACAGCAAGAACCGGTTTTTATCGATTGCCATTACAGCCGGAGAGTATGGGGTTCTGGACAATCACCTGCTGTCTCTCTTGAACGCCAGCCTGCCGGGCGACCCCATGATTCGCGTGTCCGATTATGCGCGGCACGGCATTCTTATCAACGACATCCATGTCATTCTCTGCCCAAAACCTGAAGAAGCCAGATTGTTCAATGGAGAATCTCTCCCCATCTGGTGGATCACATCGATCTGGACAACCCACTATTTCGATTTTGTGCCTGAGCTGCTGCATGACGAGACCTTGCAAAATTCGCCTGCCTCCATTGAAAAACTCGGCCGTCTGCTCTGGCCCATGGAAGACGCTGATCCGGCATTCGCCAACAGCAGCGACGAAAATGCGATCGCCACTTTCTTTAAATATCCCCATAATTCTTTGCTGGGAGTGGAGATTGCCAAAACGCTTTTCTACCGCAAGCGCTGTTCGGAAGCCGCGGAAATTCTCCGGATTGTTTTATCCATCAACCGGACCGACCTGGTGGCCAGGACACTGCGCATGATGCTGCTGAGGGACATGGCGCTCGATACGCCTTCTCTCCGGACAGCGGCGGCTGTTTTTCGTCAGGCCATCCAGGAAGCGGACAACATCCGGGAGCATTGCGATTACCATACGGAAGATTTTTATTGCGAATACGCCATGATCTATCTGGGTCAGGCCATGTCGACCGTCCTGTACATGCGCACTCATCCCGAGGCCCGGGCTGATGTCAAAGAGCTTAAGGATCTTCAACAGACAGTCTATCAGGGACTGGATCAGGCAAAACACCTTTTTGAAAAAGGGATGTCGGTGTCTTCCTCCGGAACCCGCGCGTCTTTTTTACTGAAAATAGCCGCCGTGCTGAAAACAATGCTGCAAAACGATGAGGAACTCTTTGTCAACCCGGAGAAACCGATCATCGGCGGCGCCGGAATTTTTCAGCAGGAATCGATGGATGTGCAATGGCAAATCGGTTATCGCCGCGGTGAATTGCCTGTTCAGAAGCAGGATAGATTGGTCGTGAAAATCACCATTCAGAAGGGCGACATCTACAATGCCGCCATATCCTTGTTCAGTTATCAGCCGACAACCCTGTTTTGCAATGCCGTGGCCCTTTGGGATTTTCTACCGGTCCATACCGTGCTGACGGCAAAAATCGCCAGAAAAAGATTACAGGATGCGATCGACGTTGCCCGGCGGGCGCAGGCAGCAAATGTTTGCATCTATGCCTTCACACGCACTTACAGCGAAATGATTCCGGCCGATGAATATATCGAACATATGCAAAAAGCGCTGAAAATCATCGACGATGAAGTCGGCGGAGATTTGAGCGGCCGCCAGGATTCAGAAATTATTTCAGGACCGCCACAGGATAAGCAGCCCAAGCTCTTTACGTTGAACGTCTGAACGATTCGGCCCGCACATCATCAGGGACATCCTGTTCCCGGAATTCCTCCCGGGATTCCCAACGGATGGCTTATATGATATTGACATGATGAATGAGGACAAATATACTTTGCTTATGATTGAATTGAATGCCGTTACCAAACAATATGGTTCCTTTACTGCGGTTGACAACATCTCATTTTCTGTCCAGACAGGCGAATATTTTGCTCTTCTTGGACCTAATGGCGCAGGAAAAACGACCATCGTCAAGATGCTGCTGGACTTCACCCAACCGACATCGGGAAGCCTGTCAATCAACAGTGTCCCCAGCACGCAAGCAGCAAGTCGCACCGCAATAGGTTATCTGGCTGAGAACCATCACATCCCCCCGCATCTCTCCGGATGGCAATATTTGCAGCGCTGTGCTGAGTTGTTGAACATCAACCGATCCGATGCGACAGATCAATGCCGACGGATCGTCAAGCAAATCGGCATTGAAGGCAGGGAAAATACCAAAACGAACACTTATTCCAAGGGCATGATTCAACGGCTCGGAATGGGCGCGGCCCTCCTGGGGAATCCGAAACTGCTCCTGCTCGATGAACCAACCGCCGGCCTTGACCCTATCGGCATCATAGAAATACGCCAGCTTTTGGAATCGCTGAAAAATCAAGGGATGACGATCTTCCTGAATTCACATCTTCTGTCGGAAGTTGAAAAAATATGCGATAACGCCGCCATCATCCATCAAGGCAGGCTTTTGGTGAAGGACAATATTGCCGCTCTGATCAAGAACGGTGATACTCTGGAAGATGTTTTTGTCCGGTTAGTGAAAGGTTGATTTGAAAATGCCGAAAGCACGTTCTTCCATCATCACTATTGCGAAATACACCCTCATGGATCAGGTACGGCAGAAGAGCTTCATCATTATGTTTGTGATGTGCGCACTTTTTTTATTGCTTGTCCGCAACTGTTCTCAAGGCGGTTTCATGGTGAACGGGCAGACGCTTGATAATGAGGCTGTTGTGCGCGTTGTGTTAAAAGCGGTTTTCCACATTAATGCGGCGGGAACGATGTTTCTGGCGGCTCTATTTTCCATGCGCGTATTCAAACGCGACCGGGATGAGGGGATGCAATCCTGTATCCTGTCAAAACCGATAACCCGTTGGCAATATGTTGCGGGGAAGATCCTTGGTTTGTTGGTTTTGTCTGTTGCCTTCATGTTCATTCTCCACAGCATTGTGTTCATCATGTTTTCCGTCAATTTAAAAGTGGTCATGCCGGAATATCTCATTGCTTCACTGCTGTGCTCTTTCAACCTGCTTTTTGTCGTTGTTGCCGTGCTTCTTTTTTCGCTTTTGATGCCCGACATCATCGCTTTTCTTTGTGTGACCGGTATTGGCATCGTCAGTTTTGTTGCGGATGGGATAGCCGCTGTGAGCCGGAGTCCAATGGGACAGGCGATGATGCAGCAATCGGATTCAACGTCGGACTTATCCCTGTGGAAAGTTATTTACTATTTATGGCCGAAACTTTCAGGCATACAACAGGCTGCCTCTTCAATGTTCAGCAGAGAGGGGTTTCAAGGATTTCTATCCATTTATCCGTTCATCAATATTCTGATCTATTCCCTCATCCTGGGCGCGTTGTTGTTCTGGCGTTTCCGGCATGAAGACATCATCTGAGATTCTTCCAGAAAGAAACAACTCACCGACCTTGATGAATATGCAACATTTCAATCGCAAACATATAAAAATAATTAACGCAAATTTAATAGCTTTGGGAAGAGTTCACTGCGGTTTTTTATGCCCGTGGTCCTAAAGATGTCTTTCATATGACCTTTAACTGTATATTCAGAAAGATTTAGTTTTTTTGTGATTTCACCGTTGGAATTTCCTACTGCAAATAAAAAAGCTATTTCTTTCTGTCTGGGCGTCAAGGGGTATTCTTTTAGCTTCTCTTTAATAATTTTACGATGCTGGCGTGTTATTTTAGTAAATTTATCATCAAGAAACTGTCCTATGTTTTTTACATTATTTTTGGAAACATCGTTTACAGCAGACAATAAGAAAGATTCCTTTCCCATCTTAAAGGTAAATACATTAATGAACACCCTTAAAAGTCCGTGTTTCTTTATATTGAATTGAACAGGAATATGTCCGGCAAATCCTTGTTTCCTTACTTCATCATGCAACAATTTTCTTTGTTTTTCTGTAAGGAATCCGAGTTCCATTGACGAATGTCCGATTAACTGTTTCCGTGGTAATCCCCATAATTTGGTACCAGCTTCATTTACCTCAACACAGACACCGTCTTTAGCCTTAGAGATAACCATGGGAAATGGTGATGACATAAAGGATTTAATAATTACGTCATTTTCAAGAGTTTTAGCTGTCCGTTTACGACTTTTCATAGAAAATTCCTTTTGTGAAAATTATATCCAATATCCCTGATAATGCAACCCCCCTCTTTAGAGGGATTTCCAGAAGGAAAAAAGAATGTTAAATATAGAAGAGATGATAAAGCTAACAGGACTTCTAAAATAGTAAATAAAGGGAAAAGAAGTAAGTGAGCATACTGGAAATAGTGAATAAGAAAAGGAAGCATTCCTTAATTAACCCTAAGGGTGGTTTTTTAGACTTAACGGTCTTGTCTACCAAGCAAGCGATAAAGCCAAAAAGACTATCAATCAAAAAGTTTTTCAATATATTTATGAACTATTTTCAAGCAAGGATCTCATAAATGGAAAATCAAAAAGAATATCAAATCTCATCATCTGTGAATGACGGGATTCTTGAAATTGTCCTAACAGGCAAAGCAATAGGTATGACTTATGAAAAGATGAGAAATGAAGTGGATGCTATCATCAAAGCAAATAACTCAAAGAAATTAATCATTGATGCTTGTGCCCTTAAAGGACGTTTAGATATTTCGGAAATCTATCGTTATGTAAGGAATCATCATTCCATTACTTATGAGATTGAGGTTGCAATAGTGGACCTTCCGGAAAACGCTGACTATGCAACTGCAGTAAAAAATGCTGGTCTTTTATTTAGATGGTTTACCGATATAGATGCTGCAAGAAATTGGATTAAGCGTGAACCAAGCAAAATACAGTCCATTATGACATTACTCTCTTCCAACCATTAATCAATTTATGCGACTACCAAATGCTATGAATTAGATAACGGCATAAACTTCCGGTACTCCTCAATTTCCAAAATATTATTTTTATGCTAGGTTACAAACAGTAATCGTAAAAAAATCCAGCCGATGGTTGCGGCTGATCCGCACGTTCGGTGCTACAACGATATGAAAATAAGAGATCTAGGTTTTGACCCATGGTTTGAAAAGTATTCCACTGAACTCCTCCAGGAGAGTTGCAGTTTTGCCCGCATAACTGCAGTTAACCGCGGTTCGTATCTTATAATGAACGAATCCGGAGAAATTCCGGCTGAGTTGACGGGGAAGATTTTATATCAGGTTGAAAGTCCCATGGATCGACCATGTGTTGGAGATTGGGTCACTGCGCAGTATTACAACGATGACACGGCAGCCATTATCCACAACGTGTTTCCGCGAAAGACATTCTTGCGGCGTAAGTCTTCGGGTGAAAACGTCGACTACCAGATGATTGCAGCCAACATAGATACCGCATTTATTGTTCAGTCATGTCATTTCGACTTTAATCCGAATCGCTTGGATCGTTACTTGGTAATGGCAACAGATGGACATGTTAAACCGATTATAATACTCACGAAAACGGATCTAATTCCACAGGGCGAATTGGATCAAAAGATTTCCATCATCAACTCTGTTTCAAAAGTGAGAGTGCTCGCACTAAGCAACATCACGGGGATCGGATTCGATGAGTTTCAACAGATGCTCTCACCCGGTAGGACGTACTGTCTTCTCGGTTCATCGGGTGTTGGGAAGACGACACTTATCAACCGCCTGATTGGCCGGGAAGCCTTTCACACAAAAGCCGTCAGTAGCACAGGAGAAGGCACCCATACGACTTCCCGCCGGCAGCTCATTGTTCTGAGCCATGGTGCTATGCTGATCGATACGCCTGGTATGCGAGAGCTGGGCATAATCGGTGCTGTCGATGGAGTCAATACGGGTTTCGAGGAATTTGTAGCACTTTCCCCACATTGTCAATATGCGAATTGCAGCCATGAACATGAACCCGGCTGTGCCATCCGGGCTGCTGTCAAACGTGGTGAATTGAGTAAAGATCGCTATATAAACTATATCAAAATTAAGAAGGAATCTGAGTTCTACGAGATGTCATACCTGGATAAACGGAAGAAGGACAAGGCTTTTGGGAAATTCATCAAAACGGCAAAAAAGCAGATGAAAGAATGACATAAGAAGGGCACCGAACCACAGCATCCAGGCCGCATCGGCTTACGCCCTGGTGGCTGATTCTGGCGTTGAACCTTTATAGTGGTGATCCTAAATTTGATGCCTACAGACAATTGTGGAGTTGCAGGTGATAAACATACGATGTTCTTCCAGTAACAAAGCGTACGCTAAATTTGATGTATATCCACCCTTTCAATTCGTAATAAACACAATTTACACCTCATTTTTTGTGGCTAATATTCCATTGACGTGCAAGAAATTTACTTTTATTGTTGCAAAACAATAAGGGAATGTTTGTTAAACAAAGTGAGTGAACAGCATCGGTAAATAAGGAGGATGTCTATGGATCAGGTACTATACCGGCGTGAGGGAGCCGTGGAGGTTGTCACACTCAATCGTCCGGAAAGCAAGAACTCTTTCAGCTTCGCCTTGATCAAGGAACTGGGTGACCACTTCCAGAGCCTGACACTAGAGGACGATGTCCGCGCGGTAATCATCACCGGCGCGGGAAAGGGATTCTGCACAGGGGCGGACCTCAACAGCCCGGACAACCGCCCCGATATCGTTCTACCGGTGGGAATGCGGCTCACCGCCCAATGGTACAGCCGGGTTGTCGGAGGCATCATGAATCTGGAAAAACCGGTAATCGGCGCCATCAACGGGGTTGCGGCGGGAGGTGGATGCAACCTGGCGCTCTCCTGCGACATCCTCATCGCTTCGGAGGCGGCCCGCTTCATCCAGGTCTTCGCGCGTCGTGGATTGATCGCGGATATGGGAGGCACTTTTTTCCTGCCCCGCCTCATCGGTCTGGCGCGTGCCAAAGAACTCATGTTCTTGGCAGATGAAGTCGACGCGCGACGGGCATTGGAACTGGGCCTGGTAAACAAGGTGGTGCCCGCAGATGATCTGATGCCTGCTGCTATGGAATTGGCGCAGCGATTGGCACACGGATCAACCCGAGCCATCGGGATGATGAAAAATATGCTCAACCGCTCCTTTGAGAGCGACTTGGAAAGCGCACTGGAAAGAGAAGCGGCTATGCAGGGTATCGCCGTCAGCACCAGCGACGTGAAAGAAGGCGTCATGTCCTTCTTCGAAAAGAGGCCGTCGAACTTCACGGGAAACTGAGGGAGAGAGTGGCCAGAATAAAAGAGAATAATCGGAAACGATTCTATTTATTGATAATTAGGGGGCAGGATAATTCATGTTTAAAACCTGCTGTCCTAATTTCTATTTTTGAAAGACGATCATGATAAGTCCGGCAAAAGTCCTATTTTATCTCTTTGAATTAATCAATTGTTACGCTGCCGTTTACTATTCCAATTTTCTCTTTTTTTACCTGCGGCGGACATTCGGCTTCGGTGAAGTGGAAAATCTGCTTACGGCGGCACTCAGCGGCTTTGTTTACGAGTCACAATATCTTCCGGTAAGAAATAAAATGCTAGCTTCTTAGAAAATGCAAGATTCCAATCCGTAATAAACAAAAAAAACTGAACTCTAACTTAACTTGTGGTACAAACATGGGATGCAGGTCAATAATTCTCAACAAAAAATTTAGTGCGTGAAACCTGATATGAAAAACAGAAAGTCAAAATGGATTTGGGGTGGCCTTTGTCTTTTTATATTTATAACAATGATTGTTGTTTTCATGTTCCGCGAGACAATCCTGTTAAAGGCAGGCCGCTTTATGGCGCCTGTCGGCGATTATCAGGCGGATGTTGCCATTTTAGAAGGTGCTGAATTTATCAGCACGGGTGCTATAAAAAGCGGGATGGATTTGTTATCATCAGGTAAGGTTCAGCGCCTTGTGATCGTCGTACAGAATATTGCACCAGCTCATAGGCCTTATGGTATCAAGGGAAACTATCCGGATGTCGTCAAACAAGAACTCCTAAAACTCGGTCTGAAGGAAAAGGATTTTAAAGTTATTATCGTGCCGATACGACATCCGATAACTTTAAAAGAGGCGGAAGTGGTATTAAAAGTCCTCTCGAAGGAAGATATTCAGAGTGCTATCCTCTTATCGCCGGGTTTTCATACCCGGCGGAGTTATCTGGCCTATCAATATGTCGGCCTGCCCCTGCAAATTAAAATCTTTCCTTCAGCTTCTTTTACAGAATACCAGCTGAACAACTGGTGGGTTCAAGAACCGGCAGTCCGCGACTTCACCGCCGAATTGTTTAAATTCAGCTATTATTTAGCCGGGGGGTATATCCCTTTTAAATTTTCTTACTAAACGAATAAACATTATTTGA
>Ga0209310_1000162_pt1 | contig 99011 bp, 64 predicted proteins | sample AD_UKC030_MetaG_FD_184415 | JGI IMG/M metagenome (GOLD analysis project Ga0209310, IMG submission 184415) | Active sludge microbial communities of municipal wastewater-treating anaerobic digesters from USA - AD_UKC030_MetaG (SPAdes) (version 2) | ecosystem: Engineered > Bioreactor > Anaerobic >... | reverse complement strand
TATTATGTCAGACACCGGCCGGTTTGTCAAGCCCAAAATGAATGCGAATCTGCTCGGCACCCCTGCCGAGTCCATCAATGCTTGTCATGAGCTGGGGTTACGTGTGCAGGAAAGAGTCAGTTGCGGAATCGCTGCACGTCACCCGCTGTCGCGAGGGCGGACCGGATCGAAGCCGTCGTCCCCTCGTTCAAGGCCCATCACCCGGTCCGGGGCTCCGGAACGGTTTCCGCCAGCGGACCACTCGCCCTGGCATTCCCCCTGGCCGATTGGGGCCCGCCGCTCCCTCCACGCCCGGCCCGCGGCAAGCCCCGTCTCGCCGACTGTTGACCGCTGACCGCTGCCCGTCGACTGCTAACCGCCGACCGCTACCCCAAGCGAGCGAAGGGCCTACTTCGCCTCGTTCGTCGCCGCCGGCTTCTTCAGATGTGTGTCGAACCAGTCCGCGATGATGGCCATGTCGTCGCCCAGCCTCGGCCAGCCGTGGCCGGCGCCCTCTCTGACCACCAGCTTGAAGGGCACGCGGCATGCCTCGAACCTGCGCTGAAGGACCTCGGCCTGCTGGATGGGTACCAGCTTGTCGGCGTTGCCGTGGAGGATGAGCGCCGGCGGGTCGTCCGGCGTCACATGGGTGATCGGTGAAATCTCTCGGGCGATCTGCCGGCGTTTCTCGAGGTCCTGAATCGGCAGGAACCGCCGGCTCCCCTCATCGAACTGGTGGAAGTCGAACGGAGCATTGAACGGCCTCAACTCCGCCTCCAAGGCCTTGAATACGTCACGTCCTTCCTGCCCGTAGTTCAGGAAGTCGGTAGGGGGAAAGAAGCAGGCGATGGCCTGCACCCGGCTCGAGGCCCGATCGACCGGATCCTTGGCCTCAGGTTTCCCCGGCCGCCCGGCTGTGGCCATCATCAGCGACAAGTGCCCGCCCGCCGAGCCGCCGGTGATACCCAGTCGGTCCGGGTCGATCCCGAACCGCTTGGCGTGGGTCCGGATGAAACGCACCGAGCGATGCATGTCTTCGATCACCTCGGGAATGGTGAACCTCGGTTGGCTGCCGTGCACGACGGCGAAGACCGTGTAGCCGCGCCTGAGCAACTCCTGGAACGCACCGGCATTGATCGCCTCGTGAGACGAGAACCACCCGCCACTGACCACCATGATCACCGCCGCCCCGTTGGCCTTCTGCTTGGGAGCGAAGACGTCAAGGGTCAGCGCGGTGCCGAACTTGCGGCCATAGACCACATCCTCGGTCCGGGTGTAAGAGGGGGCCTCCGCCGCCAGCGCCATCGGTGCACATGCGGCCAACGAAGCCAACACGATCCAGAGTCGGAAACCGTTACCAGTCATCAGAGCCTCCGTGGGCGATTTGCCCGCCAGGTGGTTCAGGTCAGACGATCACCCGCCATATTTACCGGCGAACGCACGTTTCATCCAGTCCACGTCGGCGTCCACTGTCCGGCGGGCGTCCTCGAACCGGTCGGGAAAAGCCCGCTTCATCCGGGCGGAGAGGCCCTCGACTTGACGAATGAAACCCTGGGCCGCGAACCGCGAATGCGCAGCGGACGCCAGCCGGGTGTACTGATGCCGCACCGGATTGAAGCCGGTTCCCTGTTTGTATATGAGCATCCCGGGATAGGCCTCGACCAGATCCTTGAGCACCTGCTGCCGCTCGGCCGTGTCCGCCAGATGCAGAATGGCCTGCCCGATCGACCGCTCGGGATCGTAGGCCGCCGGATTGAAGGCGTAGTCGGCGCAGGTCAGCAGGGGGATGCGGTTGGCTTCGTTCTGCGGACAGAGCGGATTGCTCATGTACCCGTCAATGACCGCGTTCAGATCAGGCTCCCGGCCGGTGACCGGGCCGAGGTGGAGCGTCGGGGCCCCGTCGTTCACCGGGTAGTTGTCCCACAGGATGATCCGGTGTTTGGCAAATCCCCGGTAGATCTCCGCCGCCTTGCGCGTGATCTGCCCCACCACCGCGTCGCCGGTCCAGAACAGGTACACGTCGGGATGCAGATCACGGGCCAGCGCTTCCAGGTAGGCTCGCTCCTGTCCGCCGCTCCCGTCGCCCCAGTACCAGGTCGGGCAGAAGATGAACTGGGCCCGCTTGTCCTTCTCCAGCAGCCGCCCGTAAAGCCGGTTGATCAGCTGGGCGTGCTCGGAACCGTCGATCTTCACGCCCTTCATCACGTGCACATCGTCCAGCGGCAGATTGAACCACTCCGCCCCCGCTTCCTGAGCCCACGCGAAGTGCGGCCAGAGCTTCTCGAAATCCTCCACCCTCGTCGGATCAATCGGGCGCGAAGAGGAAAGCTGCGGGTGCTTCGAGAAGCAGAACTGGATGCCCGCCTCCCGGCAAGCTCGAATGACCCTGCCGTAGGCCTCCTTTCGGTCCTCCGGCATCGGCTCCCACCAGTTGTTCTCCCACTTGTCCGGCTTGCTGAACATCGAGCCGTAACAGTTCATCATGAAGTTCATCTTGTACTGCTTCAGCACCGGAATCTCGGCCAGATACTGCTCCGGCTTCCAGAACCAGCCCTTGATGCCGCGGATCTTGAAGCCCGGCTCGGCCCCGGCCGGCAACGGCTCGGGCAGCGGGCGTTTCTCCTTCGGCAGGGTGAAGAAGAAGTCTCGGGCCAGGTCCCGCCGCAGCACCAATGCCTCGCCACCGATGCCGCACGATGCCACCATGAACCAGGGCGGCATGCCCGCCGCGCCGTTCTCCTCCACGTTGGCAACGACCAGTTCGTTGGCGCCTTTCCGAAGCACGCCGGCCGGCACGGCGATCCGGTGCACCTGCCATCGGTCGGCCGGGAACGGATTCCTGCCTTCCAGCAGCAGCCGGCCGTTCAGGCGGATCTCGATCCGGCAAGCCTCCGGCTGATCGTCGTCCATCGCCTTGAGGTGCAGAAACTGCGGTTCGTCCGGCACGCGGGCGACATCGAAAGCGGCTTTCATCGACGAGTGGGCCCCCGTCGGTTTGGCATAAACGTAGTTCACCTGGGCCTCGCCGAACTTGTCCGCGCCGAACTTCTCGTGGGCCCCGCCGGCGAAATCTACGCCCGTCAACTGAATCCCGATGTCCGGACCGGCTGTCGCCCGGCCGGCAAAGACCAGCCCCGCCGCAAGGAAAAACCGGGTCACCAACCTCGAGCATCTCATCGCACGTCCTCCTGAGCAATCTTCGAAGAGGAAAGAACTGTGGCTCACGCGGCAGGGGTGGAATCCCCCGGCGCATCCGACCATCGCTCGTAATCGAACATCCTCACCACCAGCCAGCCGCCAAGCCCGATCGCCAGGGCCATGCCCAGCCCGAACCGCGGCCACGAGTTCACGAAGACCGCGTTGGTGGCCAGCACCAGCCCCAGGCAGCACAGGATGCCCAACGCCGAATCGACCACCAGCCGGCGGGTCGTCGGGCCCTCCCGGTCCAGCCGCCCGATCCGGTCCAGAACCGGCTTCCACAATCCGGGCGGCCGGCAGCGGCGATAGAACCGCTCCAGTGTCTCCGGCCGCTCCGGCGGCGTGGCCAGCGTCACCCCCGTCAACACCACGAAGCTCAGCACGAAAAGCAGGCCCAGCCCCTGCCACATCGGGTACTTCGCTTCGTTCTGGAAGTCGAGCACGAACCAGATCAGGATCGAAAGCGGCAGACCCAGCACAATGGCCGACAACTCGCCCCACACGTTGAACCGCCACCAGAAGAAACGAAACAGGGCCAGCGGCAACAGGAACATCACCATCGCCGAGTTGATGAACATGAACCAGCCGACCATGCCCTTGACATACAGGATCGCGACCGTCGCCGCGGCGACGAAGAGAATCAGCGTGGTCACCCGGCTCACCCACACCTGGTGCTTGGGCGTCTGGCCGGGATGCATCGGCGCGTACAGGTCGTTGACCACGAAACTGCTTCCCCAGTTGACCAGTGAGCTCAGGGCCGATGTGTACGCGGCCACCTCGGTGGCGACCAGCAGACCGACAAACCCGGGCGGCAGTGTGCAACTCTTGATCAGCTCGCCCCACGCATACTCCGGCTGCTCGAGCAGAATCATCCCGGCCGGGGCGGGCCCCACCTGCCTCACCAGCCCCTCCGTCCAGAACAGCGACATGGCCACCAGCCCCATCCCGATCAGCGGAAGCGTCCGGACAGTGAGGGCCAGCAGACAGTTGAACAGCTGCCCCGCGATGGCGTGCCGCTCGCTTCGGGCAGCCATGAACCGCTGGGCGGTCATGCCCTCGCCCGCGGTCGGCGATCCTGCAAAACAGAGCCCCTGGAGCACCAGCATGACCAGCATCATCACCGGGATCTGCGAGGTCGGCGGCGTCTGCTGCAGGGCCTCCGGCCGGACCTGGGCAATCCGCTCCAGAATCGCTCCCCAGCCGCCGTGCTGGCCGACCGCCATGAAAAAGAAGATGAAGCTCCCACCGAGCAAGATGGCGAAGTGCAGGATCTCCGTCACCACCACGCCCAGCAGCCCGCCGAACATGGTGTACAGCACCGTGGTTCCGCCAAAGAGCAGCAGAATCGAGGTCTCGCTCATGGGCACCAGCGGGTGAATGGTCTTGGCGAAGAAGCCGGTGATGTATCCGATCAACAGGACGGAGAAACCGAAGCAGCACATCACCGCGTAGGCCTTGCGCGCCCATTGGGCGGGCGACCCGCCGTAACGCAGCGTGATCAGCTCCGCCGTGGTGACAATCCGCATCCGCCGCCACATCGGCGCCCAGACCAGGGCCACCAGCGGCATCCAGAAGATCCACGCTCCCCACCACAGCCAGTTGCCGGTCAGGCCGAACGCCAGCAGCAGCATGACGAAACCGCCGTTGCCCGACTGGTACGTCGAGGTGTTGGAGATCGCGATCGCCCACCACGGCAGGTTCCGGTTGCCCGTGAAATAGCCCTCCGCACCCTGTCTCGAGGACCGTCGAGAAAGCAGCAGGCCCGCGGCGATCGAAACCACCACCAGGGCGACGACAATGCTCCAGTCCAGTATGCCCATACCACCCGCCTGGTCGATCAGGAACCCTTGCCCAGCCGGCAGACCACCTCCGTCGCCGCGGTCTGCTTGCCCAGATGCACCCTCGTGCCGTCAAACGCCTTCCAGTCCTTGCCGTTCACCGTCACCGCCTGGATCCGGCCGTATTGCGTCGGGGGGCGAACGTGCAGCTCCAGATTGGCGGCCTGCCACCGCGTCGGCTCGATCCTGAAGACCACTTCCCCGGTGGCCGCTCGCGAGGCAACGGTATAGTTCACTTCGCCAAAGTAGCTCGGCGCACGCCTGACCTCGATGCGCTGCCCGTCCGCCAGCCAGCCCCGCGGTGCTCCGGCGAGCAGATGCAGCCCGTCGCCTTCCTCCAGCAGCAGCCCGATCCGCACCAGATCCAGGTACCGGCTGTTGGAGTGCATGTGTGGCTGACGATTCGCGCTCCACGCCTCGCCGTTGAGGCCGGTCACGAGATTGTGGCCCTCGATGGTGCAGTACGTTCCCGGCCCCATGGCGTAGGCGACAATGCTGTATAGCGTCCAGGCGAACTTGGCCGCCTCCCCGCGGAGGAGCTGGCACAGCGACTGGTTGTAGACGTAGTACGGATCGATGTTGCCGGGCATGAACGCGGGCAGGCCGCTGTACAGCCCGTACTTCTCGAGCCAGTAGTTGATCCCGGCGGCCTTCTCACCGCGGGGATCGAGCAGGCCGGCCTCGACCATGTAGATCGGACTGCAGATGGTGTACCAGTTCTCGTTGTAGAAATCGAAGCTCGGCGGCCCGGGGCGATACGGAGTCGGTGGTACGAACGGCGGCTTGATCGCGGGATCCGTCGAACGCTCGACCGAGTCGACGATGCAGGCCTTGTAGTCATCCGCCTCCGCCGCGAGTCGACCGGCCTCGCTCTCCAGACCGATGGCCGCCAATACCTCGGCCGTGCCCCGCAGACCCATGTACGAGTAGGTGTCCGTCCAGTACCAGTGGTCCCAGATGTAGAGGTCGGATGGCCGCCCTTTGGGCAGCAGACCGTAGTGCTTGGGCTTCCGGCCGTTCTCCATGACCTTGGTTCGAGCCCGCTCGCGGATGATCCAGTCGCAACCCTTGATGAGTTGCGGGGCCACCTTCCGCAGCCACGCTTCGTCGCGCGTGAGCTTGTAGTGCTCGGACATCGCCCAGAGAATGAAACCGTTCTGGTTCATCCAGCGCAGATCGACATCGCCGCAGAAGAAGCCCTCGGCCGAGAGCACGTCGCCCTCCGGCTTGGCACTGCCCTGCCTGGCTAGGAAATAGTCGAGCATGCTCTCGGCTTCCTCGTGGTAGCCCATGCGGTCCATCGCCTGGATGATGACGCCGCTGTCTCCGGACCAGACCGCCTCGTAAACGTTCGCGTCCGGGTGCGGCATGAGCACCCCGGTCTTCGGATCACGGTCGGTCAGGAGGAGATTGTTGGCCAGGCACGCCCGATAGGCGTCACGGATGCGACCCTCGGGAATGACAAACTCGGCACGGCGATGGAGCTCCTTCTCCCAGAACGCCCGGAAGCCGGCCAACTCGTCGTCGAAACCCAGGGCCGCCAGCGTGCCCGCGGCCTGGGGGGCGAGCGCGTCGTACGGGATGGCCAGGTCGATCGTTTTGGACTCGCCCGCGGGCAGCGACATCTCGACACGCAGTCGGTTCTCATCAGTATAGTTGAGCTGGGAATTATGGAACCGGGGCGTCACGCCCGGGCGAACGAAGTGAATCAGCGGTTCCCAGGAGCCGACCACCGCCCGCCCGCCGCCCACCGGATAGTGGCATCGGGTGACAAGCTTGCTTCTGCCGTCCGGCAGTACCTTTGCCAGTCGAGCCCACGGTAATACCGCCGAACACTGCCCCGGCGCGATGAAGTCCGCCGCCGGCCGCACCTCGGTGGAAAATGCCGTCCGGTAGAACGTCCCGATGGGTACCGCCTTCCCGTTCTGCCCGACTACCTCCACATCTGCGGCCACGGGCGTCGAGTGTCCCCGAAAGGACTCGACGTAGACGTCTGCACCACCGGGCGACTGCCACGGCCCGATCATGATTGCGTCCCCTCGCCGCTCGATGTCCACGGTGTACTCGGGGCTCTTGACCATTTCCGCCTTACCGTTGAGCAGCAGGCAATGCGACGGATCAGGTCCCTTCGGCAGCGGCTTGAACGAGACCTTCAGATCCCGGCTCAGCAGGCAGGCCGCCGTCGAGCCATTGGCATCCCGCACGAACGGAGCCTCGAAGGACAGGGCCTCCGGCCGGACCGGCGGCACCGCCTTCACGCTCAAGCCGGGAGAAGCCTCGCCGAAGAGAATCGCCGCGACAACCTCGCGCCGCGACGCCGACCGGTTCGCAATCGTGTAGCGGATCATCGCGATGAGCGGCTCCTGGGCCGTGCTTGACTCGAACTTGCCCCCCTGGGTCGCAAACGCCACCTGCCGCACCTGCAGATCATCCATCGTCCAGGTGTGCTCGACGCCCGGCATGTATCCTGCCACCAGCTTCGACGTGACCGCCTCCACCGGCGGCAGGGCCAGGTTCGTTTCGCCAGGGCCCTGGTCAGCACTCGGTCGGGAACCGACGAGGATGGCCACGCATGGCCCCTCCGTCTGCCCGCGGCGAGGGAAGATCAGCTCGCCGGACGGGGTGACATGAACCTCTTCCGGGTGTACCTTGGCACCAATGATCGGCACCGGGATCTTCATCCGCGGGAAGGGCTGGCTGTCCATGACGGTTTCGAACGACGCATCCTCGGGTACCGGTTCGGGGTAGCCGCGCAGAGTATTCTCGTCTGCCGCGAGCACGTGGCCTGCCGCTATCGCCAGGATCATCGCTGCCACTGCTGCCGGTCGTCTCGTGGACTGCATGCGCTTTCTCCTCGTGGAAAAACCTCGCTCTATCGTGTCGCGGACCGATCCACGTCTTGTCGTCTCCGTTGGTCGGCGAGGTCCTTGGTCCGCTCATCGCGCGGATGGCCAATCCGCCGCCCCCGCTCAGGTAGAGGCCCTCGTTACCAACTCCGGGGCGATCACCACCGCCCGCCGATCGGGCGGCACTGTCCCGTGCTCCAGCAGCTCAAGGAGCATGGTCACCATGGCCCGCGCGATGGCCTTGACGTTCAGATCGACGGTGGTCAGCGGCGGCTCGACCAGCGTGCCGATCTCCAGGTTGTCGCAGCCCACGATGGCGACGTCGTCCGGCACGCAGCGGCCGCTCCGCCGAACGGCGGCCATGAGCCGGGCCGCGTACAGGTCGTTCACCGCCGCGATCGCGTCCGCGCCCTGGCCGACGACCAGATCCTCCACCGCCCGTGCGGCCAATTCGGGCGTGAAGGGCTGCATCCACTTCGCGGGCGTCCGCTCATCCAGGATCCAGACCAGGGCCTCATCCGCCGCCAAGCCTGCGTTGACCAGCGTCTTCAGGTGGGCCCAACGTCGCTGCAGAGCGTAGGGAAAGGACACGTTCGCGAGGACCAGGCCGATGCGCCGCCGACCGCGCTGGATCAGGTGCTCGACGCTGATCCGACTCACCGCCGGGAAGTCAGCCTCCACATAGCAGGGGCCCTCTGCCTCCGCCCCAGGACAGTCGCCCGGCCGTTCGTAGAAGACCACGTTCTTGAAGCTCAGCAGCTCCGGCTCCACGATCTTCCTGTACTCGGGGTGGTTGTGGAAGATGCTGATGACGCCATCGACGCCCCGGGCCCGGAAGTCGTCCAGGTAATCCAGCACCCGCTCGCGTGTGCCCACGGCGTGGCCGACGATGAACCGGATGCCTCGGGCGGCGGCCATGGTCTCCATCAGCTGAAGCAGGCGAGGATCCGGCACAGCCACCGTGCTGACCAGCACGCCGACCACGCAACTGCGTTTGCCGGCCAGTTGGCGGGCGATGATGTTGGGGCGGTAGTGAGCGGCCTTGGCGGCCGCCAGGACCCGCTTGGCCGTCTCCGCCGAGATGCGATGCGAGACCGCCCGGCCGTTGAGAACCAGCGACACCGTGGTTCGGGAGATGCCCAGTTGTCGGGCGATTTGTTCGGCGGTGATCCGCTGGGCGGGATGGGTCGGCATCCGATCCTCTCCTTTAGCCAACGCGCGTTAGCGGTAATGCTACCACGGGTTGGCATCCCATGCAAGCCCGCCCGAATGCCCAGCAGCCCGTGTGGCGAGCGCAAGCCGAGGCCTCACCCGGTGCAGCAGGGGAAGCTCTCGCCGGGAACGCCGAAGGATGGTCTGACCCGGAATGGCAGGTGTGGTTCGACCGGAGAAGGGGGGCTGGTCCCACCGGAGAAGGGGGGCTGGTCCCACCGGAGAAGGCGAGGGGTGATCTCGCCAGGGAAGGTGCCGGGAGTCAGCCGATGACCACGTTGAAGACGGCCAAGGCGGCCGTCTCGTCGTCGCAGAATGTGAACAGCTTCTTCAGCTTGGTGATCTCGAAGACTTTCATCAATTCGCTGCGAAGGGCGCAGATGACCAGGGTGCCCTTGATTTCGCTGGTCTTCCTCTGCAGGTTGACCAGGACGCCCAGGGCGGAGGAGGAGAGAAACCTGACCTTCGTGAAGTCGAGGATCAGCTTGCGGCAGTTGCGGTCTTCAACCAGCTCGTACAACTGCTGGCCGAGGCTTTCAACCTGGGCAAGATCGAGGATGGAGGCGTCCTCGATATTGACCACGGTGACGTCGCGGATCGAGTGGATGAGAAGTCGTGCGGCGGCAGCCATAGGTCCTCCCGGCCGTGTCGGTATCCCACGGCTTCCGCGAAGGACGACGATCCGTGACGGAGGCGGGAAGGGAGACACGGCTTGATCGCGGGGTATTGTAGGCGTTCCCGAGAGGATATGCAACGACCGGTGGTGATCAAACCGGCCGGTTCGTCCAGGCGAGAGGGGCGGTGCTTCCTAAGGGTGGGCGGGTTGCGGGTGGGTGCCGCCGGGATAGCCGTCCCGGATTTCCCAGAAGTTGTCGAGCCGCTTGAACAGAGGCCGCCCGTTTTCTGCACCCGCACCGCGGTTGTCGCGGAGCAGAAGGACGATGTCTGAGCTGACCGCGGGGTTGGCGTGGAAGTAGTCGTGCCCGGTCCAGTTCGAGATCACTCTGACGTCGATCACCTGGGCTTGGGACAGGGACTCCAGGGCCTGGCACTCCTCGGGCGTCAAGTCGCTGCCGCGCAGCTGCCCGAGGCGCTGGGTGCTGCCGAAGATCCAGTCGGCGATGCGGATGGCCCGATCCCACTGAGACACGTAGACAGTGATTCGCTCCGGAACCAACGTCACGTGCTCGGCGGCGATTCGTTCCTGGGCCACCTCCCAGTCCAGGTCCGCCGCCGCCAGGATGACGTTGCCGAGCTTGAGCTCGGACCGAGTCTCTCTGCCGGCGGCGGCAAACTCGATGTGGAGCTCGCGCAGAGCGGTCATGAAGACGTCGGTTCCCCGGCTGTGGGCGATGACGTGCAGCTTCTCCAGTTCCGGGCAGGACACGACGGCCCGCAGGAACTGCTTGAGATGGTAAATGGTGAACTCCCCCGACTCGCGATCGTGAGCATAGCCGCGCAGAATGCTGAAGGGCGATCCGGCGGGCCAGGTGTAGATGATCGGAACGCCGGCGCGGCCCATGAAGTGCCAGAAACCGGCCGCGACAAAGGCCCCGTCCTGGAACTCATTGTTGTAACCGTGAATGTAGAGCAAGGCCTCGTGTCGCGGCGTCCGCCTCAGTTGCTCGGAAAGCAGCTCGCTCAGCCGCCGGCTGTTCTGGTGCTGGGCGTGGACGGTGGCGGGGTCCTCCACGAACCGATCCCGGTCCTGGGTCACGGGCACAGGTGTCGGGGGAAATCGCCCGGTCTCACGAATCTCGGCCACCGACAGCGGCAGGCGAAGCGAGCGGGTCTTCGCCCGGCTTTGCCGAACCAGCTCCTCCCACGGTAGATCACGGCCGATCCGGATCGTGCAGATGCCAAACGCCAGCGACTTGGATCGCTGATAGCCGTATCCCAGGCCGCCCCCCGACTCGCGGATCGGACGGCGATCGGTGCCATACAGCACGTCAACCCGGTTGTTCCGCAGCTCCGGGGGCACATCGCCGAAGGGATCCGCTGCTGACGCTGCAAAGAGGTTTGGTGTGGGCATGAGTTCTCTTTGGCAGCATGGGCTCACCGCCGCGGCGAGGATCGCGGCCACGAGCATGGATCGCGGCAGGGCGCCCTCCATCACCTGACCATGGGTCATTGGGACTCCTTCGCCTGGCTGTCGAGGGGGATCGTGACGGTGAATTCGGTGCCTTTCCCCGGCTCGCTGGTGACCAGAATCGTGCCGTTGTGGTCCTGGATGATGCCATGCACGACGCTGAGGCCCAGCCCCATGCCCCCTTGCGACTGCCGGGTGGTGTAAAACGGATCGAAGAGTCGTGGCAGGTCTTCGTCGGGGATGCCTCTGCCGTTGTCCTCAATGGTGAAGCTCGCGGTATCGGTCCCCAGGAGGGTCTGGATCGTGACGCGGCTGGCGCCGGCCTCGATGGCATTCCGGATCAGGTTGACGCCGACCTGCTCCATGGCGGTGGAGTTCAGCCGCAGAAGGGGAGCGGGTTCTTCCAGGATGATGTTGATGTCGCACTGGTTCTTGGCCGCGTATTCGCGTGTCAGGGCAATGATGTTGCGCAGGATGCTGTTGAGACTGCAGGGGGTCTTGACCGTTTCCTCCGCCCGTGCGAACCGCCGGAAATTCTGAACGATGGTCTTGCAGCGCTCCGCGTTCTTGACAATGTCGTCGAGCACCGGAATGAGGTGGTCGGGGACCCTCCCCGCAGCCAGGGCGGACTGGGCGGTGAGCAGGATCCCGCCCACCGGATTGTTGATTTCGTGGGCGATGCCCGCCGAGAGCGTGCCCAGCGAGGCCAGCCGCTCGACCCGCCGAGCCTGGTCCCGTACCGCAATCAGTTCCTGGGTCCGCGCCTCGACCAGCTCCTCAAGGTGGTCGCGGTACTCGGCCAGTTCGCGCTCCGCCAGGATACGCTCGGTGATGTCCCGGGCCATGCCAAACACCGTTCGGTCGTTCAGGGAGACCGCGTTCAGCAAGGCGACCCGGGTGCTGCCGTCGGGTCGGACAAATGTGATTTCTCCCAGCTCGCAGGCCGGTGTCGCCGAGGATACCTGTTTCAGGCGGTCCTCCGCGCCTTCCGGGGCCAGGTCGAACGTGGTCAACTCTCGCAACTGGGTGCGGGAGCGGCCAATCAGCTCTTCCGCCGCCTGATTGGCGTCGAGGTAGCGGCCGGTGGACTTCTCAACCAGGAAGATGGCGTCGTTGGCTCGTTCAAACAACAGACGGTATCGTTCCTCGCTCTCGCGCAGGGCCTTGTCCGCCCGCAGACGAGCCTCCTGGTCGAGGAACAGCATGCACACCAGCACCGTGGCCACCGGGTAGATGGTGATGACCGGGATGGCGATCTGAAGGAACACGCTCGCCGCCTGATCGGCTGGCAAGGTGCTGGTCAGGGCCAGCATCACGATATGCACCAGAATCCCGAAGCCCAAGAGACACAGCGGGTGGGCAGCCCATGCGTGGCGGCGGCGCAGGTAGTGCCATGCAACCCCCAGGACAGCGGATTCGATGGCGACGCTGACACCCATGACCACCCCGCCGCCCCCAAGCGAGGTGCGGTACGCGGCCGCCATGACCGCCGCGATGCCTGCCGAGATCGGACCACCGAACAGGCCGGCGATACTGATCATGATCGATCGACCGTCGAAGATGATCCCCTGGGTCAGGGTGAGAGCGGCCCACATGCCCACGATGGACGCGCCGCCAAACAGCAGGCCGGATGCAACCTGGTAGGCGGTCGTGTCCTGCTTCCAGCGGCGGATGATCAGACTGTGCACCACGCTCAGGGCGACAAGCAGGGAGATGTTGTTCACCAGATTGAGGTAGATCATCGCGCCGATCCTCTCGGCTGCCCGGCGAGATCGGATCCCCCGGAGGCGTGCCTCCGGCCAAGGCGGTCGTCAGTATAGCGGATAGCCGCGAGGGCTGCTATCGGAAGCCTCGAACACTCGATGCACCGTCCGCCATGGCAGGAGTACAGCCGCGGCGATCTTGAGCAAATGGCGAAATCGGTAGACGACGTCCTGATATCAGAGCACGGCAGGCGTGGCGGGTGATCGGCGGGGCGATCCCGCAGCCCTGCGGGTCTTGATTATCGCCAGGTCGGTCCCCGGTCCGTCGTGCAAGACCAGTTCAAGGCCCGCTGCCCGGATCGCGGCGAAGATCTTGAGGGCCCTGTTGAACTCGTCGGTGTCCTTGCAGCGGAAGCAGAAGTGAGAATACCCGCCGCCGAACGGCAGACCTTCCCAGCCGCCCAGTCGGCCGGGTAGATTGGCCACCTCGTCGCAGCCCAGCGGCAGGGATATCCTATGCCACGGCTGGTCGGCGGCGATGATCCCGATGAGCGCGTGGGCCGGCTGCGGGCCGGAGTCAAGAGCAGGGCGATTCCAGTGGATACGGCCGGAACGGTCAACCGACGGCCATCAGCAGACATGGCGTCCTCCGGGGTCCCAGACGGCCCCCGCTCCATTACACGCCGCTGCCCGCGGTCTGTTCCCCCGATCAGTATGATTTCCCGAAGATCACCCGCCGCCTGCTGGGCTGGCCGCTGATCACGCACTTCCCTTCCTCGGGCTCCGCATCGAGCGGGATGCACCGGATGGTGACGTTGAGGTCGTTCTTGACCTGCTCCTCGACGGCCGGATCGCCGCTCCAGTGGCAGAGGGCGAACCCGCCGTGCGGCTCAGGCTTCTCGGCGTTCTTCGGCGTGAAGTAGGCGTAGAACTCCTCCTTGGAGTTGATCCGCCGAGTGTGCTGGTCCCGGAGCGTGCGGGCCCGATCGAGCAGAACCTGCTGGATCTCGTCGAGTTGGCGCGTGACGGTGGCCACGAACTCGGTCCGCTTCTGGCCGATCCGTTCCTTCGCAGTCTTGTCGCGGCGGGCAACGAAGACCGAGTCCTCGGCGATGTCGCGCGGCCCGATCTCCAGGCGCATGGGAATGCCCTTCTTGACCCAGGACCAGGTCTTCTCCCCGCCGCGCAGCTCGCGGGTGTCGATCTCGACCTGTACCGGGCGGCCCTCGTAGGTGACCGCCCGCAGTTCCTCGGCCAGCCTGGCGCAGTAGCCCAGCACCTCGGCCTTGGTCTCCTCCTTGTGGATCACCGGCAGGATGACCACGTGGGCAGGGGCGAGTCTCGGCGGCAGGACCAAGCCGTCATCGTCGCCGTGGGTCATGATCATCGCCCCGATCAACCGGGTGGACACGCCCCACGAGGTGGTCCAGGCATGGACCAGTTCGCCCTGGTCATCCAGAAACTTGATGTCCGAAGCCTTGGCGAAGTTCTGGCCCAGGAAGTGCGACGTGCCCGCCTGCAGGGCTTTGTAGTCCTGCATCATCGCCTCGATGCAGTAGGTGATGTCGGCTCCGGGGAACCGCTCGCTCTCGGTCTTCTCGCCCTTGATGACCGGGATGGCCATGTGGCCCTCGGCGAACTCGGCGTAGACGTCGAGCATCCGCAGGGTCTCCTCCATGGCCTCTTCCCTGGTGGCGTGAGCCGTGTGACCCTCCTGCCAGAGAAACTCGGTCGTCCGAAGAAACATGCGCGTGCGCATTTCCCAGCGAACGACGTTGGCCCACTGATTGATGAGCAGGGGCAGGTCGCGGTAGCTCTGCACCCACTTGGCGAACATCGCCCCGATGATCGTCTCCGACGTCGGGCGGACGACCAGCGGTTCCTCGAGTTCACCCGCCGGCACCAACTTGCCGTCCCGGCCGGCCTCGAGCCGGTGGTGGGTGACCACGGCACATTCCTTGGCGAACCCCTCGACGTGGGCCGCCTCCTTCTCGAGAAAGCTCATCGGAATGAATAGCGGGAAGTAGGCGTTACGGTGCCCGGTGTCCTTGAACATGCCGTCCAGCACCCGCTGCATGTTCTCCCACAGAGTGTAGCCCCAAGGCTTGATGACCATGCACCCGCGAACCGGGGACGCTTCGGCCAGGTCGGCCGCCTTGATCACCTGCTGATACCATTCCGGATAGTCCTCGACTCGCGTGGGCGAAATCGCCGTCGGTGCTTGTTTGGCCATCCTGCTCAACCTTCGAGTCCCTCTCCGCCTGCCGCGCCGCCCAGGCCTGCAGCCTGTCAGCGAACCGGCACGACGCCGGTCCCGCGCCCGACGGAATGAGCTCTCAATGAAAACCGTTCAACCACGAACACGACGCCTCCCTATCATCCGCGCACCGCCCGGCAAGTCAAATCCCGCGCTCAGGCCGGCCAGGACATGGTCAACGCCCGATTGCTCGCCCCTCCTTCAACAGACTCGACCATTCAATGGATCTTGAAAGTTCCATCGATTCGTACTTGAGCCCGCCGCCGGGGCCCAGGCCAGGCCCGGGCCCGGGGTCACCCGATCTCCCCTGGCCTCCAAAGCAGTGACCGAGCCATCCGGGGTTCGTGCCGTGGCCGAAGCAATAATCGGCCGCGAAAAGCCGGGCTACGGTTACAGTCCGGGCGGCGGCTGGTTCCAAACCGACCAGTACAGGTCCAGGTCCTTGATCATCTGGTGAAACTTGTCGAAGTCCATCGGCTTGGACAAATAGCTGTTGGCGTGATTGGCATAAGCCTTGAGCCGGTCCGCTTCGGCCTGGGAGGTGGTCAGCACCACCACCGGGATGGTCTTGAGCGACGGGTCCTGCTTGATCTGCACCAGGACCTCGTGCCCGTCCACCTTGGGAAGCTTCAGGTCGAGGAGGATGATGTCCGGCCGCGGCTCTCGGCCTTTCTTGACTCCGTTCAGCAGATAGTCGACGGCCGCGGCGCCGTCGGACAACCGGTCCAGTCTGTTGACTACGTGGTTCTCCGCGAGGGCCATGTGGATCAGTTCGGCGTGGTCGTCGTCGTCCTCGATGAGTAGGAATCGCGTGGGGCGTGGCGTCATGTGTGCAAGCACTCCTCTTCGCCGACTCGGCCTGGCCCAAGAGCCGCCGCTCCGTCCTGCTGGCCACTCCTGTCAGGGAGCGATAGCCAGAACGTCGCTCCTTGGCCGGGACTTGATTCGACCCATACCCGACCCCCGTGGAACTCGATCACCCGTTTGACGATTGCCAAGCCGACCCCGGTACCTTCGCTGCGTGAGTCCAGGCGCTGGAACAAACGGAAGATCTTCTCATGGTACTCCGCGGCGATGCCGGGCCCGTTGTCCCGAACGAAGAAGCGGGCCTCGCCGACGTCCTGCCGCGCTCCGATCTCGACGCGCGGCTGCGCTGAGTTGCCTGCGTATTTCAGGGCATTGACCATCAGATTCTCGAACACCTGGTTCATGCGGTTCTTGTCCGCGGCGATGGTCGGCATGTCCGGCGCGATCACCACCGTCATGCCCTTGGCGGCGATTTCGTCCCGGTACCGGTCGGCGATTTCTCGGACCAAATCGGAGACCGCGATGCGCTCGAAGGGGGCAACGAATCTGCCGATGCGGCTGAGCTCCAGGAGCTCATCGATGAGCATCTTCATCCGATCCGCGGCCTGGTTGATACGCTGAACGAAGTCCTCCATCCGGTCGAAGCGCTTCTGGACCAGGTCCGCCCGGAGATGACTGGCGAATCCCTGCATGGTGACCAGCGGCGACTTCAGATCGTGGGACACGGTGTAGATGAACTGCTCCATCTCCGTGTGGCGCTTGGTCAGTTCGTACTGGGCCAGTTGAAGGTCCAGCTCCGCCTTCTTGCGTTGGCTGGTGTCCCTGAAGGTGACCACCAGGCCGGTGATGCCCTGGCCGCTGCGCAGGGCCGTGACCGTGCGCTCCACGGGGAACCACGTTCCGTTTCGTCTCCAGTAGGCGCCTTCCAGCTCCTTTCGAGCAACACCATCCCGGATGGTCGCGCATACCTCGCAGTCCTCCACGCGGTAAGGCGTGCCGTCGCTTCGCGAATGATGGACGGTGGCGTGTCCGGGCTTGCCGATCAGTTCCTCCGCCGGCCAGCCCAGCATCTGGGCGGCGGCCGGATTGACGAAAGTGAAGCGGCCCTCCTGGTCAAGCCCGAGAATGCCATCACCCGCGGCCTCCAGGATGGCCTGCATCCGCCCGGTGCTTTCTTCCATGTGTTGGACGATCGGCGAACTGATACGCGTGAACAGCAGCGAAGCCAGGAAGACGAGTCCCAAGGTCGTCAGACCGGCGATGAGGCCAATTCGGATAAAGGGGCGCCGAACTTCGCTCATGTCCATCTTGGCAACCATGCCCCAGTCAGTACCTCTGATCGGTGCATACGCGGCCAGGACCTGGACCCCCCGGTAGTCCCGCCCGATGAGCCAGCCGGAACCGCCGTCCACGGCGCGCTGCATGGGTTCGGCCAGCGTTCCGTGTCCCGGGACGGTTCGGACCGCGTCCGCCCGGGGCGAGTCCAGCTGGCGCCGCTGCTGAACAAGAAGGCGGATGACGTCCCCCTCCCGCCTGGCGACGGCCCACTCGCCGGTCGTGCCGAAGCCCTCGGACCGTATCTGAGCCTGCCGGATCTGCTCCAGCGTGGCCGCCGTCCAGTCCCGGTCTGACAGCCCGTCGGCACGCGACTGCTCGGCTTGAACGATGACTTCGATGAAGCTCACCTGGTTGTGGACCACGTCGGCGAGCCAGTTGCGATGCCAGTGGACCCCCGCGGTGTATAGGACGTAGACCGTGGTGATGAGGGTCAGCAGCGACGTCCCGACCATCAGAAGGGCCAGCATTCCAAACGGCTGCCGATTCGAAGTGAGCATGACTATACCTTCGGCCGATCGTGGCTTGAGCCTGAAGGGGCAGGTGCCCGGCGGGCCTTTTTCGGAACGTCGGACCGGAGGGACGCTCGGCCCATGCGCCGATCATGCTCCCCGTGTCCGGATATCGCATCCCGGGCTTGGGTGCCGACTTCGTGGAGCCCTTCCGCCATCACAAGTAGGCGTCGACCCGAGCCGATAGTGATGTGAGGGTCGGAAGGCTCGCCGAATTGAGGGTGGACCTGGCTCAGGATGTGGAAGCCAAGAATACTCATTGCCGAGGATAATCCGGATCACCAGCGGCTGCTCGAGCTGAGCCTGACCGGCACCGGTCAGGAGGTCGAGCTGTCCGTGGTTTCCTCCGGGGAGGATCTGCTCCGTCTGATCGCCAAGCGATCGTTCGATTGCCTGGTGCTGGACTTCAACCTGCCCGATCACCGGGCCGATCAGCTCCTGCCCTTGATCGCGGAACGCGGATGCGAATGCCCGGTGATCGTGGTGTCGAGCTCCCTCGGGCAGCAGGTCGTGGTCCAGAGCATGCGCTCGGGAAGCACCGATTTCGTCCCCAAGTCCGAGGCCATTCAGGGAGACACCCTCTGGCGGCGCATCCAGGTGGCTCTGGACCGCAGACGCAGGCGAGCGCACCGTCAGCGTCAGATCGAACGCCGCGTCAAACGGCTGGCCAAGCTGGCGGAGAGCGATCTGCTGACCGGCCTGTCCAACCGGCTTTACCTGCATCGCGTCCTCAACGGGCGACGCCACCACTTCGACCGCCGGGGCACCGTCTGCGGCGTCATGCTCGACCTGGACCGATTCAAGGCCGTGAACGACACCTACGGCCACCTGTGCGGCGACATGGTGCTCCGCGAAATCGGTGGCGTGCTGCGGGCCAGCGCCCGCCCGGATGACATCCTCTGCCGGTGGGGCGGAGAGGAGTTCCTGGTGGTCATGCCCCGGACGTCGCTGGGGACCTGCTGGCTGTGGGCCGACCAGCTTCGTCGCACGATTCGTCAGCTTCGGCTCACCTGGTCGGGCACCCCGGTGCCGATGACCGTGAGTATCGGGGTCGCGGAGGCCCCGGCAAACTTCAGTCGCGAGGAACTGGTCGGCCGGGCGGATCAGGCCCTGTACATGGCCAAGTCGCGCGGTCGCGACCGGGTCTGCAGTTGGGCCATGGTGGTCCTCGAGCGATTGCTCGACGACGATGAGGTGCTGACCGCCGGCGACCTCCAGCAGCAGATTCAGACCATGGTGGCCAAGGCTGGTGACGCCCTGGGGCCGACCCAGCGTGACCATCTCCTCGCCCACTCCACGCGGGTGGCCACCCTCGCTCGACAGATCGGCGTTGAAATGGGTTTCAGCACCAAGGGATCGGATGCCTTGCGTCTCGCCGGCCTGTCCCATGACCTCGGCAAGTTCATCATTCCTGAGGACATTCTGGCCAAACCCTCGGCGCTCTCCGGCGAGGAATGGGCGCTGTGTGAACAGCATTCCGTGATCGGGGCGGACATCTGCGGCTGCCTGGGCATGGGAGACGGCACCACCGAGCACATTCGCCATCATCACTGCCGCTACGACGCGAACGGTCGATATCGCGGTCTGCGGAAGAACGAGGTTACCCTCGGTTCTCGGATCCTCGCGGCCGCCGACGCCTATGACGCCATGACTTCCTGGCGGTCCTATCAACCTGCCAGGTCGCCGCAGGATGCGATCCGCGAACTCCAGCGTGAGCGGGGGGGGCAGTTTCACCCGGATGTGGTCGATGCGGCTGTCCGCCTGCTGTCGCCGGGCGAGACCGCCGCCTCAGCCTCGCCGGCTCCGCTGGTCCAATCGCCGGGCAGCTAGGGACGCGGTTCGAAAGGGAGAACAGAAATGAAACGGGACCGCCGGCACGGCACCAGAATCGAAGACAGCCGGCGGCGGTCGGCTCGGATCGCAGACTGTCGGGCGGTCTGGTGGTCTCGAACCGGCGACCGTCGACCGCATCACGGCTGGCTGGTGGACTGGTCAGCCCATGGGGTGGCCCTGGTCGTCGAGGCAAACGATTTGCCCGCGCCGGGAGAAAGCATCGTGCCCTGCCGGCGCCAGGACATTCGCGGCTGGCATCGGCCGGTGACCGTGACCCGCGTGGCCCCGTTGTCCGGCCTGCTGAGGCTGATCGCGGCCGAATACGCCTCCGCCGAGCCGAAGACCTGTCCGCACGGCTCATCCTGACAGAAAGGACTGGTGATGCGCGAGCGAAGATCGGACCATCGTGATCGCCGCAAAACCGTTCGCCGGGATGCCGTTGGCCGGATTCGCTGGCGGCGGATCGGAAGCGACTGGTACGCCGCCGGCTGGTTGAGCGATCGCTCACCGGCCGACTTGTCTTTCATCGCTTCTCGGACCAACGAGCCCTCGCCCGACGAGGAGATCGAACTCCGCACCCCGGATCGGGACCGCCAGTTCGCTCGCGTCACCCGCGTTGCCTCCTACGACGACGAACTCTCCCTCGTCGCCTGCCGTGTGGTCCCGCGCCCCCAGGGGCCATCGGTGGGCCACCCGTAGCTGACCTCCGATGCTCCCACTGGCGGACCGGTTCCTCCATCCCCCTCTCCGCCAAGGCCGGCCCTCTCCCTCCGCCGGGCTTGCGGAATAGTCAGGGGAAACTCCCATCGATCCTCAGCGGAAGACCTTCTCCGGGACACCCGTCGTGTTATTCATCAGCCCACAACACGACCCGGGCCGCGCCAAGACCGCTAGCGCCCATGGCTTCGTTTCGCAGGCGGCCAGAGCGGCTTCAAGCCGCAGGTCCCGAATGGGTTCGTTTGGTCAGAACGAGAATGGTGGGAAAACCGCTCCCGTGGCGACCTGCGGCCGGGGGCACGTCCGCTGCTTACGTTCAGTTGCCGCCCCGCGTACAATAGAGGGCCTCCGGACGGGCGGGCGGCGGAAAGGAACGTCATGGGCAAGCCGTTTTGCACCATCGCTGAAGCCCTGGCCGAGCTGAAGGCCGGGCGGTTCATCGTTCTCGTAGACGACGAGCACCGCGAGAACGAGGGAGACTTGGTCTGCGCCGCCGAGTGCATCACCCCGGAAATGGTCAATTTCATGTTGATCCACGCCCGAGGGGTGCTGTGTGTGGCTTTGCCGCGCAACCGATGTCGAGAACTCGACTTACAGCCACAAGCGGTCGAAAACACCGCGGCCCTCCAGACCGCCTTCACGGTGACCATCGATGCCCAGGGTCGTTTCGGCGTGACCACCGGCGTGTCCGCCAAGGACCGGTGCACCACGATTCGACGCCTGGCCTGCCTGGAAGCTATGGCCGATGACTTCGCCCGGCCCGGGCACATCAACCCCCTGATGGCTCGCGACGGCGGGGTGCTGGTCCGCGCCGGCCAGACCGAAGGAACGGTCGATCTGCTTCGCCTGGCCGGAATGCAGCCGGTCGGAGCCCTGATCGAAATCATGAACGACGACGGGACCATGGCCCGGGTGCCCGACCTGATCCGTTTCTGCGAGCGGCACGGCATCCGGATGTGCACCAACGCCGACCTCATCGAATACCGCCAGCAGCGCGAATCGCTCATCCAACGGGTCGAGGTGGTGCAGATGCCCACCCGGTACGGCCGCTTCAAGCTTCATGCCTACAAGTCGCTGGTCGATCCCGAACTGCACCTCGCCCTGTGTTGCGGAAGCGTCGGCGAACCGGACGACCAGGGGCAGGTGATCCAGCATCACGATCCCATCCTCGTGCGGGTGCACTCCGAGTGCTTCACCGGAGACGTATTCGGCTCGCAGCGCTGCGACTGCGGCGAACAGCTTCGCGACGCCATGACCATGATCCAGGCCGCCGGCAAGGGCGCGATCGTATACCTCCGTCAGGAGGGTCGAGGTATCGGGCTGCACAACAAGCTCCGAGCCTACCATCTGCAGGAGAACGGCTTCGACACCGTCGAGGCCAACGAGGAACTGGGTTTTCCGGCCGACAAGCGCGATTATGGCATCGGGGCCCAGATCATCCGCGACCTCGGCCTGCGCAATATTCGCGTGTTGACCAACAACCCCAAGAAGATCAGCCGACTGTCGGTCTACGGCCTCAACGTCGTCGAGCAGATACCGATCCGCATACCGCCTAATGATGCCAACCGCGCCTACTTACGGACCAAGCGGGAGAAGATGGGTCACCTGCTCGACGCCGACGAGACCTGATCGCCGCGTATCCGTCAAGTTGGAGGATTCTACAGATCAGGCGGCAACAAGCCGGCTTTCGGTTTCCGGCTGACTGCCGATCGCTGAGAAGCTGAAAGCTGACCGCTGAAAGCCGATGGCTCCCTATGCTTCCTTCCATCGCCCGAATCATCGATGCCAATTTCAACCGGGCCCGCGAGGCCCTGCGGGTGATGGAGGACTATGCACGGTTCGTGCTCGACGACCCGGCCGGTTGTGAGAGTCTCAAGCGTTTCCGGCATGAGCTGGCCGCGATTCTGAAGCGATTCCCGGCCGAGGAGCTGCTCGTCGCCCGTGATACACCCGGCGATGTCGGAACTCAGATCACCACCGCGGCCGAGCGCGAACGCGATGACGCCCAGAGTGTCTGCGTCGCCGCCGCCAAGCGTCTGCCCGAGGCCCTGCGGACAATCGAGGAATACGCCAAGACGGTGGACACCGACCTGGCGGCCGCGGTCGAGGCCCTGCGCTACCGATCGTATTCCCTCGAGCAGCAGCTGCTCCTTCGCGGCGAGCGATCCGGTCGGTTCGCCAGAGTGCGGCTCTACGTGATCGTGACGGCATCGCTCTGCCGCAAGGACTGGTTCGATACCGCCGCCGATGTGGTCGCCTCTGGCGCCGGTTGCCTGCAGCTTCGCGAGAAGGACCTCGAGAGCGGCGAGCTCGTGCAGCGCGCACGGCGCCTGGCTTCGTTCTGCCGCGAGCACGGAACGATCTTCATCGTGAATGACCGTCCGGATGTAGCCGCTCTCTCCGACGCCGACGGCGTCCACATCGGCCAGACGGACATGTCCGTGGCCGATGCCCGGCGGATCGTCGGGCCGCGCCGCCTGATCGGCAAGAGCACCCACACCCCTGAGCAGTTGCATGCCGCCCTTGCCGAAGGTCCGGACTACGTGGCCGTCGGCCCGATGTTCCCGTCCACGACCAAGCCCCAGGATCACGTCCCCGGCCCACCGTTGCTCGAGCTGGCCGGGCATCAAACCACCATGCCGGTTGTGGCCATCGGCGGGATCACCCTCGGCAACGTGGATCAGTTGAGAGCCGCTGGGGGCAAGTGCATCTGCGTGTGCTCTGCCGTGATCAGTGATCCCGATCCCCGTACAGCGGCAGAACGGTTCCTGCCTGCAAAGCAGGTCTAGGGTCGGGCCGGCGAGATGGAACTTCGATGTGCGCGGCCGCGCTGTCCACTGGCCCTCTCCACGTTGGACACGGCCGTTCCAGGACAAGATGAGCGACAGCGATGTCGAGAAGAACAGCGGTGGGGAATAGCGGTCCGACACCGAAACGCGGAGGCGTCTGGGCGGAAGTTCGTGATTCAGGCTCGTGCGGGTACGCCCACCCTGGACATCGCGGGTCGTCCATCTTGGCGGTCTGCTTCGTGGCTCGCCGTATCAGGCTTGTTGTTAGACTGCGATTACTCCTTGCCCTTACCGTACCGCTTCTCAGCGATGCGCTTGGCGAGGCCGGCCAGATAGAAGGAGCCGGTGATGCAGATCAGGTCCTCGCGGGTGACGGCCCGCTCGGCGATCTCGAGGGCGTCCTCGAGCCGCTCGGCCACCTGGGCCATCTTGCCGCTCCGCTCCATGTACTCGGCGGCGAGTTCGGCCGGATCGCAGGAACGCGGCGATCCCGTCGTGGTGAAAATGACCTTGTCGGCACCCAGTTGGATGTGGTTGAGCATCCCGTTGACGTCCTTGTCGGAGCGGCAGCCGAAGATGACCACCATCGAATCGTAAGTGATGTTCTGGCCGATGGCTCGCATCAGGGCCTCGACGCTGGCCGCGTTGTGGGCGCCGTCGATGAGAATGCGCGGCTGCTCGTGAATGATCTCCATCCGGCCGGGCAGCCGGGTCTTGGCCAGGCCCTGAATCGCCTTCTGGTCGTCGATCTGGAAACCGCGTTCCTTGAGAATGGCCATGAGGCTCAAGGCCAGCCCGCAGTTGATGGCCTGGTGGTCGCCGGGCATGGGCACGGCCAGATGCTCGAACCGGCTGTTGCCGGTGGACAGGCTCACCCGGGTGTGGGGGCCAAGTGCCCGCGACGACTCGAACCGATAGCTGAACTCGATCTCCTTGCCGGTGAACAGCAGGGGGGCCTTGACCTTCTCGGCGGCCTTGGCCAGCACCATGCGAACGCCCTTGGGCTGTGGGCTGCTGACCACCGGTACGCCGGGCTTGAAGATCCCGGCCTTCTCCTCGGCGATCGCTTCAAGCGTCCCGCCGAGTTGGGACATGTGGTCGTAGCTGATGCTGGTGATCCCGCAGACCTCAGGCTTCAGCACGTTGGTCGAGTCGAGTCGCCCACCGAGTCCCGCCTCGATCACCGCGATGTCCACCTCCTGGTCGATGAAGTACTGAAACGCAACCGCGGTCATGATCTCGAAGAAGGTGGGCTCGTCCTTGGTCTGCTTGCGGACGATCGGGGCGATCCGGGCGATCAGCCGAGTCATCTCGGACTCCGGGATCATCTCGCCGTTGATCTGAATCCGCTCGCGGAGATCGACGAGATGCGGCGAGGTGTAAAGGCCGACCTTCAGTCCCGCGTTGGCCAGCATCGAGGACAGCATGGCCGCCGTCGAGCCCTTGCCCTTGGTCCCGGCAATGTGTACGCTTCGCAGCTTCTTGTGCGGGTTGCCCAGGCTGGTCAGCAGCCGGTTCATCCGGGAGAGATTGAACGTGGTGGTGTTGTAGCCGACCCGAGCCATTTTCTCGTAGTCGGTGGCCGTATTGAGGAAACTGATCGCCGCTTCGTACGTTCGAATGGCCGCAGGTGCGCGCTTCCGCGCTTCGATGCGGGAGTTGACGGAGAGTGTTTGTGCCATCTAGCGGTATCCTGCCTAACGGCCTGCCCATTGTGGGCCGGCCATGCGGGCCCTTTGCGCACGGGTTCCGTCCGCCTGCCAGCGCCAAAGGTGCGGAACCCTACAAGACCCCCCAGCCGGCCATATCCGGCTGTGAGGAATGACCTTACCAAAAACGGCCGCGGATTTCAAGCCCAATCTCGAGGGAAGCCTCACGCCCAACATATGGGGTACGTCCGGCTTTGCGGTACTATATCTAGGGGGTGTCGAAGGAAGTCGGTCTTCGCCGGCCGTGTGTTCGCTGGAGGCTGGGGTAGAGTTCTTGGATTGCATGAGGCAATATGTTACCGTTAGGCACGCGAACGGGGTGAGAGGTGACGCGTGCGTGTAGCTGGTTTTGGGGCTTCCGAGCCGTTGGGGCGCGCCCGCCGGCTGGTTTCGTTCGTCTGAGGAAGCAGGAAACGCTTAAAATCCTGCGACGTCTGGCCGAATAGTCTGTATTACAGGTGAGCGGAAACACCACTCCTCGGTCCTGACGCTGAGTCCAAGGGAGTCTCGATGTACCTGTTGCGAAAGAGCCAAGCCGTGGGTCGCATGTACGCCTTGCTGGTTGTGGCAAGCTGGGGATTATCGGTCCCGGCGGTTGGGGTGGCGTGTGTCTTGCTGGCTTCCGGAGCAGGGTGGGCGGCCACCGAATCACCGGCGGTGGTCGACTGGGCGGGGAGCGAGGCTCAGCGCAAGCAGTGGCTGCAGGGCCTGTCGATGGTGGGGTCGGGTCAGTGGGATGAGGCTGGCCGGCTGATCAACCAGTTGGTCTCCGACGGGGTGTCCGACCTTCGCCTGAAGCGTGTTCAAGACTGGGTTACGGCGTTCACCAAGCTTCAGGGTGAGCGACGTGAGCGGCGGCTCAAGGACTACGAGCAGTACGTGGCGTGGACCAAGGAGGACATGAGGGACAAGAAGTGGCGGCGGGCGGTGGCCACCTGCCACCGGGCGTTCACCAACGCCGACGACAAGGAGGCCTTCCGCAGGGCCGCCTTCGTCAAGGAGCTGATCGACGGTGCCATTCTGGCCGCGGAGGAGTATGAGAAGGATCACAAATGGCAGAACGCGGCCACGATCTACCTGTATTTGAAGGAGATCTTCCCGCTGGAGATGCGCTACCGTGACGCCATCGAGCGGTGTCAGGAGCACATCCGTCTGGAGTATGCCTATGCCAAGGACTCCGACTGGGAGAACTCGGTCGCCAACATTGTGCCGTCGATGGCCAAGGAGGCCTTCAAGCGGGTGCACTCCGACTATCGCGAGCAGCCGAACTTCAAGCAGATGGTGGTTGACGCCCTGCAGCAGATGCAGCGGATGACCGAAGAGCCGAAGCTGGTCAAGGTATTTGACAAGCTCAAGGACACGGATGAGGTTCAGGAGTTCCGGGATCGCATCCAGCCGCACCTGGCCCGGGCTCAGAATCGCTCGAAGATGTCCTTGACGGACATCATCGAGGTGTTCGACCGGGTGCTGGAGATCAACAACGAGATCGGTCTGTTTCCCCAGGCGGTGGTGATCCGCGAGTTCGTGCACGGCTCCTTCAAGCCGCTCGACCAGTTCAGTGACATGCTCTGGCCGGCGGACACCGAGGAGTTCAACAAGCACACTCAGGGCAAGTTCTACGGGGTGGGCATTTCGATCCGCAAGGGCCACGGCGAACCGATCCGGGTGGTGACTCCGCTCGAGGACACGCCGGCCTACCAGGCGGGCATTCGGCCGGGCGACATGATCACCCACATCAACGGCAAACCGGCCGCTCCGCTGAGCATCACCCGGGCGGTGCAGGAGATCACCGGGCCCCCGGATAGCCTCGTGACCCTGACCATCAAGCGTTCCGGCGAAGGCGGCAAGGATGAGCGCTTTGACGTCAAGCTCAAGCGGGCCGAGGTCGTGATTTACACGGTCAAGGGCCAGCAGCGGAATCCTGACGGTTCCTGGAAGTACATGATCGATCCTGAGAACCGGATCGGCTACCTCCGCATGACCAATTTCACGGATGAGACGCCGGGTGAACTCAAGGCCGCCCTGAAGTCGCTCAGCGCGCAGAAGATGCGAGGTCTGATCCTCGATCTCCGCGGCAATCCCGGGGGCACGCTGAAGGCCGCGGTCGACGTCAGCAACCTTTTCCTCGATGGCGACAAGCAGATCGTGTCGACCCGCGACCGGAAGGGCCAGGACATGCAGATGTCGACCTCCGAGCCCGAAGGCGAGCACTATGCCGACTTCCCGCTGATCCTGCTGGTCAACGAGAGCAGCGCCAGTGCCTCGGAGATCGTGGCCGGAGCCTTGCAGGTTCATCATCGCGCTCTGCTGGTTGGAGAACGGAGCTTTGGCAAGGGCAGCGTGCAGCAGGTTCTCCCGGTGAGTCCCACCCGCTCGGCGTTCCTCAAGCTGACCACCGCCCGCTACTACTTGCCCAACGGGCGCTGTCTGCACCGCGACGAGGACTCCGAGACCTGGGGTGTGGATCCGGACGTGGAGGTCGATCTGGTGCCCAAGGAGATGTACAAGATCGCCAGCGCCCGCCTCAAGAGTGACATCCTGAAAGGCACCGGTCAGGACAAGCTGACCGAGAAGGAACTTGACCGGGTGCTCTCCACCCAGCCGGTCGTCGGCGAGGACGAGGACATCGAGGACAAGGCCGACGACGATCCGGATTCCAGGGACGAGAAGGACGACGAGGGGGCCCGAGAAGACCCGAACGACTGGCCGGAAGTCGATGCCCAGCTGGGCGCCACGTTGCTGCTGATGCGCGTCCGCATCGAGACCGACCAGCCCTGGCCGATGAAGAGCCAGGCTCTTGCCTCCACGCCTGAAGCAAGCACCGGGAGTTGACGGGCCCCGGTCGCTTCACATCTGGTATTCGCGGATCCGCCGCTCGAAAGAGGGGCAGGGCAGCCGGCGTGGCAGACACGACCGGTGCGGCGTGCGCTCGTTGTCGCGCGGTGGCGGGGGTACTCGGCGGCGGAGGTTCTTTTTGGAGCAGCGGAGGGGTCAGTTCTTGAGCTGCAGGCTGAGCATGCCACTGGCGACGTCGTCGTAAACGTCGAAGATCTTGTCCAGGCCCGTGACCAGAAACACGCCCCAGACGTGGGTGTTGATGGCGCACAGCTTGAGCTTGCGGTGGTTGCTGCTGACCTGCAGCTTGCGGAGTTTGAGCAGCTTGGCGATGTTCGATGAGTTCAGGAAGTTGACTTCCTGGAAGTTGAGCACGACGTCGAGGTCGCTGCGCTTCTCCACCGTCTCCAGAAGGGCGGTCATGTCGTCGGTGAACTGCGGATCGTCGCTCAACTCGACGAGCAGGACATCATCTGACCAGTTCTCGATGGGCATGTCGCCCCGCCTCCTGTACGAGCCTCAAGCGCGCCGGACCGAACCGACCTGCGACTTCAGGGGCCACTCTAGCCCTGCTCACCAGCCGTGTCAACCCTGGAGCCCGGCGTCTGGGCCGCCTGGAAATGGAGAAGTGAGAGGCGAGGAATGAGAGAGGCCGCCCCTGGAGAATCCTTTGCTCCCGGAGGGCACAGCTTCAAGTCGATGGGGATGGGCGCGCCTTCAAGCTCCATGCTCTCTCGCTTACATCGCCCGCACCAGCAGCGATCGATCGATGCCCAGCCGCCGGATGGCCTGCTCGGCGTCGGCGAGGAACCGGCGGCCGTCTTCGTAGTAACCGGCTGTGGGCTTGAGATCGGGGACCTGTCGCGCCCAGTAGCGGTTGAAGCATATCATGAGCAGTTCGCGGACGTACTTGCTGAAGATGCTGGCCAGGGCGATCTGCATGTGATGGGTCTCGCCTTTCTGCACGAAGCGGATCATCCACGGTGCCGGTCGATGGTTGAGCCGATAGCTGCTTCGCTCGGGCGACTCTTCGACGATTTCGAGTTCTGCGTCCTGGAAGGCGGTCATGAGTGGCCGGGCGTAGCCGATGCGACCGCCCTGGCGGTCGACCCAGATCCGCAGGGGGCGCGGACCGACGTTGATGGCGATTCGCTGCATCAGCCGCGTGGCCAGGGCGAAGAGGACGACGGCCTTATTCCGCGTCCGGCCGACCATGTCGTTGTAGTCACCCTCGGGCAGGACCTCGACCCACGCCCCGCGGAAGCGGATGCCAGCGGCGGCCAGATCGCGCTGGACCGAGCTTCGCTGGACGCCCAGGTCGTCTTCCGTCACCTCGACCGGCAGGGCGATGTCCTCCGCCGCATACCAGGGGTACCGGCCGAGCATCGCGACCACGTGCGGGCAGGCCAGCTGGAGCATGGCCCGGAGGCTCACGGGCGCCTTCCCGTGTTGCATGAGGAATGTGAGTGCGGCCCGTTCGAGAAGGGCGATGCCGGCCGGTGTGTCGCTCTTGCCGTGCAGTTTCTTGCTGTCGGACACGGCCAGTCGCGGGTCGCGTTTGCGGTGCCTGGCGGTGAGGCTGGCCTGGAGCAGGCCCCAGAGATCCGGGCCGGCTGCCCGGTCCTTCAAGGCGCGCATGAGGGTCACCGGCACATCGAAAGCCGCGGCCGACACGACCAGCGGCCCCAGCAAGGGGCCGTAGCCGGCCTCGTCGATCCCGACGATGGTCGACGTCGCCTGCTCGGTCGGGTCCAGTCCCTCGGCCATAGAGGAGTTCATAATCGCTTTGGGAGCGAATCTCAACCTCGTCGTGATGCCGCGCGGCGAGGAGAGATGGAGAATGGAGAGTGGAGAATGGCGAGATGGGGCGGGATCGAGTCTGGTCGGAGTTGCTCCATGGCGTTTGGTCGAGGGGCGGTGGGCATTCCGCATTCATGGTAGACGCCGAACAGGTTGCCGGTTCTGCACCGGCCGATACCGTTGATGGCGTGTCGTGGCTTGCGTGGAGGGATCACTGGCGGAGGCTGCACGGATGCTGCGGGCTCATCGGCCCGTCACGGTCACGGGATGAGGAGCGCTCCCAGCAACACGGACAACCCCAGGATCATGGCTGCCACTCCCAGCCGGATGCTTGGCGGCGGATTGCTGATGTGGGGGCGGATCGGTGCGGGGATGCGGCGGATGTTGAGGACCTGGCAGCCGAGCACGATAGCCAGGAGGCCGGCCACGCAGGCGACGAAGTTGGCCAGTGGGGAGAGCACGGAGATTCCCGGCAACCGGAAGAGCAGGGCCCCGGCCCAACCGACACCGGCCAGCATCAGGCCCATCCTGGAGTCCTTATTTGCATGCTGGAGCCGAAGCATGTGGGTCCATGTTTTGGCGGCCCGTCCGCGTACTTCCCGCCAATCGAAAGTGGCTCCGCACTCGGGGCAGCGGTGCTGCTTCAGGCCGTGCAGGATGTAGGAGCACTTGCGGCAGGTGGGCGGGATTGGAAACCGCCATTCGTCCCTGGCGTTGCCCAGATACTCGAGCTCGTTCCAGGTGAAACTCACATCTCCCAGCATACATGCTGATGGACCCGAGGCCAAGTTGACCACGGACCGCCGCCGGGTGGGTGGTCAAGCGGTTTGATTGCCTCCGGCTCGGCGGATAGCCTACCGGGGCCACGATTCGCGGTGGAAACGCAAGCTGGCGATCTGTTGTTGTCTTCGGGGGCACGCCTGGCTCGCGGGTGCTCCCGCGTCGTGCGGTGATGAGCGGCCGGAGAGGCGGCGCATCGGAATGGTACGAAGGCACGCATGGACAACCGCGGTGGCGGTGTTGGCGGTCGCGCTGGCCGGGCTCACCAGCACTGCTGCGGGGGACGGCGAAGTCAGGCCGGTCGAGGTGAGTCTGACGACCGTGGACCGGATGGAGCCTGGTCAGAAGGTCACCGGGCGGCTGGAGCTGGCGAATCAGCAGGATGCGGCCGCGGCCTGCCGAATCAGCTAAACGGTGCAGACGGACGGCGCGATGTACCACGCGGCGGTTCCGGATCCTGTCTTCGGCGTCGATTGTGCCCTGGGTGCTCGGAGTTGGACGGTGGCCGACGGTAAGGTCGTGGAGGAGGGTTCACTGACCGACGGGAAGGACTACACTGACGCCGGTACGGTCTGCCGACTGGACAAAGGGCGCGAGTTCCGGTTCAAGGTGAAGCCTGGGCGTTACCAGTTGCGTTTCGGCGTCAGCCCATTCCACAACGTCAGCATTGTGCTCAAAGGTGCGGCCGGCGGGGACGGGGTGTTGCCCGCCGCCCAGGGCGAATCCACCGTGGAGGCGGCGTTCGAGGCCACGGGTTCGGTTCTGTCGCTGTCCACGGACGAGTACGCCCTGTTTCGATGGCTGACGGTGATCGAGCGGGTGCCGGGCGACGACGACCACTCTGGCGGAGGGGGGGACTGAGGCTGCGGGTCCAAACCTTGTTGGCTCTCGTATGTCGGCGTGGCTTTCGGTACCATGGTGAGGGCGCCATTCTGTTCGCAGGCGAGGAGGGCACCATGCTCCGCGGCGGATGGTCCGGCGTGTTCATCCTCTAACCGGTCCGCCGGTGGAATGAGTTCAAGGTGCCGCCCAAGACGATTCCGCGGTCCATCGGCCACGATGTGGAGCAGGTCAAGGCCTGCAAGGATGGCAGGCCGGAAGATGTCAAGGCTGGCTTCGTCTACTCTGGGCCTTTCACGGAGTCGTTGCTGGCGGGCGATCTGGCCCTGCGGCTCCAGAAATGCATCGAGTGGAACAGGGCGAGCAGGAGGGCGAAGAACGCCCCCCAAGCCGAGTCGCTGATCAGGGTAAGCTACGGTGACGGATTCGGGATCTGGTTGAATGGGTGTGGGCGGGGTTTGGAGAGAGACTTGGGCGCGTCTCGGGCGGCGCGCGGGAAGAAGGTTAGATGCACATCGGTCACGAAGGCACGGTTGCTGCTTCCGAGCTCGGCACTGACCGGCAGAGCTGCGCCTTTCCGGGCATCTGCGTGTTGCCGACCGGGCGCTGGCTGTGCACGTATCGGGTGGCGCCGGCCAAGCTGGCGACCGCGGGCCAGCATGTTCTGCTCACCTGGTCAGATGACGAGGGTCGATCCTGGTGCAAGCCCCGCGAGCTGTGTTCGCCGCCGAGGATCGAAGGCCGTGCGGGGCTGTTCCGGGCCGCGTACCTGACCGCGCTGGGCGGGGATCGTCTGCTGGCGGTGCTGTGTTGGGTTGATCACTCGGACCCGTCGCGTCCTTTCTTCAATGAGCAGACCCAGGGACTGCTGGATACGCGGATTCTGCTGTCGTGGTCCGAGGATGCGGGTGGTCACTGGTCGTCGCCGCTTCTGGTTGACACCGCTCCGTTCCACATGCCGACGCCGATCACCGGGCCGGTTCTGTGTCTGGGCAACGGCGATCTCGCCTGCCAGTTCGAGTTGAACAAGCCATACGAGGACTGTGGCGTATGGCGGCATCGCTCGGTGCTCCTGTATTCCCGCGATTCGGGCAGGACCTGGCCGGAGCACGCGATCACCAGTGGTGACCCGGCCAACCGGGTGTTCTATTGGGATCAGCGTCCCGCGGTGCTGGATGATGGGCGGATTCTGGATCTGTTCTGGACTTACGACAACGAGGCGGCGGTCTACCTCAATATCCACGCCCGGCTGTCGATTGATCATGGCCGGACGTGGTCGGATCTGTGGGATACGGGCGTGTCTGGCCAGCCCGCGGCGCCGGTGGAACTGGGAGACGGGCGTTTGGCGATGGTGTATGTGCATCGTGATGGTCCGCCCGCGATCAAGCTCTCATGCAGCGAGGACGGGGGGCGGAGCTGGCCGGCCGGTTCGGGGCTGACGATTCACGAGACCGGACTGGATTCCCAGACGCGGGTGAAGGGATCGATGCAGGATTCGTGGGCTGAGATGGGTGCGTTTTCGGTTGGTCTGCCGGCCACAAGTGCGCTGGCTGGCGGTGACGTCCTGGTGGTGTATTATGCCGGTCCGCATGCCGACCGGACGGACATTCGGTGGTCTCGGGTGCGGCCATGACGCTGCGGGAGCGCATAGGTGCGGTGTACGAGGGGCGGAGGCCGGATGTCGTGCCCTACATGCTTGATCTGTCCCACTGGTACTATCACCGGAATCACCAGCCGTGGGACCTGAGCCGGGCCTACGAGTGCCCGGAAACTGCGCTGATCGACTACCACCGGCGTGCGGGGGTGGGTTTCTACCTGCCCAATCTGGGTTCGTTCTTCGGCATCGCGTACCCTCCGGATGTCACCGCCACGGTGAGGCGCAGCCCAGACGGCAACGAGATCACCTGGAGGTATGACACACCGCTGGGCAGTATCGAGCGGACCCGCCGCTGGTACGAGCAGACCTACTCGTGGGCGGTCTGCGGCTGGGGCGTCAAGACCGAGCATGATCTCGAGATTCTGGGATATGCACTGGCCCACCGCGCCTATACGCCACGGTGGGATCGTTACCAGGCGTGGGTGAATGCCGTGGGCGATCTGGGCGTTGTCTACATGCTCCCCGGCTACAGCGCCCTGGGGCAGTTGCTGCACTACTGGCAAGGGGTCGAAGGGACCATGTTTGCGGCGGAGGACTGGCCCGTCACGATGCACCGCGTTGTCGACCAGATCAATGAGAACAACCTGGCGCTGATTGACCTGATTGCGACGTCACCCGCCGAAGTTGTCCTGATGGGCGACAACTTCTCCGGTGACGTGCAGCCACCTCGTTTTTTCGATGCCTGGTCGCGGGGTTATTACGTGGAGGCCATTCGACGCCTGCACGCGGTGGGCAAGCGTGTGGCCGTGCACATCGACGGGCGGTTGCGCGGGGCGCTGCGGATGATTCGTGATGTCGGGGCCGACGCCGCCGACGCGGTGACACCCAAGCCGATGGGTGATCTGACTCCTGCCCAGTGCCGCGAGGAGGCCGGGCCGGACTTCATTCTCTCCGGCGGCGTGTCGCCGAACCTGTGGCTGCCCGGGGCGAGGGTCGAGGATTTCAGGCGGGCGGTGCTCGACTGGCTGGAGCTCAGACGCCAGGGACCTCGACTGATAGCCAACGCCGGGGACCAGGTACCGCCGGGCGCGGTGGAAGACCGCATCGCCATCATGCGTGATCTTGTCGAGCGTCACGGTCGGTACTGAAGCGCCGGACGGATTCGCCGCGATGGCGGCCGACATCGACAAGCCGTTCTGCTCTCGCTGATCGGACGACTTCCGCTCCGGGGCGGGGGCCGGGTCGGGGTTACACGGCCAGCGATTTGTCCTGGTACTTGTGGGCGAAGAACCGTTGGACGGCCTCGACGACCTTTGAAGGAACGGTCGGCCGGTAGCTGCTCACGAGTTGTTCGGCGGTCTGGTGGGCGATTTCGTACATACCCGGGGCGTTGTCGCAGTATCCGCCGGTCAGGTCGAAATAGGGGCTCTCGAAGAACTCGCCGCTGCGCAGCAGCCGCACGGTCAGATCGTCGGTCAGGAAGTTTCCGCCGGGCTGCACCTCGGCGAGCGATCGAAGGCCGAGCTTTTGCTCATCCAGGTCGAGGCCGCCTGCCAGGTACTCGGCCATGTCGATCAGGCCGCACTGCATGATGATCTGTTCGGCGCTCATGCCATTGGCGTTATGCAAGCTGCCCAGGCCGCCGATGACGTTTTGGCCGCCGGTGACGGACGCCAGCAGGTAGGCCATGCTTTCGGCGCCGTTCTGGACGTCTGGTCGCCAGGTAAGGCTTCCTCCGGCCTCTCCGGAGATGGGAAGGTGGTAGAATCGCCCCAGCTGGGTTGCAGCGGTCTTGAAGATCATCTTCTCGGCGCCGTAGTAGCGGTCCCGCCCGGTGCGCATGTCCGCCACCGAGGGGCCGATGCCGTAGAGTACCGGATGGCCCGGCTTGCAGGTCTGGGTGATGAGGACCGGCGCGAGGGCCTCCACGTTGGCTGCCAGCAGGGTGCCGGCCCGCGAGTAGGGCGAGGTCATGCCCGCCATCGGACACACCGTCGAGATGATGGGGTAGCACCGCTCCATAGCCATCTTCATGATCTCGATGTTCATGCTGTGGATTACCATGGGGCTGGTCACGGCCATGGCGACGCTGAGCAGAGGAGTGGTCTGGGTGTCGAGTCCCGCCGCATCGGCGATGACTGCGGCCACGTCCATCCAATCCCGGCAGTTCTTCTCCGAGGTGGGATAAACCGCGATGTGCTTGGTGGCGTGAGCAAGGAAGACCTCCATGGTCTTGTAGTAGCTGTCCGGCTCGGGCACGTCGGTGACGGGGAACTGCATCCGCATCATGGAGGCCACCCGGTCCAGCGACTCGCCGATGATGGTGTGACGGCGGACGTCCTCGAGGACTGGGGGCCTCGGGCCGCCGCGGTATGGAATGACGAAGGGGTCGAGGATGAGAGAGAGGTAGTAGCGGTTGTCACCACCGACCTCCAGCGGCCGCCCGTTGAGGCCGGTTTCCCTGGCCACCGCCGGAGCCAGGGCCAGCAGTTCCTGGATCAGTCGGGGATCGAAACGAACGATGCCCGCGGCCTCATGGACGCGAGCTCCTCTCCGGGCCAGCCTGGCCAGGGTCTCGGCGTGTGTGATCCGAATCCCGATTCGCTCAAAGACCTCCAGTGTGCGGGCGTGGAGCGATTCGATTTCAGCATCGCTCAAGACGCGGATCTGCATTCTGCTCATGAGCCGTTGTTCCTTCGCCGAGTCGTTTGCAGGCGTTCAGGTCAGCCGCTTGAATCCGCTGTGGGCCACGGGGCCCTTCAGTTGCCGCCGAACGGTGTCTGCCTGGAGTGCCTCGGCCATTCTTCCGAACACCTCGTCGATCGCCGCCCCATAGGCGGCCACCACCTCGTCATCGTGGGCCAACGTTGGATAGAGGGTGCAGCCAGCCAGGAAGCCGCGCTCGAGCATCCACTGGGTGTAGAGCGTGCGCAGTTCCGGTTCCAGCGGGTGGTCGAAGCGGAAATGCGCGAGGCAGGGGTACCCGCCATCCATTGCGATCGGCAGCCCGTGGCGGGCACCATGCGCCTGCCAGTGTGTGACGACGGCGGTGCCGATCCGGGCGATGTGGGCAGGCACGTCGTGAGCCGCGAGCTTGTCGAGGGTGGCAAGGGTGGCGACCGGGCCGATGCTTTCCGTCCAGTAGGTACTGCTGATGAACGATTCATGGGCCCCGGCCATGGCTTTCGGGGTGCCGATGATGGCGGCCATGGGGTGGCCGTTGCCCAGTGCCTTGGCGAAGACGGCCATGTCCGGGTGGACCCCGAGCTTGAGATGAGCGCCTCCGAGGCACAGTCGCCAGCCGATCGTGATCTCGTCGAAGATGAGCAGAGCGCCGCAGCGATGGGTGCCGTCTCGGACCAGCTCCAGGAAGCCGCTGTCCGGAGGGTGGAATCGGCTCGGTTCCATGACCAGGGCGGCGAGTCTGTGGCCGCAGCGATCGAGGACGCCCTGGAAGTCCTCTCGGCTGTTGAAGCGGAAGGTCACGGTTGTTCCGCGCAGTTCGGCCGGTACGCCTCCGGGGTCGAGACCGGGGAGCAGGTGGCCCCGGAGGCCGTCGGTCTCGCCGAGGTTGGCCGCCAGGTACCAGTCGTGCCAGCCGTGGTAGCCGCAGATGGCCACTGCTGATCGCCGAGTCGTTGCCCGGGCGATGCGGACGGCGACCGCCATGGCCTCGCCGCCGGAGCGGCCGAAGCGAACCTGTTCCGCCCAGGGGTGGAGGGTGCAAAGTCGGTCGGCCAGGGCGACTTCCTCCGGCGGGTTGAGCGTCGACATGGCCCCGAGCATCAAGCGGCGCCTGACGGCTCGAGTCACGTCGGGATCGCGAAAGCCGAGCAAGCAGCTTCCGATCCCGTTGGTGGACATATCGAAGTAGTGTTGCCCGTCGAGATCCCAGACCTCGCATCCGCGGGCCTCGCGGAAGTAAGCCGGCCATTGATCGGGTGCGAGCATTTCCGGGCGCTTGCTGAGCAGCTGTGTTCCGCCGGGGATTCGCCCGCGGGCATGTCGATAGAGATCCTGTGTTTCAGTGCCCGAGGCGGGTTTGATGGCCAGGAGGCGGCTTGCGTTGTCGTGGAAGATGTCCTGGAGGTCGATGATGTTCAGGCCGGTGTTCTCGGCCGCCTGGCGGAGGGCGAGGAGCGACTCGAGCCCGACCAGCGTCGGCGAGCCGTGGGCGGTGCATCGATTCCACTGCACCGTGTCCGGCTGCAGCCAGGCGAATCCACTGCCGAGCGTCACGCACTTGCCGCGGGTCTGCGACACGGGGAAGTCGCTGCCCCAGATCAGTCTTCGGGGGCCGAACGCCTCGAGGATGGCAACCAGTGCATCGGGTTCACAGACCGCAGACGTGTCGAACCAGACGTTATTCAGGCCCTTCAGCGCGGGCAGGCCGCGCCGCGTATTGGGTGCGTGGAAGCCGCGAGCTGCGTGGGCGAGGACCAGCTGAGCTGCGGGGTACCGCCTGCACCTGTCCCGCAGGTACAACTGGTTTCCCGAGTCGGCCAGGGCGAATCGGCGAACCATGTGCAGCATGACGACGAGGCCGCGCTCGTTCGCCGTCTGCCATGCCCACTCAGGCACGAAACTCTCCATGGAGGCATCAAACGTAGGCTGGCTCCGGCTGAACGTGTGATAGACTTTGAAGCCGGCGATCTGCGGGACTTCCAGATAGTGCTGGACGCGATCGCGAGGGTAGTCGGGGTGGATGACGATGAGGCCGCGGCTGTTGGGGTGGGTCTTGAGCTGATCGATCAGGAAGTTGTTGACGGCGTCCACGCGTTCCGGCGGCACCATGGGATCCGGGAAGAAGAGGCCGCCGCAGCAACGTCCGGGGCCAGTCTGCCGATCCAGGCACTGGCGCCAAGTTTCCCAGGTAAGCTGGGAAGGCCCCTCGGTCATCACGCCGCCCTGGGCGGCCAGGTCGGCGACCTGGTACAGATGAGCGTGGACATCGAACATCCGGGGTGGCAGGAAGGCCTGCAGCCCCTGGGAGACCTCGCCATCGACCGGCGTGTACGTCCAGTTCTCAACCATGGGGCACCTCGGAGTTCGGGGATCCGTGTGAGCCCATCCCTCTTGAAGCTGGCAAAGAGCCGCTCATGATCCGTCTTGACACTCGCGCACCCTTGCCGTAGCGTTGCCGGGGATCGCTCAGACAGATCAACTTGGTTGGCCAAGAGGACTCGAATCCATTGGACAAGCTATCCAGCTCTGCGGAGGATGTCAATGCTGGCGGCTAGGGCCCACGCGCAGGCAAGGCCGGGGTTGGCCTCTGCACCTGTTTCCGGTCTTGCGTCCAGCCCCTTGTCGGTGTTCACCGGCGAGTCTGCCGGCGGCCCCGTCTGTCGAGCCTGGGCCGGCGTGTCCGGTTCACTGCCGGCGCGGGCCGCTTTCCTGTTCGTGTTGCTTGCGGCGCCGGTGATAGCTCAGAGTGTGCCGGCCGCAGCGCGTGACTCCTCTCCGGCCGCCACGGCCCAGGCTTCGCCCTCCGCGCCTCTCGCCGCAGGCGAGGGGGAGCGTCTTGAGCATCGCCGGCTTGTCCTGCTGGACTGGCTGGCGATCGGAGCATACGGAGCCGGCATGCTGGCCATCGGCTGGCTGGCCTCCCGGAAGACCAAGACCAGCGAAGATTATCTTCTCGGCGGGCGGAAGCTGAATCCCTCGGCTGTCGGTCTCTCCCTGTTTGCCACACTGATCAGCACGATTTCCTACCTCGCCGTGCCCGGTGAGATCATCAAGCACGGGCCGGTGTTTCTGGCCTACATTGCGGCCATTCCGATCATCTATGTTGTCACGGGTTATCTGCTGATCCCGTACATCATGCGGCTGCCGGTCACCAGCGCCTACGAGATCCTGGAGAGCGTTTTGGGCATCGAAGTGCGTCTGCTGGGCTCGATCATTTTTCTGCTCACCCGGCTGGTGTGGATGGGCCTGATCATTTTCGCTTCGACGAGAGCCATGGTGGCCATGCTGGGGCTGGCTCCCGAGACAGCTCTTTACCTGGGCGTAGGGATGAGCCTGGTGACGGTCGTGTACACTTCGACGGGCGGGCTGCGCGCGTCGGTTGTCGCCGGCGCGGTGCAGACGCTTGTTCTTCTGGGCGGAGCGGTGGTGTCGGTGTTCTACGTGACGTACGAGATGGGTGGGGTGCGATCCTGGTGGCCTACGGAGTGGGCGTCGAACTGGGATGTGCAGCCCTTCTTCAGTTTCGACCCGCACGTGCGTGCGACCGTGCTGGGCATGGTCATCACCACGGTGGTGTGGTGGGTCTGCACGGCCGGCTCTGACCAGATGGCCATCCAACGTTATCTGTCGACACGGGACGCGCGGTCGGCGCGGCGTGCGTTCCTGGTCAACAACTGCGCCGACGTGTTCACGACGTTGGCGTTGGCCTTTCTCGGCTTTGCCCTGCTGGCCTTCTTCCGCAGCCACGCCGCCGCCCTGCCTGCGGAGTACAATCTGGTCACGAACGCCGACTATCTTTTTCCCTACTTCATTGTCAACGTCCTGCCTGCCGGTCTCGGGGGGCTGGTCATCGCCGGGTTGCTGGCGGCGGCGATGTCGAGTCTCTCGGCGGGCTTCAACTCCTGCTGTTCCGTGGTCACGGTGGATCTCATCGACCGCTTTCGCGAGCAGAAGTCCGCGGCCGAGCGACACCTCCGCATGATGCGTTACATCAGTGTTGCCGTCGGCCTGATCACGATCGGCCTGAGTCTTCTGATGGGACGTGTTTCGGGCAATCTGGTGGAGATGGCCAACAAGACGACGAATCTGTTTGTTGCCCCACTCTTCTGCCTGTTCTTCATGGCCATGTTCGTGCCGTTCGCCACGGCCTTCGGGACATTCTCGGGAGCGGTTTACGGGCTGGCCGCCGGTGTACTGGTCGGCTACTGGGACCAGCTGACGGGGGGGGCGGTCCTGAGCTGGACGTGGATCACGCCGGCCTCGCTGATGGCCAGCATCGTCGCGGGCTGCGTGTTCAGTCTCTTTCCGACCCGCGGCCGCTCCTGGCCGCTCCTGGTCGGGTGGACGCTGCTTGCCGCGGCGCCGCTGGTTCTGTGCTTCGTTGCCGTGGTGCGCTGGTGACAACTTTCTCCTTTCCCAGGGAGACGGGTGGTTTTGGGGAAGGAGGTCCGAAGGAAGCCGGCGGCGTTTCGATCTGAGTTGCGGTCAGGATCAGGGCTTTCCGGTTGTTCGGCTTGGCACGGTGGTGCGGGATCGATAACATGCTCTGTCACACCGGTCGTTCGCGGCGCTTGGGCTCGTTTTCGTCGAGTCACCGGCAGCGGCTTTCTGGGCCCTTGGAGGAGGATCGAAGGCTTCTACCGATCCGGGTCGGGTCCGGGCGGTGGGTGGGGGTCCGAATCGCCCCTGGCGGGGAGTCTGGCCATGACCGGCCACCTGCCGGGATGTGCCTGGCGACGGTCGTGCGGCAAGCGGAGAGGGGGCCATGACCGCCCAGATCCTGGACAACGCCGTGCTGTGGATGGGGGACGGAACGTCGCTGGCTGGGCATCTTGCCATCGAGTCCGGCAAGATCGTCTCCGTCTGCCCCGGTCGCTATCACGGTTGCCTGCGGGTTGAGGATCTCGGCGGCCAGGCTCTGTCGCCCGGACTGATCGACCTCATGGTGCTCGGCGGTTTCAACCGGAGCATTCTGCGGGACGATCCCGGCGAGTTGGCCCAGGCCTATCTTCGGCTGGGCATCACCAGTTGCCAGTTCTGCATTGGGACGCTTTCCTGGGACTCGATGCAGCGGGTGGCCGGCAACGTTCGCCGAGCGATGATTGACCAGGACCGGCCGGCGGCTCGGGTGCTGGGTCTGTATCTTGAAGGGCCCTTTCAGCAGCCGGACTTGACCGGGGCGAGCCTGCGTGAATATGCTCTTTCCCCTTCGCTGGAGCATGTTTCCCGGGTGCTGGAGATGGGGCCGGTGATCACGATGATCAACGTTGCTCCCGGCCTGGAGGGTGACGCGGCCGCGGTCCGTCGTCTGGGTGAATCCGGCAAGGTTGTGTCGATGGCTCACTCCGACGCCCCGGTGGAGCGTGTTGATGCGTGCATTGATGCCGGTGCGAGCGTGTTGGGCCATTGCTGGGACAACAACTCCGGCCGGATCGGCGATTCCGGAGTTCAGCAGCCGACGCTCGAGCATGCCGCGTTGCTCGACGAGCGGGTCCGATTCATCCACTTGATCTGCGACGGCACGCACGTGCATCCGGTCATGGTCCGCCTGACGGTGCGGTGTCGCGGAGTTCAGTCCGTGTGTCTGGTCACTGATGCGGTCACGCGTGCGGGGTGCCCCGACGGGTGCTACACTTCCGACGACGGGCGCGTTTTCAGCAAGCAAGGCGGCGTTGGGCGGACGGATACCGGCTGGCTGTGTGGCAGTGCTCTGTTGCTGCCCGATCATCTGCGGAGTTTCATCCGGTTTACCGGCTTGCCTCCGGAGCAGGCGATCCGTACCGTAACCGGGAACCCGGCGGCAAGCCTGGGTCTTCAGGATCGGGTTGGCCTGCTTCGGGCGGGGCTTGCCGCCGACGTCGTGGCCTGGGACTCGTCTCTGCGAATTCGCAGAGTCTGGTGCTCCGGGCGGGAAGTGGAGGATGTCTCCGATTTCGCAGAGGTGCATCTGTGAGCGCTGGGGCGCGTTTTGACCTCACTGGACGAATTGCCCTGGTTACTGGGGGGAGCCGCGGAATCGGCCGGGGCATTGCGATCGGTTTTGCCGAGCACGGTGCCGACGTGGCCATTGTTTACCGCTCCGCCGAGCGGGAGGCCGGCGAGGTTGTGGCGGCGATTCGGGCCCTTGGTCGGCGGGCATGGGCTTACCAGCAGGACCTGGCCGAGCTCGATGCATTGCCGGCCTTGGCGGAGCGCGTCTGGCGAGAATGCGGCCGGATTGAGATTCTCGTCAACAACGCGGGCATGGCCTACCTCGAGTCGTTCAACGAGATCACTCCGGAGCACTGGCGCCGGGTGATGGCGGTGAACCTCGATGCCGTGTTCTTCCTGACACAGCGGATCGCTGAACGCATGATTGCGGCCGGCGTCAAAGGCCGGATCATCAACCTCTCCAGCAAGAACGGCTTTGTCGCCGAGGCTGGCCTGGCTCACTACAATGCCTCGAAGGGGGCGATGGAGCTGCTCACGCAGAGTCTGGCCATCGAGCTGGGTGGGCACGGCATCACGGTCAACACGATTGCCCCGGGGATCATCGAGACCGAGATTGCCGGCGAGTTCGACCTGCCGAAGGAGTTCTTCGAGTACTACAAGGAGCACATTCCGCTCGAGCACCGCTTTGGCCAGGTGGAAGATTGCGTCGGTGCGGCGGTGTTCCTTGCTTCCCGAGCGTCCGGTTACATGACTGGCCAGCACCTGATCCTCGATGGCGGCGTGTTATGCGAGCAGGTGCCACGGATGCAGTTCATGGCTGCCGAGACGCGGACACATGGAGGGTAGGCATCGTGTCATCAGCCCCGCGGACGGGTACAGCGATTCAGGATCTGGATACCCCGGCCTTGCTCGTCGACGGGCCGGCGATGATGGGGAACATCGAGCGTATGGCGGCCTTTTTCCGCGGCCGGCCCGCGCAGCTTCGTCCGCATTTCAAGAATCACAAGTGCACGCAGATTGCCCGTCGCCAGTTGGCCGCGGGCTCGGCCGTCGGGATGACGGTTGCCAAGCTGGCCGAGGCCGAGGTTTTAGCGGGCGCGGGGATCGACGACGTGCTGATTGCGAACCAAGTCGTTGGAGACCGCAAGCTGGAGCGGCTGGCCTATTTGGCCCGACGCATTCATCTCCGGCTGGCCGTTGACCACATCGACCAGGCGGTTGCTCTCTCGCGGGCTGTCTCGGCCGCCGGCGCGACCGTGGGCGTGCTCATCGAGATTGACATTGGGATGGGGCGTTGCGGGCTGCCGCCCGGCGAACCGGTCGTGGCCCTGGCTGGCCGGCTGGCGGACTTGCCGGGCGTCCGGTTCGACGGCCTTCAGGCCTACGAGGGTCACTTGGTCAGCGTGGCTGATCCCGAGGATCGTCGTGTTCGCGTGATCGAGGCCTTCCGGGAAGCCCTGGACACGCGGGCTCTTCTGGAGCGATCGGGCCTGCCGGTTCGGGTCATCAGCGGCGGCTCGACCTCCACCTATGCGATCACCGGGGTCATCGAGGGCGTCGACGAGATCCAGGCCGGCACCTACGCGACCATGGACTGCGTTTACCAGCGGCTCATGCCGGAGTTTGGCCTGGCCCTGTCGGTTATTGCCCGGGTCATCAGCCGGCCGAGGCCGGGGGTGGCCGTTCTGGACGTCGGGGTGAAGGGTGTGGGTCACGAGTTCGGTCCTCCACAGGTCAAGGGCTGCCCAGGGGCGAGAGTACCTTCGTTCATGTCGGAGGAGCATTGCATCATTCACGATGCTCCGGGCTGGCGGGTGGGCGACGCGGTGGAGTTGGTGCCCAGCCACGCGTGTACCACCTGCAACCTGTACCGGCAGATTCACGTGCACGATGGAGGCCGGATTGTCGACCTGTGGCCGATCGAAGGCTCGGGAGGGCTGACCTAGTCTGGTGTCCGGGGCGTCTCGTGTTGGGGTCGAGCTAAGGGGGGTTTGCGTATTCGAGCGGCTGCCGTGGGGCGGGCACGACCTGTTGTCCGGGGCCAGGGTGGGCAAGCGCGTCATCGAAGATGAGGGGGCGGTCCGGCCGGGCGTTTCATCGTGGCGGGCCGCGTCCTGCTCGCCGGTTCTGCCGAAAGGAGCGAGGCCATGAGCTTGAAACGCGTAGGTCCGGTTGTCCGCGGTGAAGAGCTTGCCGACGGGGGTGGGGGGCACGTGGATGTGGTCAATCCTGCAACCGGGCAGGTGATCGCGCGGCAGGCCTGTTGTGATGCGGCCGCGGTGCGACAGATCGTGGAGGCCGGCGACGGCGCCTTTCGCTCGGCCGGCTGGCAAGGCCTGTCGCCCGCGGATCGCGGCCGGCTGTTGCTGCGTCTGGCCGATCTGGTCGAGGCGGAGGCCGAGCGGCTGGTGGAGCTCGAGCTGCTCGACACGGGCAAGCCCATTTCCCAGCTTCGCGGCGGCGAGCTTCCGCTGACTGCCGCCATCATTCGCTTCTACGCGGGGGCTTCCGACAAGATCGAGGGAAGGACCAAGAACACGCCGGGCGGGTTCCACCTGACCGTGTGGGAGCCCTATGGGTTGGTGGGTGGCATTCTCCCGTGGAACTATCCACTGGTTAACGCCGCCATGAAAGTCGCCCCGGCTCTGGCTGCCGGCAATGCGATCGTGTTGAAGCCGTCGGTGGAGACGCCCCTGGCGACCGTCGAGTTCGCGAAGCTCTGCACCCGGGCGGGTATTCCTCCGGGCATAGTCAACGTGGTTCTCGGTTCGGGCACGAAGGTCGGCAACGAACTGGTCGTGAATCCCAGGATCAAGAAGATTTCCTTCACGGGTTCGACCGCCGTCGGCCAGGGCATCCAGAAGCTAGCGGCGGATCAGATGAAACCGGTCAATCTCGAATGTGGTGGCAAGAACGCCATCATCGTTTTTGCCGACGCCGATCTGGAGCGGGCGGCCAACGCCGCCCTGGTCAGTGGGTTCGTCAACTGCGGGCAGCTCTGCGTTTCCTGCTCCCGGCTGCTGGTGGAGCAGTCCATCGCGGATCGGTTTGAGCGCCTGCTGGCGGACAAGTTGCGGAGGATCAGGGTCGGCGATCCGAAGGATCCTGCGACCCAGATCGGGCCGATGATCACCCGTGCCCAGTACGACGTTGGTCTGCAATACCTGCAGCTGGCCGCGAACGAGGGCTGCCGTGTTGTTGCGGGCGGCCGGAAGCTGGCGCTGGGTGGCGCCCTGGCGGAGGGGCTCTGGCTTCAGCCCACGATTCTCGCCGACGCCAAGCCCGCAATGCGCGTGGCCCAAGAGGAGATCTTTGGACCAGTTTTGACGGTCTTTAGGTTCTCCGAAGAACATGAAGCGATCGATATCGCCAACGGCGTCGCGTACGGTCTCTCCGGCTCGGTGTGGTCCGGCAGCATAGAACGGGCCGGGCGGGTGGCCCAGTCCATGGATACGGGCATTGTTTGGGTCAACACCATGCTTGTCGGCTACCCCCAGATACCCGTTCCCCCGCACCGAATGAGTGGTACCGGCGTCGAGCTGGGCATGGAAGGGCTGCTGGCCTACTGCAAGCGCAAGAGCGTCGTCATCAGTTCGGACCGCACGGCGCCGATTGGATGGGGGGTGTGAGGGCCGCGCCCGGCCTGGCACCTGGGTCTGCCTGATTGCTATGGGGGGTTTTGCTGGGAAGCGGCGTCGAGGTATGCTCGGCCTCCTTCCCAGTCGGTTCGGAGGCGGGGGCCTTGGGCTCCCTGTGAGAACGCAAGATGCCAGCGCTCCGGATGCAGACGATCGAGGCCCCGACGCGTCCCCCTCGTTTCCACTACGCCTGGATCATCCTCGTGGTCGGGACGCTGGTGGTTTTCGGGTCCTTGGGCCTAGCCCGGTTCGGGTACACTCTGGTGCTACCGGAGATGCAGGCCGAGTTGCGGCTGAACAACACGCAGGCCGGCGGCCTGGCAACCGCGAATCTCGTGGGGTACCTGGCTCTGGCCGTGGCAGGTGGCGCCCTGGCCAGCCGCTACGGTCCCCGGAAGGTGATTGCGGGCGGCTTGGCCCTGGCCGCCTTGGGCATGCTGCTGACGGGTTTGGCGGGCAGCTTCACCGCCACCATGGCCTGGCGGGCGCTGACTGGGGTAGGCAGCGGGGCCAGCAATGTGCCGGTGATGGGTCTTCTGGCGGCATGGTTTGCCCAACGTCGCCGTGGCCTTGCCGCCGGGATCGGGGTGACGGGATCTTCGTTTGCGATCATCGTGTTGGGCCCGCTTGTGCCCCGCATGCTGGCCAGTTACGGCCAGAGTGGCTGGCGTGTCTGCTGGTTTCTGTTCGCGGCGGCAACGCTGGGGTTGGCCATCCTGTCGCTGGCCGCCTTGCGTAATCGGCCCTCGGAGGTTGGGCTGCGACCGCTGGGATCGACGGGAGGCGGGGAGCCGGCTTCCTCCGTGCACCAGGGACTCCAGTGGAGCACGGTCTATCGTTCCGGGACGGTCTGGCACGTGGGCTTGATCTACGTTGCCTTTGGTTTCTCGTACATCATCTACATGACCTTCTTCACCAAGTACCTGACTACCGAGGGTGAATACACCCCGGCGTCGGCGGGCAGGCTTTTCATGCTGATGGGCTGGATGAGCCTGCTGTGCGGGCTGGTCTGGGGGTGGGTCTCGGATGTCATCGGACGCAAGGGGGCCCTGATCATCGTTTATCTGATTCACGCCGTGGCCTTTGGCCTGTTTGCGTTGTGGCCATCACCGGCCGGCTTTACCCTCTCTGCAGTTCTTTTTGGGCTCTCGGCATGGAGCATCCCGGCGATCATGGCCGCCACGTGCGGTGATTTGCTTGGCCCGAGGCTGGCGCCTGCCGGGCTGGGTTTTGTCACCCTCTTTTTTGGCGTTGGCCAGGCTGCGGGTCCGAGTGCTGCGGGTGCCGTGGCGGATGCCACGGGATCGCTTTCCCTGGCGTTTGTGCTTGCCGCCGTTGTCGCCCTGCTGGGGGCCCTGGGTACCCTGATGCTCCGCGACGCCGGCATGGTGCGGGGCGGTCGCCAGGCCGGCGGATCGTTGCCGGCGGGCGGGTGTGCCTCGCAGGTCCCGGACGAGCCCTCGTGAGGGTCTATGTCGGAAGCGGTTTTCCCTCGAACTTCACGTTCCACCGAACTGACCGGCTGGTCGGGGATTGGATGGTGACCCGGACCAGCCCGGTGGCTTTCTCCAGCGACACGCTGACTCCGGCGGTCTGGTCGCCCGCGGAAATGGTGGCGGCGACGGGTTCCCAGGCTTGCCCGCCGTCGGTGATTCCGGCAATTCGGAGCTCGTAAGGATCCTGGCCGACGACGCGGCTCGTGGCGGACAGGGCGCGCATGTTCTGACTCACATTGCAGCTGGAGAAGAAGACGTCCGGGCCGGCCGCTTCGCGCAGCAGCTTGAGACCGCCGCGGAGGACTTCGATGTTGGTTTTTTTCGGGTCGTGAAAGGGGGCGTTGGAGTTGTCATGGTCCGTTCACCAGAAGCTGGAAGACATGAAGGCCGGTGCCTGAGCTCTTCGGGTTGTGCTCGGCAGTCAGGCGGACCCGGGCGATATGGCGGCCGGGCTCGAGTCTGTCGGAGAACATCACGGCCCAGGGCAGGTAAAGGGATTCGCTCCAGGATGTGAAGGTGTCGTACCGCCGGCCGGGGCCGCCGTCGACCGCGACTTCCATGATGCCGGCGTCGGGTCCCGCGCCGATCAGCAGGCCCGCGCCGGTGCCGGCGAATTCGAACTCGAACTCGGCTCCCGGCACCGTGGCGTCGAGCGCGGGCACGTGCACATAACCCGGGCGTGTTTCCCGTGCGATCGCCGGTGTCCAATCCGGGACGAGTGTGCAGTCCCTGATGATTCTCGCTTTTTCGGGCGAGACGAGCCGTCCCCGGAAGAAGCTCTGCGGATCCAGCGGCTCTGCGGGCAGGTTGTGTTCCCTTAGACCGGTCGCCGGTATTCCGTAGGCGGCATCCAGCAGCCGGGTGATGCTGTTCGTGTACACCCAGTGGCCGAACGGTGCCGGGTGGAGATCCTTGAAGTCGTCCGACCAGCTGAACTGGCGCGCGTTGATGCGGTCGGCAACCTCTCGAGCGAGGTTGAGCGAGGGGTTGCCGTAAGCCTCAGCCACCCGTTCATGTTGAGCGATGGATGCCGGCTGGCGGCCGCAATTGTAGTCGGCGATGTGTTCGGGCATCACGAAGTGTAGATGGACGATGTCCATCAGCGGGTTGGCGATGCGGGCGTGGCGGACGATTCCTTCCATTCCGCGCAGCATCAAGGCGGGCTCAAGGACGTTGGTTGTGTCATTGACGGCGGCCTCGACGAATAGCAGATCCACTGGCCCGGGCGAGAGCACATCGCGCTCCAGGCGGAAGGCATGGGGCACGGATCCGAGTGAGGGGACGCCGGCGCTGATGAAGTCGAACCGGGTTTGCGGGAACCGCTTCTGCAGATAGCGGGTCATCTCCTCGCGCCAGCCCGACATGGCGGTGATCGAGCCGCCCAGAAACGCGATCCGGCCGGTTCCGTCCCGCTCGAACCTGAGGTGCGAGTTGTTCAAGCCGTCGCGCAGGGTGAAGTACTCGACGCCCTTGGGCGACACTGTGCTGTGTCGCATGACGAACCGTGCCGACTGGAAAGCCTCGGGCGGGGGGAAGTGATGTCCGTTGCTCTCCTTCGTTCCCTCCTGCACGATGACGATTTCCACGTCCCACCCGAGTTTTCGGAGCCGTCGACGCGCCTCCAGCGTATTTTCCTCCGGCGGTACCACTTGGTCGTTGAGGGAAACGACGTGACGCAGCGGGGTCTTCGCGGCGGCCAGTCTCGGCAGGAGGTCCAGCGGATTGCCGTTGAAAGCCAGGGCCTCGCTTTCCGACTTGAAGCCGTAGTGGCGGTGGGCCTCCTCCCACTCTTTGCGTGATCCCGGCCACCGGCGTGGCCAGCTCTTCAGATCCATCACCGGCGTGTCCGCGTAGATGCAGGCGATGCGCTCGGGTCGCCGTGCCGCATAGCGGTAGGCGTGCAAACCGCCGCGGCTCACGGCTTCCAAGGCGGGTCGGACGCTCAAGCCGCGCTGCCTGGTGACCTGCTCGTAGAATCGATCCATCAGGTCCAGTGACGAATCGCAACCCAGCATGTCCACGCAGTCGATGAACCCGACGTGCCAGCCGCTTCGCAGCAACTCCAGGTCGACCTCGGGGTGGAAGTCCGGGAACGACGTGCGCCAAATCCAAGGTCGGCCGGGCGCGGCTATCCGAGGCTCGGTGACGAAGCACTGGCGGTCGGCGATCGAGAACGATTTCCGCGTGAATCCGTTCCACTGTGAAGCCGGGGCCGGCGTGTCAGCGAACAGCGCGCTGCCGGTGGCTTGGGCCAGCAGCGACACGGCCATTCCAAGAGCAGTCGATGTGCAACGGGTCATGAGGGTCGTTTTCCTCCTCGCTCGGACTGGCCGCGTCGCCGTTCCGCCGGTGCCCGCCCGGACTGGCGTTTCAGGAAATGGTGCGTGGCCGACTCGCAGGTTTGCGACGTGCGGTTGCCGATGGTGGTCTCGGACGTGCATGCCTGCGGATGAGGATTGTACCCGATGAAGGTCGGCGAGGTCTTGGGGGGGACGGGTTGCCCGGCCGGGGGTGAGCGGGGGCCGGTCAGTGGCCGTCGGTGGTGGGAGTACAGCGGGTAGGCCGAAGTCTGGGACGGATCTGGCCGGGAGCTGGGACTCACGGGGTGAGTCGTCTGACCTTGATGGTCAGGGGCACGCCGGATGTGGAGGAGCTTCCGCCGATCCGCAGGGCGGAGCTGCTCCAGTGGACGCCGAGCACCCATTCCCCGGTGCCGCCCCGTTGGGTGTTCTTGATCCAGTTGGTGTGCCCATCGAGGTAGCCCATGTTCACCCCGGTGCAGGCGGCCTGGGAGGCCGAGGTGTAGTAGTTGGTGTAGGCGGGGATATCCGCGTTGTTGGTTCGTTCCGACGACCGGCCGTGGTTGAAGACATACTTGGTGAGATTGGTCACGCCGGGTCCGCTGGCGGTGTACTCGTCCTGGACGATGGGGACCGAGGAGGGTGAGCCTCCGGCGGTCCATTCCTGTTTCGGAGCCCACGGTCTGTCGAGCGAGGTGCCCTGGAACACGCAGGTCGAGTTATAGAGCATCATGACCTGGGCGCCCATGTAGCCGGCAGACAGAGCCTTTTCGATGTTGGCGGGATCGTCCAGTCGCGGGCCTCCGTTGGCGGGACAGCTGAAGATCTCCATCTGGTTTCCGATGTAGCGTTTCATGATCGCGCGGAGATCGTAGACGCCGCGACCGCTGGGATCGTAGGATGCCAGGACGGTGTCGATCCACCAGGAAGCCCCGTTGTTGGCGTACTGGGTTGCGTTTCTCGGCAGGTGTCCCCGGTAGTCCTGGCCGTACATGATGCAGGCGTTGAGGTGCTGGTGCATGTTGGATGCGCAGGTGACTTGTTTGGTTTGCTCGCGAGCGCGGCTCAGGGAAGGAATGAGGACGGCGATGAGTAGGGCGATGATCGCCACGACGACGAGGACCTCGATCAGCGTGAATCCTGCTATGGCCCTGGTCTTGTGCAGATGTCGCCCGCTCATGTGGCATCCTCCGCGGTGACTCTACGCCCCACGAACATCGGCTGGGATGTTATGCCGCTTATGATAGAATATCGACCTATTCCGATCTTGTCAAGAAGGTGAACGACCGATATCCGGTCTTTCTTTGCCACGAAATGTGGTTTTTTCTGGAGAGGCGGGGAAGAGAGGCTTGACAGCGAAGCCCTGGTCTGGTGTAATGGCGGGTAGAACAGTGAGTGGGAACGCGCCCTGGGGCGAGGCGGCCGGTCGTCAGGGAAGGGAGGCATGTGTGGCGCGGGCGAGTGGGCGGGTCTGTAGCGTGGCGGGTGGCGGTTCGGGGCAGGTGCGAGCGTTTCGATGAGGCGAGAGGAAGGGTTCAATGACGTTCTGGACGTTGGCCCGGTGGCCATGCGGGTGGTTCGTCGGCTTCGCCGGCAGGTTCTGACTGGCGGTTTGAAGGCTGGCGAGGAACTGCCGTCGGTCCGTGAGCTGGCTCGGACCAGCGGGGCGGGGGTGGTGAGTGCTCACCGAGCCCTGCAGCGGATTGAAAGCGAAGGGTGGGCCAGCCGGGGCGGCGGCCGGCGGTTGCGGATCAATCACGACGCGGTTCGTCTGGCCGAGGCCCAGCTTCGCCAGGAGCCGCCGACCCGGGTTTTCTGGCTGAGTCCCTCGCGCGTGCGTCTCAGTTCGGAGATGGCGGTCAACACCATCTCGGAAGGTCTTTTTCAGGTTTTCCCGGGTTGTTCCCCTCACTACTTGTATGTTGATCTGTCTGCGGGTTTTGGTCCGGTGGAGCAGCTGATCCGCCAGAACGCGGAGTTGCCGTGCGAGGTAGGTTATGTTCTGGCGGGGATGCCCCCGGCGTTCAAGCGGCTGTTTGCCACCTACGAGTTGCCCTGTGTGGTGCCCGGCTACGTCGAGCCGGGAGTGGGTCTGCCGTGCGTTTACGAGGACATGGTGAACGTTGGCCGGATGGCCGGCGAGCTGTTGTGCCGGAGGGGGCGGGTGGTGGCCCTCTGCCATCAGGAGCTTATTGGAGCTGAGGTCTTCCTGGTCGAAGGGGTTCGGGAGGCGGCCAGGGTCATGGGAGCTCACATTCCCAGCGCCGCCGAGTTCTACTACCACCTCATGCCCGATATGGCCGACTATGCCCGGGCGATTGACCTGTTGCTTGATCAAAGCGACGGTCCCGTGGGCATCCTGGCGGTTCAACCGGAGTTTGCGATGCTGGCCCTGCAGGCCGCCGCCCGGCGTCGCATACCCATCCCCGAGCGAGTGCAGGTCGTCGCGTTACATCATCATCCGATGTATTCCTTCGCCTATCCGGCGATCACCTCGATCGGGCCCTATTCGCTGGTTGAACTGGGCCGCCGATGCGCGGAGATGCTGGCCGAATCGATGGGTGGGCGGTCCAAAGCTGCTCCGCGGGAGATCATCCGGTCCACGCTGGTTGAACGAGAATCGACGCTGCCGCGGGCCACGGGTGCCCAGCGGCCGGCGGCGGGTTAGAAGAGCACCGGGCCGTCTCGTGTGGCTTGGGGCTCTCTTGCGGTTCTGGAGGTTGGAAGATGAGACGATACCTTATTTCCGCGGGGGTGGTACTGGGCGCAATCCTGTGTCTTGGGTCAGCCTCGTGGGCCACGCAGATCACGGTGAACGGGGTCACTTCCCTCTTTGACGACTATGAGGCGCCCGATGTCTTGGGCTTGCCGCCGGTGGCCAATATCGGCACGTGGACGGTCCGCGGCGGGACGGTGCAGGAAGTCACTCCTCCCGGGGCTTATCAGGGCAGTCAGTTCCTCGCGATGTTCAACGCCGACAGCCCTATCCTGCACAAGTTGAACCCCGTCGGTAGCGGGACCGGCACGGTCATCCGCTTGGACACCATGGTTTTCCTGCCCCCGGCCGCTCAGGGTCAGGAAGCCTGGTATCAGATGGTTTGGTACGACACCTCGGGTACAACGGTGGGAGCCGACAACTCGCCCATCCACACCGCGATCATCGGTGATCAGCTCCGTTACTGCGAGGGTGGGTCTGCCTACTCGACGAGCGGCGTCCCGGTCGCCTACGGTGTCTGGCAGCACTGGGTGATTGAATACACCGTCGGCTCGGGTCAGTTCACGGCGACCGTCGACGGCGCATCCATGACCATGGGTCTGAACGCCCGCAGCTCCGATGTGGGCATTGGCTATGTCCAGTTCTTCGCCAACAGCGCCGCGGGAAGCAACCCGATCCTCTTCGACGCCGCCGTGAGCCAGGGCACCAATGACACCTGCACCAACGCCTTTTCGCTCGGCGACGGCCTGATCGCCGGGAGCACCGCGGGGGCGACTCCCGACGGCACCGCCTCTTGCGGCAGCTCGGACAGTGGCCCGGATGTGTGGTACGTTTACACGGCCACGTGTAACGGACAACTCACCATCGACAGTTGCGGTTCCGACTTCGATACCGTGGTCTCGGTTCACGCCGACGGTTGTCCGGGCACGGCCGCCACTCAGTTGGCCGGCGGATGCAGCGACGACTGCCCGGGCACGCCCTGCGGCGGGACGGCGTCGTGCGTGACCGTCGCGGTGACCAACGGGACGCGATACCTGGTGCGTGTGGCCGGCAAGGGCGGGGCGAGCGGGGCGTTTACCCTGAATGCGAGCGTGGTCTGCGAATCGGAATGCCCGGGTTTTCCGCAGAATTTCGATACCAATGAGGTGGGTTCGGCGGCCTGCTGGTTTGGCGGGCAGCGGTGGTTTGACCCGACTCCGGGTGCGACGGTGGCGGTCACCGACACCGATTTCGTCTCCTTTCCGCGCAGTTTGATGGTCACCGGCAGCGGTACGAACATGATGGCCTGGCGGGCGTACGAGACGGTGTCGTCCAACGGTACCGATCCAATCAGCGTGTCCTTCGATTTCAAGGTCAACAACTACGCTGAGAACATCGCGTTCAGTCCGTTCGCCTTCAACAAGGTGTTGTGGGGCGCGGCGGGTACGCCGCACGCTGATGCATTCGGCTGGCCGGTCAACACCAACTACGAGCCCACCGGGCTCTTCAGCTACGTTGATGCGGTCGCGGGCTCGATCACCATGTTCGCGAAGGACCGAGCCGACCTCAACGGGCAGTGGATCCGCTGGGAAGGAACGCTCTATCCCGCGACCCGCAAGGCGGACGTGGTCGTCGAAGTCATGACTGGTCCGGCGGCTGGGACCTCCGGCGGCGTCATTGGCAAGGATTTCCAGTGGGACGTGGCCAACGACTACTATGGCCAGGCGATGGACGAGATTCGTGGCTCGGTTTTCTTCACCCCGGGCGGTTCCACCTTTGGGCCGGACGATCAGGTCCTGATCGACAACTACGATGTGCGAGTCGGGCCTCCCGCGACGCCGACCCTGCCGGTGAACGACCTGTGTGCCGACGTCCTGACGATCGGCAACGGCAAGACCTACGGGCGGACGCTGGGCGCGACGCAGGACGGCGACGCGTCCTGCGGCAACACTTCGGGCAGCCCGGACGTCTGGTACCGGTACACGGCCACCTGCACCGGTGATCTGATCATCAAAGGCTGCGGCTCCGGTTTCGACGTGGTCATTTCGGTGCATTCGGACACTTGTCCGGGGACGGCCGCCAACCAGTTGGCTTCCGGCTGTGCCCAAGGCTGTGCCACCGGTTTGTGTGACCAGTTCCAGCCGTGCTTGTCCGTGCCGGTCGTCGAGTCAACGAGCTACCTGATTCGGGTGGCAGGCGTCGATGGACAGTCCGGTTTCTTCGGGCTGGATCTGTTCTGCTTCGCTCCGATTCTGAACGACACCTGCGAGTCGGCGACGACGATCACGGAGGGCACGGTGTCGGGTACCACGATGATGGCGGCGGTCGACGGTGATGCTTCGTGCGGCAGCTCGGGCAGCAGCCCGGACGTCTTCTACGCGTTCACGCCGGCAGCCACGGGCACTTACACAATCGGCGTTTGCCCGAAGAGTGCGTTCACGCCGGTCCTCTCGATCCACTCGGGCTGCCCGGCGGCCCTCGGCAACGAGTTGGCCTGCACCAGCGGCTCAGCCGGTGCTTCGCTTGTCCTGTCGCTGACCGCTTCAACCACGTACATCATCCGGGTATCCGGAGAGAGCGGCACTTCCGGCGACTTCGATCTGAGTGTGGTCGCCGGCGGCGGGCTCGCGGCATTGCCGTTGAGCCAAGGCTTTGAGAGTGACACGGTGGGTGCGGCCGCGGGCTGGGAGACCGGCTATCCGACCATCACCTCGTCGGCTTGCGGTGGCTCGACGGTTACGGTCATCGATACCGAAGCCAGTCCGAATGACGGCGGATCGAGGAGTCTGCACTGGCTTGAGCCGGCAGGGGACGGGCGCAGCGCACTCGTCCGGCGATGGGAGCCGCTGCCCAGTGCCGCGACGGGCAAGCTGCGTGTGGCCTATGACTTCAAGATCGTGCAGCACTCGGTGAGCGGCCTGTCGTTCATCGTCTCCGGTTGGGACCCGAATGGCGCGCTCAATCTCAACCTGTTTGCCATGCGATTCGATCCTGACTCCGGCGACGGTCTCAGCATCGGGATGAACTACCTGAACAACGGGAACTGGGAGAACTTCATGCCCGTTGCCGACACGGCCGAGATCATTGGCCAGTGGTTCCACTATGAGGCGATTATCGATGTCGGCGCCAGAACGGTGGACCTGACCCTTACTCGTCTGATGACGCCGGCGCCTCTGTCGGCGCACATCGTCGGCAGTTACCAGACCGCGCCCGGCGAGAATCCGCTCGATGCCGACATCGCCAACTACCATGGCATCGACATCTTCCAGTCGAGCGGTGCCGCGGTCAGCGAGGTATTGGTCGATAACGTGACCGTGGAGGTTCTCGGCGGATGCCCGCGGCCGTTTGCCGATGCCGATGGTGACAGCGACGTGGACCAGGTGGACTTTGGCATTTTGCAGGCGTGTTTCACCGGTGCCGAGGGTGGAGTTGCTGACGCGTGCAAGTGTCTGGACTGGAACAAGGACAATGCGATTGGAGGGGTCGACCTGAACAAGTTCAGCGCGTGCTTCAGCGGTCCGGCGATCCAGGCGGACCCGTCTTGTGCAGACTGATCGATGGTGCCGAGCGACACCGCTTGCCGGCGCGTGGCCGGTGGAAAGACGGCTGTCGCATGTTGAGGAGGGACCGGTCGAGCCGGTCCGGAAAGCGGGAGAGAGACATGAGAGCAAGAACAACTCTGGTGTGGGTGTGCGGCGTGATGGGTGTCCTGGCTGGCGTGGCCTTCGGGCAGACCTTCTCGCAGAGCTTCGAGAGCGACGCGGTCGGTTCGGCAGCCGGCTGGAGCGGCGGGCAGCGTTGGTTCGATCCGACGCCGGGCGCGGTCGCGGCGGTGACCAGCACGGATTCCGTATCCCCGTCGAACAGTCTCAGTGTGACGGATCCGAACGGGACCGGTTTCTTCGTCTGGCGAGACTATGGTGGGCTCTCCTCGGACGGTGTCCAGGACATCACCGTGTCGTTCGATATGAAGGTGAGCAACTACGGCGACAATATCGCCGTCAGCCCGTTCGCGTACAACTCCTCGGTCTGGGGCGGTGATACGGGGGGTTCCGGCGGCTTCGGCTGGCCGGTCAACACCAACCTGACCGTCGAGAACATCTTCAGCTACTATGACGAGAACGCCGGTTCGATCACGATGCTGGACAGCACGGTCGTCGGCGACCTCCGAGGACAGTGGATTCACTGGTCCGGCACGGTGCATCCGGTCGCTCGCACGGCCGATGTCGCCGTGACCCTGCTGACCGGTCCCTCGGCCGGTGCGACCGGCAGCGTCACGGGTGCGCAATTCCAGTACGGCGTGGCTTCCGACTATTACGGTGGAGCCATGGACGCTCTGCGCGGCCTGGTGATCTTCAACCCTGCGTCTGCTTCATTCAGCGGTGGCGAGCTCCTGATCGACAATCTGAGAGTGGTTGTGCCCGAGCCCGCTTCACTGGCTCTGCTCGGTCTGGGTGGCCTTGCTTTGATCGGCCGGCGGCGGAGCCGGTGAGGACTCTCGGTTTTCTCTTGCAGGGGGGTGTTCGTGCAGCACATGGGCGACAGGGCGGTTGCATGGCTCGGTCTGGCTCTGGGCTTGTTGTTGATCTCGTCGCCGGATGAAGCCCGCGCTGCCCGGCAGCTTGGTGACCTGAGCGGGTCGTGGCAGTTGTTCGCCGACGATTACCTCGTTGCCCGTAAGCAGAACGTCACCCGCTCGTATCACGCTTTCCAGAAGCTCCCAGGGCCGGTCATGGTGGCCGACCGGCCCTGGGAGTCGAATAACGTGTACCTTTACGGTACCGTGCTTCCTGCCGAGAGCGGCTCCGGCTACCGCATGTGGTACCACTGCTACGATTACGCCGCCAGCACGTACCGGATGCTGTACGCGGTGAGCTCAGACGGCCTGGCGTGGCAGAAGCCGGACCTCAGCCTGGTCAGCTACAACGGTTCCACCGCCAACAACATCTTCCTTCGCCGCACGACCGAGGACCACACGCCCCAGATCATCCACACGCCCTGGGAGTCCGATTCCGCGCGCCGCTACAAGATGGTCAACTTCGACTACGGCCGCACGCCCCCGGATCACACGGTCAGCGGCTACTGGGGGGCCTGGTCGTCGGACGGGATCCACTTCACCGCGGCGCCGGCCAACCCGGTACTGCCGGATCCCGGCGACGTCGGCAACTTTGTCTGGGATCCGCTGACCCGGCGATACGTGGGGTTCCCCAAGAAGTTCGCGGATGTGCGTGGTTTTCGGCGACGGTGTGTCGGCCGCTCCGCGACCACCGTGTTCGAGCAATGGCCGGTCTCACAGATGTGCCTGGTGCCCGACGAATACGACGATCGTTGGGTGACCGAAGGGGGTCAGCACACGGATTTCTACGGACTCAGCGGTTTTGTGTACGAGTCGATGTACATCGGTTTCCTGTGGGTTTTCCGCATCGCCGACGGCGACAACGACGGCCCGATCTTCGTTGAGCTGGTCACCAGTCACGACGGCGTGACCTGGCTTCGTCAGGAGCAGCCGCGGACGCCGATTCTCCCGCTCGGTCCGGAGGGTGCCTGGGACAGCGGTATGATCTTCACGCCCAATCACCCGCTGGTCGAGAACGGCACGATCAAGCTTTACTACGGGGGATGGAACATCACTCACAACGCCGGCGGCGGAGGGGGGGCGATCGGCCTGGCCACTCTCCGAAAGGACGGCTTCGCTTCGCTTGATGCAGACAGCGCGATCGGCACCGTCACGACGTGCGAGCTGAGGAATGCTTCCGGCCAGCTCCACGTCAACTGCAACGCCTCTGGAGGTTGGCTTGCAGTCGAAGTGCTCGATCAGAACAATCAGGTGATTCCGGGCTACAACCAGGCGAGCTGTAACCTCATTCAGACCGACAGCGTCGATCGAACCGTGACCTGGGGTCTGGTGAGCACACTGCCGGCCGTTGAACCGATTCGTCTGCGGTTCGTCTTCAAGAACGCATCGCTGTATTCGTTCCGAGCCGGTGATGCGATCGAGGCCGCTGATGCCGGACCGGGGGCCATCTACACCTTCGAGGGTGACAGCGGGACCACCGCCGCCGACAAGCTCACCACCGACGGCGTACAGGCTGCCGAGTTCCAAGGCTCGGTCTTGGTGGTTGCCGATCGAGCCCGATCGGCGTTCGGCAACTCATCAGCGGCCTTTGCCGGCGACGGATCAGCGGTGGACACAATCGAGATCGAGCGCACATTCGACCTCGGTCGGCAGTTCACGTTGGCCGCCATGGTCAAACCAGCCGACAATCGCCTGACCCGGTTGTTCAGCTCCTATCTTGGCAGTGGCTCCGCCTCGTCGAACGATCTGATTTTCGATTTCGACCCGACGGGGACAGCCATCACGGGTTTGCGCTGCATAGTCCAGGGAATGTCGATCCAATCCCAGCAATGGGCTTTCGCTGACGGCGCCTATCACCATCTGGCCATGACCTACAATGACGGAGCCGTGAGTCTGTATCTCGACGGTGATTCGGTAGGCGCCGGCACGGTGCCGGCGGGGGCGGTGTGGCTGACGCGGAATCTCCGCTTCGGGCAGGACACCGAGGGTGCTCCGATCTTGAACCAGGCTTTCGACAGCGATGCTTTGGGATCGGCTGCCGGCTGGCAAAGCGTGGCCAAGTGGTTCGGAGGGGCGGCCGGCACGGTCGCGGTCGCGGATTCCGACGCCGTGTCCGCGCCGAACGGCTTGAACTGGCAGGGCGACGGTTCGGACTGCCAACTGATTCGTCCGTGGGGCTTCGCCTCGGACGGGGCCAGTCCCGTCACCGTGTCATTCGACTTCAAGGCGGTCAGTCGCGGCAACTGGGTGGGCATGAGCCCGTTCGTCTATCGAGCCGAGTGGGGCGGCACGGTGAACGGGGCGTACGGCTGGCCTGTGCTGCTCTACCTGTACTTGGCGGACACCTCGACGCTTGCGGCCGGGTTCAATTACTACGAGGACGGCACCGGCTGGGTCAGCGTGTTCAAAGCTCCTGCCGACCAGCTGGTTGGCAGCTGGTTCCGGATCAGCTCGACGCTGTACCCAAGCAGCCAGACGGTAGGCGTGACCGTAACGCAACTCACCGGCCTGGGCGCGGGTGCGAGCGGATGTTTGGCCGGCCGGCATTTCCAGTACGGCTACGTCACCGAACCCGGCTGGTACACGCCCGCTCTGGACGATTTGCGGGGCAGCCAGTTCTATGCGTGGGGCTTCCAGCCCGGCGAGAGCATTCTGCTCGACAACTTCAGCGTACGGGTCGGCGGCAGCGGATCGAGCCAGGGTCAGAGCCAGATCCAGTCCACTCAGTTTCGCGGCAACGCCGACGACATCGTTGTCATCAAGCGAGTTCTTTCGGCGAGCGAGATTGCGGCCGCGGCCACGCTAGGTATCGCCCGGCTGTATGATCTCTCGAACCTCCCGGATTTCGACGGCGATGGCGATGTTGACCAGTCCGACTTCGGTACGTTCCAAACCTGTATGACCGGCGCGGACACTGCGCAGACCGACCTGGCCTGCGCCCCGGCGCGTCTGGATGACGATGCCGACGTGGACGCGGCCGATCTGGCGATCTTTCTGGCGTGCATGAGCGGGGACGGAATCCCCGCCGATCCAAACTGCGATCGATGAGGTGATTCAAGGGATGAATCCGACACGTATTCGGCGAATCGGGCTCGGTTTCGCTGCGGGGCTGCTTCTCAGCGCGCATGGCGTGTTCGCGGAGCTGGTCTCCCGCTCATTGAACGACCTGAGCGGTCCGTGGCAGTTGTTCATCGACGACTGGCTTGTTGCCGAGAAGTCGGGTCTTCAGAAGACTTGGCATGCCTTCGAGAAGTACGCGGCCAACCCGGTCCTGGCCGCCGATCGACCGTGGGAGGGCTCGGTCGTCTATCTCTACGGGACGGTGCTGCCTGCGGAGAAGGGCCCCGGCTACCGCATGTGGTATCATTCCTGGGCGGAGGGGGAATACCGCAAGCTGTATGCGACCAGCTCCGACGGTTTGAAATGGGAGAAGCCCGAGCTTGGCCTGGTGGACTACAAGGGTTCGGCCAAGAACAACCTGTTCCTGAAGCGTTCCCACGAGGATCACTCGCCGCAGGTCATTCACACGCCGGCCGACCCCGACCCGCTGCGGCAGTACAAGCTCGTCACCTACGAGTACGGCCGCACGCCGCCGAAGTACACGGTCAGCGGGTACCTCGGAGCCTGCTCCCCCGACGGCATTCGCTGGACGGATGTGCCGCGTTATCCCGTCCTGCGCGATCCCGGCGACGTGGGCAACTTCACCTGGGATCCGTTTAACGGGCGTTACATTGGGTACCCGAAGAAGTTCACCGAAGTCCGCGGTTACCGCCGGCGATGCGTGGGTTTCTCCGAGACGAACGTGTTCGACTCCTGGCCGCTTGCCCGGCTTGTGCTCGTGCCCGATGAGTTTGACGATCGCTGGGTGAAGAGCCCCGGGCAACACACTGACTTCTATGGCCTGAGTGCGTTTGCCTACGAGTCCATGTACCTCGGTTTCCTTTGGGTTTTTCGGATCACCGACGGCGATAACGATGGTCCGATCTTCGTGGAGATGGTCACCAGCCGCGACGGCGTGAACTGGACCCGCCAGGACGAACCGCGGACGCCGGTCTTGCCGACCGGACCCAAAGGGGCCTGGGATTGCGGCATGGTCTTCACACCCAACCACCCGCTGGTTGAGGGTGACAAGGTCAGGCTCTACTATGGCGGCTTCGACGTCACCCACGGCGCCGACGGCAGAGGAGCGATCGGCCTGGCGGTGCTCCGCAAGGACGGCTTCGCGTCGCTCGACGCCGGCGCGAACGCCGGTACGGTGACAACGCACCCGCTGGTCGGCGTACGGGGTCCCCTGCGCGTGAACTACCGTGCCGTGCGCGGCTCCCTCAAGGTCGAGATTGTCGACGGCCAGGGTCGGCCGTTGGCCGGCTACTCTCGCCAGGAGTGCGATTCGTTGACCACTGACAGTGTCGACCAGGAGGTCACGTGGAAGGGTTCGAACCACCTGCCGGATGGGCAGGGTGCGATACAACTGCGATTCGTGCTTCAGGATGCGTCGCTGTACTCCTTCTGCGCCGGAGAGAACCTCCAGGTTGCTCGGCCCGACCATGGTATTCTGTACACTTTCGAGGGCGACAAGGGACAGGCCGTCAAGGATCATCTGCGTGCCGATGGATCGCAGGACGGCCGGGTTCGCGGCCTTGCCGGAGTGGACAGCGGCCCGACGCAAGCTGCCTTTGGTGAAGCCGGCTTTCGTATTCCCGAGACGGTCACCGAACTGAGCACCATCGAACTGCCCGGCACCAACCAGTTGGGTACGTCCTTCACGCTGGCCGCGATGGTCAAGCCGGCGGCTCCCGGTTTCGCGAGGTTGTTCAGCAACTATCGAGGCAGCGGGCCGCCGTGGACCAGCGAACTCATTTTTGACATCGACCCTAGCGGCAAGACCATCGCCGGCCTGCGGGGGGTGATCAATGGCGGGGAGGTGCAGTCTGGAACGGGCTCGTTTGACGCCGGCCGCTATCACCATGTTGCACTGACCTATTCGGACGGCGAGACCGTTCTGTATCTCGACGGCGGGGAGGTCGGGCGTGGCGAAGTACCCGCCGGTCCGGTTCTGCTGGGGACTAACATGCGGATCGGGGAGGACCTGGGTGGAGTGGTCAACGAGCAATTCACCGGTTCGGTCGATGATGTGCTCGTCCTGCGGCGAGCGCTGACCTCAAGCGAAATCGGCACCCTGGCCAAGAACGGTGCACGGGCTTTCGTGGATGCAGGTCGGAGCGGCACCTGGCCGGTGCGCCCCGCCCGTGCCGCGATACCGATGGAGGCAAACGCCTTACCCCGCACCTGCAGCATCGGATCGCGTCTGGAGCTGTTCGTGGACCGTTTTCTGATCGAGAGGCTGGAAGGCACTGAGCTCCGCCTTCACCATCCTCAGTCCGCCGGCGTCGTGTTCCATTTCGACAGGCCTTGGGAGGGCATTGTCAGCGGGTATGTGACGGTCATCAAGGACGCCGACCTGTACCGCATGTACTACCGTGGACGGCCCACGACCAGCCAGGCCGATGCCAGCTCCGAGGCCCAGGAGGTTGCCTGCTATGCCGAGAGCAGGGACGGTGTCACCTGGACGCGGCCGGATCTGGGACTGCTCGAGGTCGCCGGCACACGCCACAATAATGTCATTCTCACCGAGCCGAAGACCGTGACCCACAACTTCTGCCCGTTCATTGACGCTCGCCCGGGCGTGCCCGAGGCCGAACGATTCAAGGCGGTCGGCGGCACAGGTTCCGGAGGTTTGTTCGGTTTCGTCTCCGGCGACGGCATCCACTGGAAGCCGGTGGCGCCGAAGGCACTCATCACCCGCGGCGAGTTCGATTCCCAGAACGTGGCCTTCTGGTCGCCTTCCGAGCAGCTCTACCTGTGCTATTACCGCACCTGGCGACGTGAGCGGCGCTGGATCAGTCGCACGACCTCCAAGGATTTTCTCCACTGGACCGCTCCGGTGGACATGGACTATGGCGACACGCCGCCCGAGCACCTCTACACCAATCAAACGCATCCGTATTTTCGGGCTCCGCACCTCTATGTCTCGGTGGCCGCTCGCTTCAATCCTGGCCGCCGGGCGCTGACCGACGAGCAGGTCAAGAGCCTCGACTTGGAGAGCAAGGGCAACTATGACGGCCTCAAGGAAGACACGTCTGATGCCGTCCTGCTCACCAGCCGCGGTGGCAAGTGGTACGACCGGACTTTCCTGGAGAGTTTCATTCGTCCCGGCCGCGACCTGCGCAACTGGGTGGCGCGGGCCAACTACCCGGCTCTTGGCGTTGTTCCGACCGGGCCGGGCGAGATGTCGATCTACATTCAGCGACACTACGGCCAGCCGTCGGCCTGCATCGAACGCATGACCCTGCGCACCGATGGCTTTGCCTCGGTCAGTGCTTCATACCGCGGGGGTGAGATGGTGACCAAGCCTCTGACGTTCACCGGCAAGGAACTGATCGTGAACGTGTCCACCTCCGCGGTCGGTGGTGTTCGGGTAGAAATCCAGAGCGAGGCCGGCAAGGCGATGCCTGGATTCTCCCTGACCGACGCCGACGAGGTCATCGGCGATGACCTGGAGCGTGTCATGACCTGGAAAGGCAAGTCGGATGTCAGCATGCTCGCTGGCGAGCCGGTGCGATTGCGGTTCGTGATGAAGGACGCGGATCTGTATTCACTGCGATTCCGGTAGTCCGCTCGCCGCGGGAGCAGTCTCGCCTCCGTCCGCCGCATACTCTTGCGTCACCCACTGGATGTCCAGGTCCAGGGTCGCCTTCGCGTCGTGGAAGGCGGTCGGGAACTCCTGACCCAGGCGTGTGGACAGATCGCGCAAGTATTGAAGGTATGCCCCGGCGACAGGCAAGTTCGTGGCCAGGCGTGTGTACTTCTGCCGAACTGGGTTGTGGCTCGTGCTGAAAGTGCCGCACCTGAATCCGACCATACCCGGGTAGGCCTCGACGAGGTCCTTGAGGACCATTCGCCCGGCCGGCGTCGCGGCCAGGAGGGCGATGACTTCACCAACAGACCGGTAGGGGTCATATGCCGTGGGGTTGAAGGCGTAGTCAGCACACGTGAGCATCGGAATGCGATTCGCCTGATCCTGGGGGCAGAGGGGGTTGCTCATGTATCCGTCAAGAACCTGGCAGAGTCCGGGGTCGCGTCCGATCACCGGGCCGAGGTGAAGTGTCTGGTTTCCATCGTTGACCGGGTAGTTGTCCCAGAGAATCAGCCGATGTCGGACCACCGCCTTGTAGCTGTCGGCTGCGGTCTTGGTGAGTTTCGGCGTCACCACGGCGTCTCCGGTCCAGAACAGGTACACGTCAGTGCCGAGGTTGGTGCCCAACTCGGTCAGGTAGTCGTGGCCGACCGAGCCGTCGCCCCAGTAGTAGGTTGGACAGAAGACCATCTGGGCATCGGGATCGGCGAGTCGCAGGCGTGCAAGCAGCTTGTTGACCAGTGCCGCGTGCTGGGCCCCGACGATGGGTACTCCGCCGATGTCGTCGAGGGAAACGCAGAACCAGCGCACGCCGACCGACTGGGCCCAGGCGTAATGCGACCAGAGTTGCTCGAAATCGGAATCGCTGGTCGGATCCAGCGGGCGTGACGAGCCCAACTGGGGGTGGATGCAGAAACAGAACTCGATACTGTTCTGTCGGCATGCGGAGATCACCTGCTGGTAGGCGGTCTTCGCGGATGGAGGCAGCGGCAGCCACCAATTGTTGCCGCCCTGCACGGCGAAGATGGACAGATAGCAGTTCATCAGGAAGTTCATTTTCCCCTGGGCCAGATAAGGCACGGCCCTCAGGTACTGATCCGCCGTCCAGTTCCAGCCCTTGATTCCGCGAATGGCGAAGCCCGGATCGGCTCCCGGAGGCAGAGGCTGAGGGAAGATTCCGGGGGTTTCAGGGAGCTGTACGAAGTGGTTGAAGAAATCGCCGATCGGCGAGTCAGGCTGCTCGCATCTCGGATCCGCGGGCACGGTCGAGCCACTGACGCAAACCTGGAAGAGGGCGAAGTCCAGCAGGTCGATCGAGTTGTCTGCGTTTCGATCGAAGCAGGCGCACGTGTTCGGCAGAGGCGTCGTCGAGGAGGCCGGCCCGAGGCACGTCTGGAAGATCCCGAAATCCTCCTGATCGACGTCGCTGTCGCCATCGCTGTCCGCATACGGCGTATGGCAGGTCAGCGTCGTGTATCTGAACCACGCTGCTTCGTCGCCCCCATCCGGGTAATAGTCGCCGGAGTCCTCGCCGACGAAGATCACCCGAAACTGCCGGGCCCACCTCATGGCCGACCAGGGCAGGGCGATCTCGAGATCCAGGCCATCGGGCGAGACGGCATAGCTGTACGGATGAGTGGTGCCCAGATGGCAGCCTTCCGCGGCCCAGGTGTTGAACTCCTTCACGCCGGCCAGGTTATACTCTGCCCCGAGGGAGAAGACGCGAGCGCTTGCGGAGATCAGGCCGGTGGATGAAGTGCAGTCTGTATCGCAAAGTACCCAGTAGCCGGGAGTGGCGTCGAAGGAGGGTGACGGAGGTGTTCGTTGAAGCCGGAAGTACAAGGTGAGGTTGTCGTGGGCGATCCAGGCCTGTACGTAGTCCTGCCCGCCGGACACGTCGCCGGCCGCATCGGCCGGGAAAGGCGTAACCCCCGCCCAGTCGGCCAGCTGGCCATCGAGTCTGATGGTGTCGTGGGAGAGAGGGTTTGAGCCGACGGCGACTTCTCCGGTCTGCGGGGGGGGTACGTCCCGAAGGGTGTACAGGAAGTAGTCCGCCTGAGTCCCGCCGTCCGGGTCATAGTCGCCGGGGCTTTCGGCCACCAGGATCAGGTTGAAGGCGTTCGGATTGCCCAGCGTCGCCAGTGGCACGGAGAGCTCCATCGTGGTCCCTGATTCGACGCGCTGATACTCCAACGGGCCCAGAAAACCGCCGGTCGGCGCCCACCGATTGAGGGCCAGGGCCCCGCCGAAGTTGAACTCTCCCCCGATGCTGAACACTCGGCCGCTGGCGGTCTTGAGTCCGGTTGATCGCTTCAGGTCTGTGTCCAGGATGATCCAATAACCGTAACCGCCGGTGGTTCCGTTGGTACCGAGAGCCGAGGAGAAACTCACGCTGCCGGGGGCCCGCTTGGCAAGGATGAACAGTGTCGTTTCGCTGTGGGCAACCCGGACTTCGACCCAGTCCTGCGTGCCCGCGGGAACATCACCAGCCGGATCGGGTGGAAAAGCGCTTACGCTTATCCAATCGTCGAACCTCCCGTCAATAGCTATGGCCTGTTCCGCAACGGGATTGCTCCGGCGGGCGATTTCTCCCGCCATGGTATTACCTTCGAGGAGGATCACAAGCGTCAGCAGTCTGCTCATTGGACACATCGCAGTACTCGCCAAGACTGGAGAGCGGGCACGTCCCGCCTCCAAGGATGTACGCGCATACAGAGACTTCGGGTGGCCGGCATCCCGGCCTAATAGCTCACCTGGATCTTCAGGGGTTCCTTCTCCGGGCGGATCATGATCAGGTTACCCCTTACGTCCGCGGCCGGATGTCCATTGACGGTCGCTTTTGTGATCCGCTTGCCGGTCGGATGGCTCAAGTGAAGCTGGATCCGGGCCGGGACCCGGCGGCTCGGCGGCTCGATCGCCACGTCGATGCGGCCGATATCGACTGCGGATTCGATCACGAACGAGACCGGCCCGTACTTCGTCGCGGCGTGGCGAACCTCGATCCGCTTACCGTTCGTCAACCAGGCTTTCGGAATCGCGGGGCTGATGAGCACCTCGTCGCCTTCTTCGCGGAGCAGCATCATGCGCAGGATCCGCAGCTGCTGCGTGCCGGAGTACAGGTGGGGCATGGTCGGGGTCGGCTCGCCGCTCTTGAGATACGTCACCTCCACGCCGCAGTACGTCTCGCGGCCCATGCCATAGGCAAGGGAACCGTAGAGACCCAGGAGCACGCGATCCACTTCGCCACGCTGCAGGCAATTGAGCCAGTACCCGTATGTGTAAGCGTGGTCAACGCCGTCGTTGAACTCGCACATGCCCAGGATCAGGCCCTTGCGCTCCTCGAGACCCCTAACGACCAATGCAGCTCGCGGGTCGTCCGGCGGCAGGAACTCACTCTCGAGGAACATCGAGGCGACCAGGCCGTAGTAGTCGCCACACTCGTCATGGCTGTCCTTCAGCAGCCGGTGGGTGTCCGGTTCCATCGGCAGCAATCTCATCCCGTCGCGTTCGATGATCGCCCGGTCCATCGAAGCGAGGATGTCCTTCCGGTAGGCGGCCGCCGCGCCAGCGATTCGAGCCGCGTCGTCGGCGAGGTCGGCGTCGGCCAGCACGGCCGCAGCATGCTCGAGGCCGACGCAGCAGTATGCGTTGGCGTAATAGTTGTAAGTCTCGACATTGTAGTCGCAGTAGGGTCGGAACTTGATCAGGCCATAGGTGACGGATTGTCTGTCGGCTCCTTGGCCGGTGATGTCCCGCCGGCGGGCGATGGTCCAGTCGCACATTTTCAGCATGCGCGGGGCCACTCCGCGGAGCCACTCCTTGTCGGCGGTGAGCCGGTAGTGCTCGGCCAAGGCGAAGAGCAGGCCGCCGTGGTCCGGCAACCCGTAGTTGATCGCGAACAGGCCGTCCGGCTTGAGGAAGGCGAACATGCTCTCGAGGTACCGGCGGGCTTCGTCGTGGAAGCCCCACAGGTCCAGGGCGTGGGCGTAGAGCACCTCGCTGTAGCCGAAGATGGCCTCGTAGAACCCGGCCCCGTCATGGGGCTGATAAACGTCGCCGATCTTGTCCACGTTGATGAAGTTGTAGGCTAGCCACGCTCGCCAAGCGTCGTTCACCCTCCGCTCGGGAGTGGTCACCTGCATCCCTGTATTGACCACCTTGTCCCAGTAGGCGGCGACTTCGTTCAAGCGGCGGGAGAACTCCGCGGCTTCGACGCGGGCGGCGCCGGCATCCCTGGCCGGTGACGAGACACGGAAGCACACCTCTGCCTTGCCACCGGCGGGGATCTGGACGGGAACCGGATCCAGCTTACTGATCGTCTCGGGTTTGGACTTGAACGCGACGGGAACGGTCCTCGCGGCAGCCCCCGGGTTGGTGACGGTCAGCCGGACGTAAGCCCACAGGTCGGCGTCGGGCTTCATCCCCTCCGACCAGCCCAGCACGGTCTGCTCGAAGGTGAGGCCGTCCTGCCTGGACTCACAGACGACGACAGGCAAGTGCCCCTCCACGAGTCGCTTGGTGCAGCCGGTCGCGCCGAATCGCACCGGCGGACTGCCGAACTCGAACCAAGCCGTCGGGCCATTCTGCTCCCAGCCGTCCGAGCCGGTATCGAGTTGGATCGTTCCCTCATACTGGACGCCGACCTCGTAACGGCCTTCCTTGGCACCCACCGCTTCCCGCGGCTTGAGCAGGGGCGGCAGAAGCGCCGCCACCGCCTCGTACGACGGCTCCCGGCCCGATTCGAGAATCTGACGGCCGAGGGGGTCCTGGCTGGCGAGCTCCCGCTCGCGGCGCTCCGCCGCGGTGATCTTCATCCGCGCCGGCTCGGTCTTCTCCACGCGGACGTCGCGAACTCGTGAGACACCGACCGGCCCCCGTTCGCCATAGTCGCCGTTGAGGTCGGGCGAGTTTGCGTCGGTACCGAAACCCTTGCCGATGACCAGCAGGGCGGGGGGACCCCTCAGCTCTGCCGGGCGTGCGACGAACAGCTCGTTGGCCCACGTCATCCCGTCCGTGCTGGACATGAACCGGATGCAATCGTCGCCCAGCTCGATGGCCACTTTCTGAAAGTCAGTGAGCCGGCAGCGGCTCAGATCCTGCTCGGTGCGTTGGCCGTTGGCAGTCAGGCACACGTAGTAGGAACCGCCGTTGCGTGAGATGACGCTCATCTGGCACCAGTCGCCGGCTCTCCAGTAGAGGAACAGCGAGGTGGCCCAACTCACGCCGGAGCTCGCTTGGATAGCGCACGAGGCGCGAATGTGATCGACACCCAGCGGCCGCTGGATGTGGGCGAAGGTGTGTTCGGCAGCCTTGATTTCCAGGGAGTCGTCTTTGACCGAGATCAAGTTGTCCTTGGAGGTGTCCACCCTCCACGCCGGGTCGAGGGCCGGCGCCCGAAACGACTCCACCAAGGGCAGGTTCACGGGCAGGTCGGCCGCCGTGGCGGGCATGGCCAAGGCAATGGACATCAAGGCGAGTGTCGAGCCGCGTGGCGTCATGATTGAATTCCTTTCATATGGGCAGTTCCTCATACTTCCTCGTGGCCATGCCTGGTGTTCTCCGGAACCGGCGTTCAAGGCAGGTTCCTGGTTGACGGGCCGAGGATCCGGGGGCGTGGGGTGATAAGACCGCCTCAGGTTCTCCCGGTCACGCAGCCCTGCTCATGAATAGCGCCTCCGCACGAGTTCCACAGGCTCAGCACCTGGTCTCTGATGAGCGATGTGGTCTGGGGACTGACCCGCCACAGGCCGATGTAGCGGTGAGCCTCCTCCACCTCGTATCCTCCCAGCGGGAATGACTCGGGCGTGGGGACATACCCGATGTAGCCGTGGCAGTAGCCGGCCACACAGACCGGTTCGGCCTTCAGGCAGGCAGCCAGGTCGCGGCCGGACTCGTAGAATACCTCCCCCGGCAAGGCCACGATGGCCCCGTCGCCCACCCGTAGAATCGAGATACGAACCGGGAGAGGTGGAAGTTGCCCATTCGAGGAGAGGACCGCCTCCAGCTCGGCGAGCCATTCTCGCCAGGCCCTCCGCACCTTCTCGACGACCACGGGGTTGTCCCGCTCGCTGTCCCGGACTGTCTTGTCAGCGCGACCGAGCTCGGCCTTGATCTGCTGAATGGGTGGCATCCTGTCGTAATGCAAGCTGAACCGGTGCGACTGCACCGCCAGCGTGTCGCGGTGGGATTGTCGGGAAGCTCGAAGGCCCCGGAGGACGGCCTCGGCGAGCAGCTGCCCGGTTGCACGCGCGGCCTCGGGACCCCCGAAAGCCAGTTCCGGTGAGAGATCGCCGCAGCAGCCGTTCAGGTAGATGCAGGCGTGTCCTTGGGCCGTCAGGGCCTCGGCCGCGTACCCCCAGAAATCGGCGCTGATGAGGGTGCTGTCGCCGCCCAGGCAGTAAGGATGGCACGCATGGTGGAAGAGCAGAATGGAGCGGTTGACGCCGCGGAGGCTCAGCACGCGAACGGCGGTCTCCGTGGGTCCGGTCGGGTTCCGTCCCAGGATGACGCTGAGGCCTTCGGGGCCCAAGGTCTCCTGACGCCGGTTGTGCGCGAGCTTGACCGACGCACTGCCCCAGGATGCCTGAACAGGCTGGAGATCCGCGAGAGCTCCCTGAGCCGCAAGCATGGCTGCCCGCTCCAGTCGGGCGAGATAGGGGGCGTCCTCGTCGCCGATCCCCCGCAGCCGGGCAGTCATGGGCCCGGAATGGGTATGGGTAGAGGCAAGGACGACCTGATCAGATGGAATATCCAGAAGGCTGCCGAGCTTCGCCACCAGCCGGTCGGCAAGAGCGGGCGAGAGGGCCAGCAGATCGAAACTGACGAGGGCTGCCCGGGTCGGCTCGTCATCGAGGACCAGGGCTCGGGCGCTCAGTGGAGTGTCGATACCCGTGCTCGCGGAGGTGCGAGCGATGAAGCCGTTGAGAACCGCGCCTGCGGGGGGCGTGATATCGATCGAGGCAAACCCGGCGAGCATACACCGTTCTCCCCATTGACGCTTCGATGCGTCGCGCGGCTGTGGCTACAGATCGCCGCGGATCTGCGTGTGGTTGGTCAGATCTTCCCCTTGTCTTTTCGCGTCTGGTTGATCTGGGCCCGGCTGCGGTGCCGGTAGTCGCGCAAGATCTCGATCTCGTATTGCCGGCACAGGTCCCTGACTCGCACACCCGGCTTGACGGACCAGAGCATATACCAACCTTCCAGCTCACAATCCTTCATCTCGACTTCGCCCTTGTGTTCTCTCAGTAGCTGGGCCACCTTCGTGCCGGTGAAGTTCTTGTGCACGATGGTGCGGTCCAGGTCGAGGGTGGCCACGAATTGGCCGGGGCATGGCTGCTCCACGGCTTCAATGGTCCGGCCGGTGGCATCGATGATATTGCCGCGGCCGACCGGGACGATGCAGTAGTTGTGGCACATGGCATAGCCATTCAGTGGCATGCCGCCGCCGTAGGCGCTGGGCCAGAACACGATCTCGGCTCCGCGCTGATCGGCGTCCTGCCACAGCTCGGCGAAGTTGGCGTCGAAGCAGGTGAGGATGCTGATTCGCCCGAAGTCCGTGTCGAAGACCTTGACACCCTCCTCGCTGAGGTTGAGACCCTCGCCCCAGAACACGAAGACCTTGCGGTAGTAGCCTGCCACCCTGCCCTGGCGGTCGATGAGCACGGCGGTGTTGTACTGCCTGCCCTGCTCTGCTTGCTCGCGAATGGGGCAGATCACGTACATATGGTGTTTGCGGGCCAATTCCGCGACTGTGAGGGTCGTTGGCCCGGAGACTGGCTCGGCCTGACTGCCCGCGAATTCCTCAGGGAGGCAGGCGATGTCCACCCCGAGACTACCCGCGGTCTGCAGATGCTCAAGGGCCAGCTTCAGTTTTTGGTCGTGCTCGCCACCGGTGCCGATGGCGATAGCGGACACCTTGACTTGGCGGCCGGGCAGGTTTTTCGCGCCTCTCGGGTAGGTCTTGCCCCGATCGGGGGATCCCCGAAGTTGGCCGGGCGATTCCTCTGGACGCGAGGAGGTCTGTCCGATGGCCACCCCCGAGGCATCGGTCGCGGAAGGGAACACCTGATCTGCGACGGCCGGCCGGGGGAGGCCGGCGACGATCGACACCGCGGCCACAGCCGTAATGGTACTCCAGTTCGACGCGATCATGTCGAGTCTCGTCCCCTTGTGGTCGACGCAGCGATCACCATCCGACGGGGTACGGTGAATGCCAGCGGACCTTGACCTTGGAGTGTGTTCGGACCTCGGCGTGGCCGTCGCCGCACGAAACGTTAGACCAGCCCTTCTTGTCGTCCAGCGGATGGCGGAACAGCCACCCCTCGCGCGGGCCTTGGGGGATGATCCGGCAGGTCATGACCACCACCTGCTCCGCGTTCTTCTCGTCGATCTTGCAGATATACTCGTCCCGGTTCTTCCCGTTGCGGTTGACATCCAGCCACATGACGTCAGCCGAGGGCGACGCATCCGACGGATTGGCGGGGTTCCGCCACGTCGGGTTGCCCAGATAGTAGTAACCGATGCGGTATACCGTCGTGCCATACACGTGGCCGGGCGGCCAAGGGGGTCGCTTCTCGACTTCCGGGTCGCGCATGATGTCGTCGTTGGGGCAGAACAGGACTTTGTGGTAGTTGTTCCTGCCCAGTTCCTTCTCGAACGCGAGTCGCGTAGGGTCCGGCACCCACTCGATAAGGTCGGTATTCTGGGGAGGCAGATAGCCTCGGTTGCGGTTCGCATACATGGTCAGGGCAACGCCGATCTGGTGGTGGCTGCTCAGGCAGGTGGCCGAGATCGACTGCTGCCGGACACGGCTGAGGGACGGCATCAGGATGGCCAGCAGGAGGGCGATGATGGCCACCACGACCAGTACTTCGATCAGCGTGAACGCTCTTGAGCGATTCATGGCCGCATCTCCTTGTCATCTTTCCCTTTCCGTCGAGGCAGGCTTGGAGACCTGCTCCATCCGGCTACCATCCGCTCCACGCTGGCACATCGGCCCCGTGTCGGGGCCCGCCGGGACAGAGGCGACGCCCGCTTGCGGCCCGCGGCCGGCGGGTGATTCAACCGGACCGGCCTACTTGGGCGACGTCCAATCCCGGAGCATGCCGCCTGCGAAAACCATCTTGCCGCTTCCGGCTCCTTCTCCATATGTCCATCGCGTGAACGCCAGGTCACTGGCGCTGGCGGTCGGTTCACCGAGAATGTCACGCACCTGCTGCTGGGTCATGCCCGGCCTGATCCGCCGCCAGTTCTCCCTCTGTTCCCACTTGGCCGCGGGAGACGAGGACCCGAAATCGCTCCGACTGCAGGTCGCGTAGAAGCCCGCCACGGCAGCGGCGATGATGACTCCCCCCACGATGGCATACCTGGGCAGATTGCGCGCCGTCATGGGTGTATACTCCGGCCGCGCCGGCGGGGAGAATCGAAGGTGGCCCGCCGGCGCGGCTCTCGGTCCGTGGTGTCTACTCCTCGCACTCCGCGCTGGCCGGGACCATCGGCCCGCTGAAGCAGTTCACGAATGCGAGCAGGTCGGAGCCGTCGACATCGCCGTCACCCTGGTCGCCGTAGTCGCGGTCGAAGCAGAGACAGCTGTCGACGGCCGCGGTGCCGTTGCCGCTGAAGCAGAGCTGCCACGCACCGAAGTCAGCCTGGTCCACGTCGCCGTCTCCGTCCGCGTCGGCGAACGGCTTATGACATGGCCGGAACGTGTACAGGAACGTCTTGTCGGCGTTAGCCTCTTCCGGATAGTAGTCGCCGGAGTTCTCACCGACGTAGATGACCCGGAACCGGGTTGGGTTACCCAGCTCGGACAGCGGGATCGACGACTCGATCGAGGTCTGAATGGGGCCTGTGGCTGCTGCCGGCAGGGGCAGACCACCGGCGACCAATCCGCCACCGGCATCGGCAGCCCAGAGGTTGTGGCCCTGGGTCCCGTTGGTGTTAATCTCGGCACCGATGACGGCCGGCGCCCATGCGCCCTTCTGCCCGGTCGCAGGATCGAAGTCCGTGTCGATCACGGTCCAGTAGCCAAGTGCCGTAAAGGGGAGACTGCCCGGCGCCCGCTTTACCAGGAAGTAGAAGTTGGCGCTGTCATGAGCGACCCATACCTGCACCCAGTCCTCGCTGGCCGCGGGGGCATCGCCGATCGGGTCTGCGGTGTAGGGCGTGGCGTTCGTCCAGTCGGCCAGCTGGCCGTCCACGCGCATGGTCCCGTCGGCCACCGGGTTGGACCTCGACTCGGCGATATTGCCCGGCAGCGGGTCCGGCAGGGCCCCCGTGTAGTAGTGCAGCACCTTCCCCTCCGTGCCGGCGCTGTCCGGGTAGTAGTCGTGGGAGGTTTCGCCCTCGAAGATAAAGGTGAAGTTGTCCGGGTTGATGAATGTCGAGCGCGGAAAGGAGAATTCCTCATAGTCTTGCGGCGGCATCGCCATAGGCACGTTGTGATCGTAGCAGCCATTGCTGCTCCAGGCATTGGACGCAAGTCCGCCCCAGTTGTATTCGCCGCCGATTGAGAAGCTCCGCGCACCGAAGCCGGTGAAGCCGGTCGCCTTGTCACGGTCGGTGTCCAGGATGATCCAGTAGCCCTGCCCCAGACCTCCCTGGAACTCCGTGCTCTCCGGGGTCCTCTCAACCATGAGATAGAGGTTGTTATCGTCGTGGGCGATGGAGGCCCGCAGCCAGTCCTGGGCCAGGCCGCCGTCGCCAGCCGTGTCGTCCGGGAAGAAGGTGAGGCTGGACCAGTCGGAGAAATCGCCGTCGATGCTGATCGCCCCGTTGGACACCTTGTTGCTCAGCGTGTAAACCTCCACCGGGTCGCCGCCGGTCGGACTTGGGGGATGCACGGTGTAGCGGAAATAGTCCGCATTGAAAGCTCCGTCGGGGTAGAAGTCCGGGCCGTTCTCGCCCACGAATACCAGATTCATCGCGGCGGGATCTCCCATGTCGGATCGCAGGACCGCTCCCTCGACGGCGAGGGGACTTGGGGGGAAGGCGACTTGATCCCAGGAGGTGCCCCAGCTGCCGATCAACGGGCCCTGGAAGATGTAGTCCGTGCTGTTCGTGGAATTCCAGCCCGTCCACTGGGCAACGGCCGGATTCGTGTCAATCATGATCCAGAACCAGCCGGTCCCGTCATCAAGTCCGTTGGGGCTGTCCGCCGCTGCCTCCAGGCTGAAGTAGTAGTAAGTATCGTCGTGGGCGATGGCAATCTGCTTGAAATCGCGACCGCCGTCACCCGTCGGATCGTCCGGGTAGGGTGCGACGCTCGCCCATTCCGACAAATCGCCGTCAATGGTGATGGCCCCGGAGGCCACCGGGTTGGAAAACGACTCGACCATCCCGGTCGGCCGGCTGTCCGGCGGTATCGCCCCGGTGGTGGAGTAGTGGAAGTAGTCCGTACCGCCCGCGTAGCCTCCGTCGGGGTAAACGTCCGTGAATAGGTCGCCCGTATAGCCGTAGCACACGAAGCGAAACTCGGTCGCAGGCGGTGCGGCGGCGTTGGTGTAGTCGGTGGTCAGCGCGGAGCGCAGAACGCGGGCCTCGAAGACCGACGGCGACTGCACTGAGGTGGCGACGAACGTGAAACCACCCAGGCCGGAGGTGCAGGTGGATGCCCCCGGCGGCCACCGATTGACGCTCAAGGCGCTGTTTGAAGTGAACTCGCCGCCGACCGAGAGATTCAGGCTCCCGAGCAGGTTCCTGCCGGTGGCGATGTCCTCGTCGGTGTCCAGGACGACGCGATAGCCGGCATCAGTCAATGGTAGGCTGCCCGCCGCCCGCTCGAACCGGAAGAAGAGGTGGGTGTCGTCGTGGGCCATCCAGGCCTGGACCCAGTCGTTGGAGCCGGCGACGGCGTCGCCCGCCGGATCGGGAGAAAACGGCACGACCTCCGCCCAGTCGGTAAACGCTCCGTCAATGACGATCGAACCATTGGGAACCGGGTTCGACCGCTGTTCGAGTTCCCCGGCGTACGACCGCAGCGCCGGGCAGGCCGTGGCCAGTGTGACGACAGCCAGAGCCACCCAAAAGTTCTTTCCAGACATGTGCAATCCTCCTCAATGGCCAATTGTGACGGACAGACGCTATCCGATACGCTAACTCGAAGCCCGAACCACCAGCTGGGGCGGGATCACGACCGCCCGGCGATCCGCGGGCACCGTACCTTCATCCAGCAGTTCAAACAGCAGTGAGGTCATCGCTCGAGCCAGTTCCTCCACGCGAAGGTCAATCGTCGTCAGGGGCGGATCGACCAGCGTGCTGATGTCCAGATTGTCACAGCCCACGACGGCGACGTCCTCGGGCACGCGTCGGCCGCGATGGCGGAGGGCGGCCATGATTCGGGCAGCGTAGGCGTCGTTGACGGCCACAATTCCGTCGACTTTCTGGTCGAGCACGAGGTGGTCCACGGCTGCCTGGGCCAAGTCGGGGGTGAACGCATCCATCCACCCGGCAGCGGTTCGCTCGCCGAGCACCCACACCAGCCGCTCATCGTAGTCGAGTCCTGCCGCGGCCAGCGACTCCCGGTAGGATTCGTGTCGCTGGACGGCGTAGGGAAACACCAGGTTGCTCATGACCAGGCCGATCCGCCGGCGGCCCCTTTCAAGCAGGTGCCTGACGCCCACTCGACCCACTTCTCGGAAATCCGCCTCCACATAACAGGCCCGTTCCGCCTGGGTCCGTCTGAGCACCCCGGGTTTCTCGTAGTACACGACGTTCCCGAACCGGGCCAGCGCGGGCTGGACGAATGCGGCGTAGTCCGGGTGGTTGTGGAAAACGCTGATCACGCCGTCCACGCCGCGGGCCCGAAAATCGTCAAGGTAGTCGCGAACGCGCTCGCGCGATCCGATGGCGTGACCGACAATGAAACGGATTCCGCGGTCGGCCGCCCGTCGTTCCATCCACTGAATGATGCGAACGTCAACCACCGCCTCGGTATTGATGAGCACACCCACGGCGTTGCTTCGCTTGCCGGCGAGTTGCCGGGCGATCGGGTTTGGGCGGTAGTTCATCCTGCGGGCGGTCGCCAGCACGCGTCGCGCGGTTCGGTCCGAAATGCGATGAGCCTGCCCCCGGCCGTTGAGCACCAGTGAAACGGTGGTCGGGGAGAGCTTCAGCTTGCTGGCAATCTGCTCAGAAGTGACAGACTTGGAATCAGGTTTCCGCACGCCAGGACTCACTTCCCATCATCGGTCAGCCTTGAAGATGAGCACGGCATTCTGCTAAACCGCTTTTGCATTAAGATATCAGGCGATTGCGAACCTGTCAACAGGTTTTTGCCGTTATCTTGGCGGCGCCTGCCGCCCGGTCCGTGCCGCACGCTAAGTGGCGGAGCGTCCATCGCTTATGCCATCGGGGCCACGCCGGGGCCCTCCGCGCGGGTGACCGAATCGGCGAGCCGCGTATTCGGCGCGGGGTCTGTACAGGCATCGCGACGGCGAGGCCGGGCCGGGCTTCAAGGCACGTCGTTGGGGAACCAGCTGCGGGCCGGTGCAGCACGGAAGGAAGAGCCGCTCGCCATGCCAAAGCCAGGGCGTGGATCCGGGTATCCTGGAGCATCTCGGGATGCGTCGGGGTACGGCCGGCCGCAGGCATCCGGCAGGCGACCGGTGGTGTAGCAGTCCAGGCCGCAACTCCCTAGAATGAGATCAGCGGGTCTCATCTGGCAAGGTGCCATCATGTGCAAAGCCTTCCCCGGAAGCGGCATCATCACAAGAAACCGATTGGATCGAGCGAGGTCCCGACGCACATGGGCTGCATGTGGGTTGTTGATCGTACTGAGCACCGCCTGCCGGGAAAGGCCCGATCCGTCTCGATCCCGTTCGGGATCCTCAACGTCTACCGAGGTCGGTTCTGCTCCCTGCACGGCTCCGGCCCTCGATCAGGGAGCCACGGCTCGAAAGCCGCCGCCGGGATCGGCCGAGCGGGTCCGCGAGCGGGCCGAAATGGTGGATTCGCAGTTGCGGCAGCCCGTTGACGGTCGAGAGGCCATTCGCGATGAACGGGTGCTGCAGGCGATGCGGATCGTCCCTCGCCATCTGTTCATCCCAGAATCGATGCGCCGGTCCGCCTATCATGACGGGCCCTTACCCATCGGCCATGAGCAGACCATCTCGCAACCCTACATTGTTGCCCTCATGACGGAAGCCATCGGGTTGCGCTCCGGCGAACGTGTTCTGGAAGTCGGCACCGGTTCGGGCTATCAGGCGGCCGTCTTGGCTCACCTCACATCGGGGGTCTACACGATTGAGATTGTTGAGCCTTTGGCCGAGAGAGCTCGGCGAACACTGCTTGAGCAGGGTTACGAGGAAGTCAGATGCCGCGCGGGGGACGGGTACAAGGGCTGGCCCGAAGCGGCGCCGTTTGACGCGATCATGATCACTTGTGCCGCGCCAGAGGTGCCCGCTCCGCTCTGGCAACAGCTCAAGGCCGGAGGTCGTCTGGTCATGCCCTTGGGCGAAGCCGGTCATGTCCAGCAGCTGATCCTCCTGACTAAGCGGGCCGACGGCGGCCGTCACGAGCAGCGGATCATCCCAGTTTCGTTCGTACCCATGACCCGTGAGCGGGGGGCGCGCTGATCCACCTCTGGTGTCCTGGTGGTGCTCTGGACCTGGCGTACTTGGGGCCGGCCGCGAGGTGGTCGAGTGGTGACCGGTCTTGTCCTCGGGTCGGCGGGGCGGACCGGCGCTTGGGTCACAGGGGCGTTCACCTTGTCACATGCCTGGCTCGGGTCAGTTCGACCTTCGGTTTCCTGGAGAGGAGGCATCCGGTCTCCGACGTGGCCGCGGCAGCCAGTTGCGATGGGCCGTGTTTCGGCCCGCCGTGTCGGGGTGGCGGCCCCTGAAGTGTGGCACCGAGGTGCATTGGACTCGCGATGTCGGTAGGCTGGTGACCTGGGACGGGGGGAGGTCCGTCTGCCGGGGGAGGTGCCACCTCGGGTGGCGACTCCGGCTGGGAGGGACGGTGGGTGAGGAGACGCCTCGCGTGAGGTGCCCGCCGGATCACTCCGTCCCTCGTGGGAACGGCGCAGGTCATGGCAGCATCGAGCAGCAACTCAGCTGAGTTCGTGGCCGAGAACCGCGGCTTTGTCCGGCGCGACGGCCGGCATTTCCTGCTCAACGGGCAGCGGATTCATGTCGCCGGTGCCAACAGCTACTACCAGATGATCCATCGCCGGACCGGTCATGCCGGGGCGGACGAGATACTCGATGAGATGCAGGCTCGCTCGATGACCCTGCTGCGGATTTGGGCGTTCCAGGACGAGGTCGAGGAGGGCGGCTGCCTGCAGCGTGCGCCCCATCGGCGGCTCGGTCGGAAGGAGCGCCCGATCGACTTCATTGACACGGCCACGCTGATGGCCCTGGATCAGACCCTGGCGGCCGCCGATGCCCGCGGCATCCGGGTGGTGCTCACGCTGGTCAACAACTGGGATGACTACGGCGGTATGAACCGCTACACGGTCTGGCGGTACGGCTGGGTTCGCCACGACGCGTTCTACACCGACCCGACCATCCGCGGCTGGTTCAAGGACTTCATCGCCCTCCTCGTTCATCGCGTGAACACGGTCAACGGCCGGATGTACCGCGACGAACCGACGATCTTCTCATGGCAATTGGCGAACGAGGCCCGTTCGAGCTGGAACCTGGCCGGAGCCCTCAACGACTGGATCGGCGAGATGAGCGCGTACATCAAGAGCATCGATCCGAACCACATGGTAAGCACTGGCATCGAGGGCTTCTACAATACAGGCCATGCCGAATGCAATACGGACCTTTGGATGTGTGCGTGCGGACAGGACTTCATCGACAACCACCTGCATCCGTCCGTGGACTACGCCAGCTGTCACATCTGGCCCCAGAACTGGGGCTGGGATCCGGTCGGCCACACGACATGGGCGATGGCCAAGGCCCGGCAGTTTCTCCAGCAGCGCATCGACCATGCCCACGATGTGCTGGGCAAGCCGCTGATGGTTGACGAGTTTGGCGTTCCGCGCGACAACCACGGCACAGGCCCTTCCGGAGGGCCGACCACCGTTCGCGAACGGTTTTTCCAGGATCTCTACTACGCTTCGTGTGAAGCGTCGGTGAGCAGCGGGGGACCATTGGCGGGTACCGCCCTGTGGATGATCCTCGATGACGCTACGGCTTCATGGGATGACGGCAACGGCGTGTTCCTGCCGCAGGATGCCGCTCTGGACGCCATCATTAGCGCTCACGCCCGACGCCTGGCTGGCGTAGTGGGCCTGGAGTGCGTTTGAACACCCTCGTGAGAGGGCTCTGGGGAACATCCATTTGGCCGAAGCCGGCCGGGTCGGCGAGATGGATCCGCTCAACCCGGCGGTGATCCGAGGGAGGTGACCGTGAAGAACAAGCTGCGTCAGGCGCTACTCGAACGCAAGCTGTGCCTTGGAGCGTGGATGCAGATCGGCCATCCGGCCTGTGCCGAGATCTTCGCCCGGGCCGGATTCGACTGGGTTTGCGTTGACTTGGAGCACGGGGCGATCGATCTGGAGACGACGGCGGACATCTTCCGTACCCTTGATGGTTTCGACTGTGTGCCGGTGGCGAGGTTGCCGCTCAATGATCCGGTGTGGATCCATCGCACGCTGGATGCCGGAGCTCGCGGGATCATCATCCCCATGGTCAAGACCGCTGGGGAAGCCGAGGCCGCCATCCGCGAGAGCAAGTACCCGCCCCGCGGGGCCCGCGGTTATGGATACAGCCGGGCCAGCATGCATGGAATGGACTTCAGCGAGTACATCGCCTCGGCCAACGATGAGATCGCCATGGTGATGCAGATCGAGCACCGGGACGCGATCGCGAACATCGATGTGATCCTCGGAGTGCCAGGCGTGGATGGGGTATTCATCGGGCCGCTCGATTTGAGCGGTTCGATGGGGATCACCGGCCAGCTCGATCATCCGCAGATGGTCGCCGCCCTCGACACCTACCGTGCTGCCTGCAGGAGTCACCGGATGGCCGCCGGCACGCACATTGTCCGGCCGAACGAGCAGAACGTTCGCAAGGCGATTGATGAAGGCTACACGCTGATCGCCCTCGGCTTGGATAACGTGTTTCTCGATGAAGGCGCGAGGGCAAGCCTGGGAGCTGCGGGAAGGTGAACACGATGCCTGCCGAGTGTTCGCTGGCGAGGGACGAGGTGCCGCGTGGGGCGCCGGTACTGCCGATCGAAGATCGTGTTGAACGATTTCGCCGGTTTTACGTCCGGGCGAACGACCGGCCGTTGTTCGGCTTTTACGTTGGCAGCGAGTATCCCCTCCTGCGTTACTCGGCGGCGCGGTCTCTGCCCGGCGGCCGGCCGCTGACGCCGGAGGACGTCGATGTCGGGCCGTATCTCCATGACTGCGATCGGCTGTATGCCGAACATGAGGCTTGCGGGGGCGACTTCATCTGGAGCGCTACAGCTTATTGGGGCATCCCATGGCTGGAAGCCGCCGTGGGCTGCCCGATTATCGCCGATCACGGTACGGGTTCTATCCGGTCCGAGCCGCCGGTGGGCTTCAACGGACCGGATAGCGTTCCCCAGTTCGATGCCTCCGCTCCCTGGATGCGCAAACTCGTGGAGTTCATCGATCGCTTGGCCGTGCGGAGCGCCGGGCGATGGCCGATTGGCACTACGCGGATGAGAGGCATTGCCGATCTGCTCTCGGCTCTCTACGGCGGCGCCGGTTTCATTTACGCCATGATGGATCGTCCGGATGAGATCATCGAGATCGGCCGCCGGCTCACCGATTTCTGGATTGCCTGCGGCCGGATGCAGCTCGAGCATGTGCCGCCGTTTCACGGTGGTGTCGGCTCCTTCTATTACCACATTTGGGCTCCCGTGGGTACCATATGGCACCAGGAGGACGCGGCCGCCCTGCTGTCCCCTGGTTTGTACGATAGGTTCATCCGCCGGCACGATCAGCGGATCGCCGAGTCCTTCGCCGGCTGTATCATGCACCAGCACCCGACCGCGTTCGTGCCGACGGATTCCTACATCGACATGCCCTTCACGGCCCTGGAATTGCACGTGGATGAGGGCGGGCCGGATGTCGCGGCACTGGAGCCGGTGCACCGCAGGATTCTCGCTCGCAAGCCGCTCTTGATCTGGGGGCACCTCGGCGACAACGACTTGGACCGGATCTTCACCCGGCTGCCGATGGAGGGACTGGCGGTGATGACTTGTGTGGATGGACCGGAGCAGGCTGGACGGTTGTGGCGGCGGTATGTCGGGTGAGAGCGAAGTCCTCGCCCTCTTGAAGCCTTGGGTGCGGCCCCGAGATGGGGCCCGGGCGTTGAGACCTTTCGCGGGAGACTCGCGATGGATGATCGATTGGGCCGGGAGATGGACGGATTGCCCAGGCTGGCGTGGTATCAGGGTGTCACTGCGTATCAGTGGTGGGTCTTTGTTGTTGGAGCGATGGCCTGGTTGTTCGACTGCATGGACCAGCGGCTATTCACCATGGTTCGATCGCCTGCGTTGTCGCAACTGCTCAACTTGCCCGAGAAGAACGCCCTGGTGGTCGACTACGGAACCTATGCCACCGCGGCCACCATGATTGGCTGGGCGGTCGGCGGTCTGTTCTTCGGCGTGGTAGGCGACCGCTGGGGGCGCGTCAGAACGTTGTCGGCATCGATCCTGGTCTATTCCCTGTTCACCGGTCTTTGCGGCCTGGCAACGACGGGGTGGGATTTCTGTCTCTACCGATTCCTGATGGGAGGTGGCATTGGCGGAGCGTTTGCGGCTGCCGCCACGCTCATCGCCGAAACCATGCCTGATCACTCCCGCTCCACCTGCCTGGGTCTGTTCTCGGCGCTGTCGGTGCTGGGAAACATGATCGGCCTGGCCATCGGCTCACGGGTCTTTGATCCAGGCAGGCTGTATCTGGCCGGACTGTCTGGCAGCGGGGGCATACCTGGATGGCGACTCGCGTTCTTCGTCGGGGCGCTGCCGGCCCTGCTGGTGGTCCTGGTTCTACAGACGCTTAAGGAATCCGAGAGGTGGCAGAAGGCTCGACAGACCGCCGGGGAGAACCTAGAACGTCAGCTCGGTGACCTGGGCAGCATGTTCCGCGATCGCCGCTGGCGAACCAACACGATTGTTGCGGTGACCATGGCCACGGCGGGTATCGTCGGTGTTTGGGGCGTCGCGTTCTGGTCACCTGAACTGATCACGTACGCCCTGATGCCCGCGGGCGGCATCGAGAATCTGCCCGCCGCCGAGCAGGCGGCCATGGCGGCGAGAATCAGCCAGACCAGGTTCCTCGGCAACCTGTTCCAGGATATCGGTGGCTTTCTGGGTATTCTGAGCTTTGCCCCGGTGGCCAATCGCATCGGCCGGCGGAGGACTTTTGGCGGGGCGTTCATCATCTCATTTGTTCTGATCACCTACGTCTTTCTGACCCTCGACTCGGGCTTGAAGGCCTATATCGTGCTGCCGATCATGGGCTTCTTCAGTCTGAGCATCATGGGCGGCTTCGTGGTCTACTTCCCTGAGATCTTTCCCACGCGACTGCGTTCGACGGGTACCGCCTTCGGCTACAACGTTGCCCGCCTGTCGGCGGCGATCGTGATGCTGTCGAGCAACCAGATTCGCGAATGGCTGGCCGCGCTGCAGTTCGAGCATCCCTTCCGCGTTGGTGCCGTGGTTGTGAGCACCGTTTACTTCGTTGGACTGGTGGTGTTGATCTGGGCTCCCGAGACCAAGGGTCAACGCCTGCCAGAGGAGTAGCCGGCACTGGACCGGATGGAGCGGTCGGTCAATCCTGTTCGCCGCACGCTCATCCGCCGGCCCTTCTTGGCCCATCTGGAGACGCTGCGTGTCCGGGCGACATCGCCGGGTGACCGGCTGCCGGCGGGTACGTCCGAACCGGCTCTGCGGCTTCAGCGACGCCACGCGCAGCTGCCCCGCGTGCTGTTTGGCGTGATCTCGCCGGGTCGAACAGAAGCCCGCTGGGTTCTCCTAACGCATTGTCCGGCAACAAGTTCGGCTGATTCTGTCCTGCGGGTGACGGCTCCGGATGTGGTCACACGCTGCCGCTGGCGGCGCTCACTTGTGAGCTTGTCGGTGCTTGATCCGACCCAAGATGAGGACGACGCCGGGTTCCTGTGGTCGACAGGTTCCGCTTAGCGGCTGGGCCGCTTGCTTGCACGATGCTCACCGCTGTTGACTCCTGCTGGGCGTATGCGCTTTCCCGGCCGGCCTGTGGTAGTATTCGCGTCGTGGTTGGTGGATCGGGGCGACGATCGGCTGACCGCGACGTTCACCGCAGAGACGTTCCGCCCGGAAAGGGAGAAGAGACTGGATGGCGGCGGCTCGGCAGACGCCGAGCGGAGACAATACCCTGACAGGAGTGGCCATGGATTACCGGAAGTTTGTTGAGGATAGGCTTAGTGAGATCAAGGCAACCGTAGGATCGGCGATTGCGATCAACGCTTTGAGCGGCGGTGTGGACAGTTCCGTCGTCACGGTGCTGGGGCATCGGGCGCTGGGCAATCGGCTGAAGACCGTCTTCGTCGATAACGCCCTGATGCGTCGAGGCGAGCCTGAACGAGTCCTCAAGACCTTTCGGGATATCGGAGTTCCCGTCGAATCCGTGAACGCCCGTGAGGAGTTCCTGGCGGCCCTGGCGGGCCTCACGGACCCGGAGGCAAAGCGTGAGGCCATCACGAGTACTTTCTACTCGAAGGTGTTTTCCCGCCTCGTCAAGGAATTGGGGGCGAAATTCCTCTTGCACGGCACGATTCTCACGGACATTGAAGAAACCGTGGCGGGCATCAAGCGCCAGCACAACATTCTCGAGCAGCTGGGGATTTCCACGGAACGGGCCTACGGATACGCGGTGCTCGAACCGCTCAAGACACTTCGGAAGGACGACGTTCGCGAAGTGGCCAAGGTTCTGGGTCTTCCGCCGGGAATCTGGCAACGGATGCCGTTTCCCGGCCCTGCGCTGGCAGCGCGAATCGTGGGAGAGGTTACACGCGAACGCCTCGACGTCGTGCAAGCGGCGACGGCCATCGTGGAAGAGGAGCTTGCCGATTGCGGGGCGTTCCAATACCTGGCCGTGCTGCTGAACGATCGAGCGACGGGCATCCGCAACAACAAGAGGGAGTACGGGCACATCGTCGTGGTGCGATGCGTGGAGAGCAGGGACGCTCGCGAAGCGGCGGTGACGCGTCTTGGCTGGGAGAGGTTGACGCGGATCTGCGAGCGCATCACGGCCATCCCGGGAGTGAACCGCTGCCTGTATGACCTGACGCCGAAACCGCCGGCAACCATCGAGTACGTGTAGTCGACGGCGGCGCGTCGCGAGTGGGGAGAAGGTATGCCCTCTTTCTCCCTAGCAGTGTGGCTTTGCCTGTATTCTCGTCGCGGATGTTCTCCTGGGACGTGCTGGATCGCTCGGGGAGCGTGGGGGCCGATGTCGACATGAGCCAGGGTGCCCGGCTGGCAAGCAGGAGGCCGAGCATGGACGCAAACCGCTCTGCGGAGCATCGTCTGCTTCAAGAGGCCACGGGATCGCCCCGGAGTGGGCGCGTGGCCGCCGGGTGGTGCGTCGAGCCGGGTGTCCGGCTCGGCGTGTGTCTTTGGCCGGGGGAGGAGGGGGCTCTCGAACCACTTTTGCATGGCAAGGCAGGGGTCAGGAGCAGCACTCACGGGCTCTTGACGTCGCCGACCAGGATGATAGGTTGTCTGTACCCGGTGGTTGGTGGTGGTGGGGACCGGGGAGGAGAAGGCACGTGGCCAGGATTACCCGCCGCATCAAGATCCACGACGACCTTGCCGAGCTGTTTTTCGATCCGGATCTGCCGGGTCGCGGACAGACCCGGTTGCGGATTCACGGGCACACTTACGGCCCGTGCGACCTGGTTGGCAGGGTTCCCGCGTGGGAGCTCGTGGCCTTTGCCGTGCCGGCCGAGGAGCTCCGTACCGGGCGCCGGTCGTACGAGGAGCTGACCGAACAGGCCGTGTTCTTCGGTGAAGCTCCGCCTCCCGCGCCTGCTACGCCTGCAGACTACGCGGACTGGGCGGCTCGCAAGGTGGAGGCCTGGCGGTTCATCGCTCAGTTTCTGGCACCCATCGATGCCCGTGCCATAGATCGGCTTCGCGCCCAGGGCCGAAGGCGGCCTAACGGGCGACGCACTGAATCACGTTCAGGACCAGCGAAACGCCGCCGGCAATGACGACCACCAGGAACCAGGTGAGCGGGATTGAGGAAGGCGACATTTCCTGGTCCTGGCCGGCGGTCGGACGGTTGTCGGGGACCCGCTCGCCCGTCTCATCCAGCCGGATCAGCAACTTGGATTTGTCGTGGGTTTGGGCGTGCACGGGAGGGTCGCCTCGAGCCAGGGCCTCGAGATCCTGAATCAGGGCACTCAGCGTGGCATATCGGTCCGCTCGATCCTTGGCCATCATGGTCTCTATGACCTCCCCGACTCCCGTGGACAGGGAAGGTCGCACGTGGTCCGGCGGCACCAATCGCGCGTGGAGGTGCTTGCGCATGATCGTGGCGGGTACAGGTCCATCAAAAGGCACGCGTCCGGTGATCATGTGGTAGAAGGTGGCGCCCAGGCAGTAGATGTCTGCGCGGAAGTCGATGTCGCTGTTCGCGCGTATCTGCTCCGGGCTGATGTAGTCGGGCGTACCGTAGACTCGGCCCAGTTCGGCCGTTGCCGCCTTGACATCCGTCGTGCGCCGGGCAAGGCCAAGATCCGCCAGCTTGGCCGCGCGGTCCTTCGTCAGCATGATGTTTGACGGCTTGACGTCCCGGTGGACAAAACCACGAGCCGCCGCATGCTCCAGGGCGCGGGCCACCTGGATGACGATCTCGAGCGCCTCTCTCTCGGCGTAGACCTTCCCGGCCGCCAACTCCTCTCCCACCGATTTGCCGTCAATGTACTCCAGAACAAGGTAATGGTAGCCTTCCGTGGTGTCGACATCGATGACCTGCACGATGTTCGGGTGGCTCAGCTTGGCCGCCGCGCGTCCCTCCTCGTGGAAACGCTCAACGAACTCCGGCTTGTCGGCCAGCTTCCGGGTCAGGACCTTGATTGCCACGATGCGATCGAGGCTCAACTGCCTGGCCTTGAACACCCTGGCGGTGGCCCCGGCTCCGAGCCTGGCGAGAACTTGGTAGCCGGGAAAGAACCGAGATTCGTCCGCGATCGGTTCCTCCCGCTCCGTACCCAGACGCTGCAATTGACGACGGGTCAGCAGTCCAGCCTTGAGCATCACCTCCGCCAGGCTGATATGGGTGGCGCCGCGGGCCAGCTCGTGTTGCTTCTGCAGGCAGGCGTCAAGCTCCCGCTGAGTCACGAGTCTTCGGGTCACGGCCAGCCGGCGGATCTGGGTCTCGCTCGTTTGATCTGTCATGATGACTGCTTTCGATCGACGCCGTCATCGTCGAGGCGGCAAGGAGGGTGCGATTTCCTGTCGTTCTCCCTGGCCTGCCTATTCTTCGGGCAATCGCGGGGTCACCTCTTCGGCCGCCGCGCCCGACAGCACGGTGAGCTCGTCGACCAGTCTCCTCATGCGTTCCGCAGCTTCGATTCCCCGGGTGAGGACAGTGTTGGCCTCCGGGGCCAGCTGTTCTCGGTACCGGGACTGCAGGTCGTGCAGAGTTTCTGTGATTTCCTGGAGCGGGGCCCGGAGCTCGACGGCGGCCACGTCCGCAAACTCCCTGATCGTCGCGTTCGTATAGGCGAGTTCCTTCGCCCGATTGGCCAGAACGGCTTCAGTCTGCTTGCGGTCAATCGCGTAACGGATCGATCGTTCGAGGAGGGCCAGGTCAACACGGCCCTTTTCCAGGTAGTCGACAGCCCCGGCCTCCATCGCCTTCATGTCGATGAGCAGATCGCCCTGGCCGGTCAGCAGGATCATCGGCGCCTGGTAGCCCCGGGCGAGGACTTCGCGGATGAATTCGAGTCCGTCGCGGTCGCCCAGGCGGTAATCGATAAGGCATACGTCGTATGGCCGCTGCGCAATTCGCTCGAGGCCGCGCTCATACCGGTCCGCCCAGTCAAAAGCACAACCCATCGCCTGCACGATGTCGCGGATGAGAACGTGATCATCCGGGTCATCGTCGACCAGCAGCACCTTCCAGTCACGTCGGACCATGATCGTTCAGCTCTCCTTCGGATGGCAGTGCGACGATCTCGAACCAGTACCGGCCGATAAAGCGTACGATCTCGACCAGCTTGTCGAACGTCACGGGTTTGGTGATGTAGGAATTGGCTCCCGTGCCGTAGCTGCGGATGATGTCCTCTTCCGCGTGGGATGTGGTGAGCACGATGACCGGAATGGCTCGAAGGGCGGGATCGTTCTTGATTTCTTTGAGGGTTTCGCGGCCGTCCTTTTTCGGCATATTCAGGTCCAGGAGGATGATGCCCGGGCGAGGTGCCGTCTGCGGGTCGGCGTACTTCCCCCGGCGTTTGAGATAGTCCATCAGCTCTTCGCCGTCGGACACGCACCGCAGGTCGTTGGACAATCGCGCCTCCGCCAGGGCGTCTCGAACCAGCATGATGTCCTCGGGATCGTCTTCGGCCATCAGGATCGAAATGGGTTTGGCTCCCGTACTCATGTCGTACTTCCTCCGTGCTCGATCGGAAGCGACACGATGAAGGTCGCGCCGCGGCCGGGCGCGCCTCGGGCGACGATCTCCCCGCCGTGGCGCTTGGCGATCTTCTGGCAGACCGCTAGGCCGATTCCCGTTCCCTCGTATTCGCCCCGTCCGTGCAGTCGCTGGAAGATGCCGAAAATCCGCTCGGCGTACTTCTCCTCGAAACCGATGCCGTTGTCCTCCACACTGATTCGGGACATGGCACCGACCGACTCGGCCCGGATCCGGATTCGCGGGCTCACCTCCCTCCGGCGGAACTTGAGGGCGTTGCCGACCAGGTTCTGGAACAGCTGCCGCATCTGGGTCGGATCGGCCTGGACGGTCGGAAGGGCACTCACTTCCACTTGGGCTTCAGACTGCTCGATGCGCACCTCGAGGTCGGACAGAACTTCGCCCAGGACCTCGTTCAGGTCGACGGATACGTGCGGCCGGGCCTGGGTTGTCACCCGCGAGAAGGTCAGGAGATCATCAATCAGGGTCTGCATGCGCCGAGCGGCATTGAGCATGCGCTCCATGTAGTCGGGCCCCTGACCCGGCAGGCCCTCGGCACAGGTAGCCTTCAGCCGGTCGCCGAAGGCCAGGATCTTGCGCAGCGGCTCCTGGAGATCGTGCGATGCCACGTAAGCGAACTCTTCCAGCTCAGCGTTGGACCGGGCCAGCGCCGCGACCTGCCTCGCCACCTCGCGCTCCGCCTGCTTGAGACGGGTGACGTCTCGCCACGTGCAGCGGCCGGCGATGATCCTGCCGGAGCCGTCCCGGATGGGCGAGGCCTGCACCAGAACCTCCAGGAGGCTCCCGTCGGCCCGGCGCAGCGTCCGCTCCGCGTTGGACACGTGGCCCGTCTGCACAAAGGCCGCAAACGTCTCCGCCGCCGGAGCCCGGCACTCCGGGGTGTAGAGGTCCAGGAACGGGCGCCCCACGATGTCGTCCTTGCACAGCCCCAAGGCGCCGGCGAGGGTGGTATTGCATTCCAGCACCTGTCCGGTGGGTGCTTCAAGTACGGCCATGAGATCTGGAGCGTTCTCGAAAAGGTCTCGGTACCGGGCCTCGGCCTGAGCCAGATCCCGCGCGTGTCTCGCCAACCCCTCGTTGGCGACGGTCAGTTGCGTCGTCCGTTCCGCGACCAGTTCTGCCAGATGCTCGCGGTGTCTCTCCAATTCCCGCTCCGCCCGCCTACGCTCGGCTACGTGTCGCCTCACGCCGCGCAGCACAGTGACCCAGATCACCACCACGATGATCAGGGTGGCCAGCCCGACCACGAAAGCCAGGTATAGCCCGTGGCGTCGGTCGTGGAGGCTGGCCGCAGCACGATCCTGCAGGACAGCGGTGATTTCCTTCATGCCCTGGGAGTAGTTCTGTTTCTGGCCCTCGTACTCCGGGCCGGTCAAGACGGCCGTGGCTTCGTCGCGGCGGCCGTCGCGCACCAGGGAGAAGGCCTTGTTCTCCATCTCGATCAGTCTGAGGTTCGCGGCGTTCGTTCGGCCTACTGCGTCCCTCATGAGGGCCTCGGAAGCCAGGTGCATCACGTCCTTGAGGGCGGCGTCCAGTTGAGGTTCATAGACCCGATAGCGCCTCTCCCACTCCGGATCGCCCGTGGCGGCGGCCATGCGGGCGGACATGGTCAGAACCTCATCGAGATGGACGACCACGCCGCTCAGTCGCTGGATGCTGAAATCCTCTTCCAGCGTCTTCTGAACGCCACGATAGGAGGTCCACAAGTGCCAGGCCAGAGCGGCGAAGAGCAGAGCTGTGACCGCCAGACAGGCGATGAGCGATCGAATCGGGAAGGGAGGGATTCGTTGGCCCGGGGGGCGCGCTGCCTCATGGAGTTGAGCTCCCTGGGCGGTGGATTCTTGGACACCGAAGCCCGCCATGACTGGGACTCCTGGCACTCGCCTTCGGGGTCGTTGACGCAGAGAGCGAACCTGCGCATCCTCAGGTCTTCCGCGTGTCAGTATTTCAGGCACACCGACTCAGTCTTCTCCAGTGTGCCCGTGGCTGCCTGGTGAGCATACTCTCGGGGGGCTCGTCCGTCGAGACCGCCGATCAGGGCCCTGGTGCGGCCGCGGAGGCTCCGGTCTACCAAGCCGTCTTCCGGCCGCCAGGCCATCTTGCCCCTGTCACCTGCCGCGGCACAACCGGCCTGCTTCGGAATGCGTCGATGTGCAGCAACCGAACTTGGCTCGTCCCCGGCCCGTGGTTTCCCGGAGGCCGTCCTGCGAACCGACGGGAAACCACGGCCAGGTGCGGCCATCCTCCCATCCCCTTCACGGGGAACCCGCTGCTCTCGAGTCCGGCCAGCCTCAATACTCCCGGGCTTTGGTGATCCCCGGCTGGGGAACGGGGTATCTTCCGTCCGGGCCGGCCTTCAGTGGCGCCGGCGAATCCATGGTCAGTTGGTCGAGGCCGGGAGCGAACTCGTGGTCGGAGTTGAGGATCTGCTCAAAGGTGATCTCCTGGCCGGTGTGAGCGGCCATGCGACCCATGGAAGTCACCAAGCTGGCTTCCACGCCACGTTTCGTTTCGCTGTACGGTCTGTCGTTGCGGATGGCGTCGATGAGATCGTTCCATTCGTTCTGATAGGGATCTCCCTCGCCGTCCTGGACCTTGGACTCCCAGATCTTGTCCGCGGCCTCCATACGCTGACCCTTGTAGAGGCTGGAGGGCATGCCGCAATCACCGCCGCTGGAGACGATCGCTGAACCCTTGCTGCCGTGGAGATAGCTCGCGTAGATGTCGCTGCAGCCGTTCATGCAACGCCCGTCGAAATCGAACTTGGTGCCGTCGGCATAGGTGTATTCCACCGCGTAGGTGTCCAGGTTCTGATCGACGCAGGTGACGCCCTCGGAACTCTGGCGGTAGTGGCGACCGCCGAGCGCCCGGGCCTTGACCGGCCACGCGTTCTTCATCCATCCAAGGTGGTCAATGATGTGGATGTAGAAGTCGCTGTAGTTGCCGCCGCCGGCCCAGAGGAAACTGTGGAAGCGCTGGACCTGGTAGAGCAGCTCACTGACTCCCGCGGGCTTGGGCGGCGACGAGAAGTAGCCAATTGGACCGTGCATGCGATATCCGCGCTGCAGAATGATGTCTCCTATCTCGCCGTCGTGCACGCGCTTGGCCAGTTGCGCCAGCGCCCGGCTGTGCCGGGACATCAGCCCCACTCCCACCTTAAGGTTCTTTCTGGTTGCTGCCTCGCTCAGTGCGAACATGCGCTTGGACGTGGGGCCGTCGACTGTGACCGGCTTCTCCATGAAGACGTTCAGGCTCTTCTCGATCGCATAGGTGAAGTGAACCCAGCGGAAAGCCGGTGGAGTCGCAAAGATGGCTACATCTCCCGGCTTGAGGCAGTCCATCGCTTTCTTGTAGGCGTCGAACCCGAGAAACTGGCGGTCGGCCGGCACGTCTACGCTGCTGCGCAGCCCCTCGTTGCCGTGCAGGTTCTGGTAACTGCCCTTGAGCCGATCGGCGGAAATGTCCGCCATGGCCACAAGCTTGATTGGACCGCTCCGGGTCGACAGGGCGTTGGCAGCGGCTCCCCTGCCGCGGCCGCCACAGCCGATGAGGGCCACCTGGATCTGGTCGCTGCCTGCGGCGTAAGCCGGGGGTACAACCACGCCGGTCAGAGCGGAAGCAGTTGCCAGACAACCGGTGTTCTTCAAGAACTGACGGCGAGACGAAACCGAGTGTGTCGTGTTCTTCATGGCCGGGTTCCAATTCATGGGAAGGGGGTCCGTATACTCGATCATGGCTACCCGGACCCGACGAGGGCAACCTGACGGAACCGAGTTTCGTTGCCGGACGCGGCCGTGTCAAGCGATCTTCCGGCTTTTCCGATACCTCCGCTCGGGCGGTACCGGATTGGCCCTGATTCCGGGCTCCTGCCTTCGCCCCAGGGGGTGTTCCCGATTGACGAACGAGATCGCCGCCGGGGCCCTGCCCGACGCCTCGGCTTCCTGGCGGGCTGCGGCCTTCCGCCCGTCGTCGTGGTGATTGTCCACCGGCAGGCGTTCCCGTAGGATGACGTCGACGTGTTGAACCGGCAGCTGGCTAGGGCGCGGCGAAATCTGTCTCGCGGCAGGGACCCGAGCCCTGACATCGGCGAAGTGTGGGGGAGCAGAGAGTGATTGTCTTGCAGGTGTACTTGGTGGGTGTGAACTGCGCCACATTCGCGTGCTATGGATACGACAAGGCCATGGCTCGCACCGGGGGGCGTCGCGTTCGCGAGTCCGTGCTGCACCTGCTGGCAGCGGCAGGCGGCACTCCCGGGGCGTTGGTCGCCCAACAGCTGTTCCGACACAAGACCCGCGACTGGGCGTTCCGGCGGGTGTTCTGGACGATTGCCGTCGTCCAGGTGGCCGTGCTGATCGGCATCATCTGGATGAGGAACCATTGAGCCGCCGCGGCTTCCGGCCGGACGCGGGCAGGCAGCACAAGCAGAGCTATGTCTTCCTGGTGATGGGGAGCGGTCAGGGCGTTGGGTGGTGCGTGCTGCTGAGCAGCGAGAGTGTTCTCGCACGCTTCCGCGGGCTCTGGCCTCCTGGGGAACGACAACCGGCAGTTCGTGGACCCGCGAAAGCCCGACCCAGGCTCGATCCTGAACTGGGCGTGACGCCGTAGGCACGGAATGGTCCAGAGTGCGGGAGTGATCGTGGCTCGTACGACTGGCGGAAGCGAGGGTCTCGGTTTCGTCGAAATGGGTTCGGATCAAGAGGTTCAGGCGGCCATCTCGGCTCTCGACGGCCAGAACCAAGGCGGACGTGCCTTGAAGGTCAATGAAGCCAAGCCCCGTACGACCCGCAGCAGCGGCGGTCGTAGCGCCTGCGGCGGTAGTGGCGGCCGGCGCTGCTGATCCGGCACCCGCTTGAATTGAAGAAACTACGGCAGCGGCCTTTCGGTTTCAGATAGTCCCGTAGAATCTGAAGGTAATTTATAGATCACATTACTTCTTTTTAAGTTCGCGGAAGATGGGCGATTCGGTCAGGGTGAGGAGCACGACCTCCTCTCCGGTTACCGTGCTGATGTCTCGGTGCAGGCTCACGACCTTCACGCCGGTGACCTCCTGGACCATCGCCTCCAGCACCGGCCGCGCCGTCTCGATCAACTGGATCCGGACCTGTTTGAGCAGGTCCCTGCCCTTCTCGGCCGGGAGCGACTTAGCCAGTTGCTGCTCGGCCGCGGTCAAAACCCCCTGAAGACGAACGACAAGAAGATCGTTGATGAGGTGCGTGCGGATCTCTCTGGGCCCCCGGCCCATGTATTCCTGCTCGAAGCGGCTGATTCCATCGCATATCGCGGCTTCGATCTCGCCTTGCGTTTTCATTCTGGACCTCGAACGCGTCTTGCTCTTCCGTTGCGGGCTCACAACCGGAACACCCTGCACACGGCCACAGGAAAACTCATCGGGCTCCTGGTGAGTCGCGAAACATGGTATCCGATGCGCGGGGACATGCACAAGCCGAATTCTCTTGCTTTCTCCGTGCAGATCCGTATACTCATGTCCTGTTGGAGCCGAGATGGTTCCGATGATGATCTGATTTGCAGTCGTCGGATGACTGGATGAAGGGCAAGCCGGGGATGACCGGGCGGCCCGTTGAAGAGTAAGCCGACGTGGCTGGACACCTCGCGATGTTCCACCACGTCGGCTTTTTTTGCCCGCGGTGTTGCGACCCGCTCGCGGCCTCCGGTAATGACCAGATGGGCGAGTCCGGTTCAACGCGGGGCGGCAAATCGCTGAAGCAGCGGTCTCCTTCTCGTGAAGGAGTGTGTATTCTGCAACTGAATACTGTGCTGGAGGATGGTCCAATGCTGACCGTAACGCCTGCCGCATGCGAGCGCTTGACGCGGAAGCTCGCACGCAAAAGAGCCGGCGAGGACGAGGCGATGAGATTCACGCGCAAGCCAGGCGGCTGGAAGCTCTCCGTGGATCGCGCCTACCCCAACGACACGGCCATTGTTCACGATGGCAAGATCTTGCTGCTCCTCGATGAAGTGGTGTCACGAGCGATGACGGATGCCACGCTCGATGTGCGCGACACTGTCGCGGGGCCAAGACTGAAACTGTGCTGAGTGCAAGGAGGCACTATGGAACTACCGCGCCGCGAACGCGGTGACGTGTACCTGCCGGACGGCGCCTTTCAGGGCAAGATTGATGCTCTTCGCAAGCTTACCGATACGCGCGACCTGGCTGTCGGGATCTTCTACGCATTCGATTTCCGTACGCACATGCTCCCGTTTTGGTACGCTGACAAACGCATGGCCCCTGCCTCCGTCCGCCTCCTTGGAGATGTGCTGGAGGCTGCAGGCTTCGCCAACCTTCGCATCGTCTTGCAGCAGTGGTCTCCCCGGGTCCTTCCCAGCCTGATGCGGCTGAACGGCCGGCCGCTCGATATCCTGATGGTGTCGTCCATGCAGGTGCATGCCGAGTGTGCGTACGCGCTGGTTCGTGACGCCTGCCAAATGGGCAACGATCGCCCCCTCATCCTGGTCGGGGGCCCGAAGGCCACTTATGAACCGACCGACTTTTTCGAGCTCGGTCCCCAGCCGGGCATCGGCGCCGATTGTGTGGTGACTGGCGAGGCATTCGTGCTCCTGGACCTGTTGCACACCGTTCTCGCAGATCGTCACGACGGCGAGACCCCGCGCGAGGCCTATGAAAGGGGCAGGCTCGACGGTGTGCTGGCGAAGGTGCCGGGGCTTGTCTACCTCTCCCCGGATGCATCTCTGGAGAAGACCGTGGCCGTGAATACCGGCGTGCAGCGGCTCCTGCGCGACCTGGACGAACTGCCCATGCCCGATGCAGGTTATCGAATGCTTGAGCCGCCGCACCGTCGCCGAATGACCTCCGCCGAACCGTGCACCCCCAAGCAGGTCGGCAGGCTTTCAACCGTTGCCTCCGTCATCTCCACCCAAGGCTGCCGCTTCAACTGCCCCTACTGTTGCATCCCTGCTGCGAACCAACGCACATGGCGGCACAAGAGTCCCAAGCGGTTAGCCGCGGAAATCACCCACATCCATGAGCACTTCGGCATCACCGTCTTTTTCAGCACCGACGACAACTTCTTCAACGACCGCCAGACTGTGATCGACCTCATGACTGAACTTGCCCGGACGCGCATCGCCGGACAGCCGCTGTCCGCGCGCATCCGGTTCAATACGGAGGCTACCGAGTTCGACGTGTACAGAAACCGCGACCTGCTTCCGCTGGCCCGCGCGGGAGGTCTGGCCGCCATCTGGTTTGGTATTGAGGATATCACCGCGGCATTGGTGAACAAGGGTCAGACCGCCAACAAGACCGCTGAGCTTTTCACCCTGCTGCACCAGCTGGATATCGAACCGATGACGATGATGATCCATAACGATGCCCAGCCGCTGCGCTCCAGAAACGGCGATCTGTCGGGACTGCTCGATCAGGCCCGCTACCTCTTCGATCAAGGAGCCGTGTCCTACCAATGCACTTATCTGGGGCCCGCCGTCGGGACACGCGATATCGAGCCTGCGGCCGAGATTGGGATGATCTTCAAGCGGGTCGGACATCGAGACATTCCGCAGGCGTATCAGGACGGCAATCACGTGCTCGCCTCCAGGCACGCCCGGCCATGGCGACAGCAGATCAACATCCTGCAGGCCTATGCCGTCTTCTACAACCCGTGGAACACCCTGCGCGCATTTCTGAACATGCGCAGGAGCCCGCTAGGACCGAAGCGGGTGGTTTTCCAGCTCATTGGACAGATCGGGCTCGTTCTCACCATTCCCAGACTGCTGGCATGGGCGCGGCGGCTCAAACGCGGTCCGATCGAAGTGTACCCGGGCCTGGAGAAAGCCCGTATCCCGATGATCGATATCACGAGCGGCGAGGAGATCGACTGGGCGATCGAGCGTATTCCATCGCTCTCAACCGCCCGCCGCAGCCGCTCGGCTTGCCAAACCACCCTGGTGGCAACGTGAGCCTGTCGTGAATCGACCGCCGCAACCCTCATCGGTAGGCCAGGACGGCTTTCAGCCAGGGTGGACGGCGGATCGTGTTCAGAAGCCGAGACTGCTTCCGGGGATCGAGCAGCCTCCTGCAGGTGCAGGCCTGGCCAGGAGCCCAACAGAGCTGTTGGCGAACGCAGGGCTGGAAGCCGGCGCGTCGGGCAGCCGCCCCCGGGGGGACGTGACCGAGGGTCGAGGGTGCGTGGTCCCACATCGCTGGCATTGACCGTGGCCTCATGGATCGATGAATACTCCCGACAAGACCGTGTTCTCGGCCCCCGCATTGCGGATCCGGAAACGAACCGGTCCTGTGACCGTCCAGGTGAGGTAGGCACCCTTCGCCATCTGCTCGGTGGTCACCTGGCGCGCATCCAGCGGTTCTCCCAGGGAACCGGCCAGCGATATCTCCGCGGCGCGCTGTCTACGGTCGAAATCCACCAGATAGAGGGTGAGTCGATAGGGCTGACTGCCGAGGGTGGCGATGTCGCCGTCGATTTCCCGTGTGTCGAACCAGCAGGCCGCGGTCCGCTTCCGGCCATCGACGCCGGGCGCCCGGGGATCATCGGTGGCGGCCGCCCAGATGAATTTCGTGCCTCGACCCATGTTCAGCGTGAATCCGCCCTGCTGGGCCTGATCGACGGAGGGCGTGCCGGCCACCCAGGCCGCCGTGGAGCCGAACGTCTTGAGCCAGTCCCCGCCCCGCTCCGTATCCACCGCCTGCCATGCGGCCGTGGCGCCGATGTGCCGCACCCAGATGAGCGGGAGGATCAGTTCCCGGCAGGAACTGCCTGGATCCTCCGCTGCCCCAAGCCGCCAAGCGGCAAACTGCCGGCTGCCGTCCGCGGTCCGAGCACTCAGGCAGACGTGCCTGGGCAGGTACCAGAATCCGCTGGCCCCCGCCCGAATGCGCACCACCGGGCCGGCCGTGTCCTGCAGTGAGCAGGAAAAGACGCCCACGTTCTCCCTAAGTTCTCCGACCGGCGTGTCATTGAGCAGCACGGAGAAGGTCCCCGGATAGAGCATGGCGCCGTCAAGGCTGAGCACCGCCTCGGTGACGGCGCTAGCCGGGGCCTCGGTCGCAGGTTCCATCATGTGCCTGGCCGCGGGGAACTGCGCGTCTCGCAGGGCGACAAGGCGGAGACTGTCGTCCTCCGTCGGCTTCGGCGCGTCGCCCCGGCCCATGACCACGATGGTGGCTGCGGCGTGATCGGGCACGGTTACCACGGCCTTGCCGCTGTCGGCCTGAACGGTCACCATGCTCGGACGGCCGCCCAAGGGAATGATCCGAGCCCAGGTCAACTGCCCGGCATCCGGCGTAGTGATGGTCACCTGCACCGGTCTCATGGCGCGATCGCCGCGAGTCAGGAAGCAGGTTCGGGACGTCACTGGCACCACGTAGCGGCCGTGGGCATCCGTGAAAAGACTCACGTCGTTGGCGCCGCCGACAGCCACGCAGTGCGGCTTCAACACCTGCCGCTTTCCGGCGAAAGCCCTGAAGAGCGGGGTGAACAGTTCCATGAGGTCGGCGGCACGCTCATCCGCAGGCTGCTGAGAGATGGGAAACCGATGGGCAATCATCTGCGGCAGCAGTGCGATCTGCAGCCGCTGCTTGAGATGGGCCTCGACGAAGGTCAGATCGCGCCGGCCCACATAGTCGCCGCCGCCGCCCGCCGTATGCCACGCGGCCGCCGGACGGAGCGGTGTCAGGTAGCTCTGGGTGAGCATATCGCATTCATTGCAGGTGCCGTCGACGTCACGCATGATCTCCACGCGGTAGAACTGGTTGACGAGCACCCGTTTGCCGGCCGCGTGGCAGAGCCGGCACACCTCTTGCACGGCCTCGGCCACAGTCCCGGCCATGTTGTCGACCGATCGATCCCCGATCATGGACAGACCGTCGTCGTGGGCGTAGTCGTACCGGCTGGCCCAGTCAAGCCGATCGATGGCGAAGCCCGCGAAGTCCGGCAGCCGTTCGATGTGGCGGCGGACCTGCTCCTGCAGGAAGGGAAAGAGGGCATATTGACGGCGGGGGTTCATGACCATGGCGCCTTCCCAGGTGCGGATAGGCGCGTGATTCTCGCGCTTGACCAGGGCATTGGCGAATCGCTCCTGGAGCTCGCGTGACGCCTGGGTGCTGTCACCCCCTTTGCCCCCGTTCCCACCGTATTCAGTGACGTTGAAGTAGGCGAAGGTGCCAATGCGGTTCCGGCGCATGTCGCGGATGAAATCATTGATCTTCACGTCGCTCATGGTCTCGCCCAGCTTCCACCACTTGGCGTAGGTGTAGGGGAACCACTCTTTCTCGACGGGCAGAAACTCGCCGAGATAGGTGAACCAGAATGACGACCAGATGTAGCGCACGTTCTGACGTTCCATCTCCTTGAAGTCGGGATGATCCTGGATGTGGTGGTACCAGAAGGCACCCTCCAGATCACAATCGCGCGGCAGGGGGGGCTCGAAGTAGGCCGGATACCGGGCGATGTATGCGGCCATGGCGGCGCGGTAGTCCGCCTGGTGGGTGGCGAACAGAAGGCGCAGCGGCGATGGCTTGCCGCCGCCCATGCCACGATGTCCGAGGGTCAGGCGGAGGGTGCGGGCGTCGGGCCACTCGACCTGGAGGTGGGGGATCAGAGCATCGGCGGGCAGGGCGACGGTGAGGGCCCGATCCTCTGCCGGGTCAAACACGCTGACCAGAGGCAGGACGTAGGTCCGGCCGTAGTGCTCGTCGTAAACGCCGTAGGAGGGCGGCCTGCAGGTGGGCAGCATGGACAGGTCCGCGACCCCTTGGTCGGTCGGCGTGAAGATGCGCAAGGTCGACGACAACACCGGCAGTTCGAGGATGACCTCGTGGCCGGAGCGCGGCTCTTGGCCGGTGAACTCGAGATCCCACGCCAACCACTCCTTCTCCCGCGACCAGCGTGAAGACAGGGTCAGGCCGAGGGGCAGCAGCGATGCCTGGGCCTCGGCCAAGCCGACCGGAGCAACTGAGGTCCCGCCCGTTTCGCGCCGGATGCTCAGCGTGGCGGGGGCCTTAAGCCAGCGCTTCGGCCCCGTCTCGATATCAGCGGGTACGCCGGTCCATGCCTCGTAGGTCACACGCAGGTCGCCGGTTTGCACCTGGCTTTGTTCGGCGCCGGATGCGCCGACGAATGTCCAGCACAGCACCAGCAGGGCTCCGTGCCGGCTGTATCTGCTTCGATTGCCGGTCCTTGTCATCTTCATCGTGGTACTTCGTTTCATAGCAGCCATAGTTCCTTTCTCGATGGCATCGAATTATTCTTTGCTGGCCATCGCCCGCGCCTTGCCTCGTGCCGTTCGAGCGGCGAGCACGTCGGTTGCCCGGGATTCTAACGGTCTTGCACGTAGTCGTTCTTGAGTCTCTGTCAGTCCTTACGGGGAGGCTGGTGGGTCAAGACGCTAACGGCGACCTAACTGATGGCCGCAAACAGACCAGGAGGGGGCGTTCCCTCCACCATCGAATGATACTTTCCGTTATGCACCAAGGACTTATGATCGCCCGTGGGGGTGGTCGCAGGCTTCTCGGCAACGTGTTGTCTGTTGGCGGTCGCCCTTTCAAGTGGTTGCGGCTTTGAGGGGGGCCGGCCTAGTGCTCCGACACGCGTGATTTGCTGGATGATCCTGGTCCCCCTTTCCGATGCATATCGCAGGTGCATGGCAAGGAGGCCAACGATGATCAAGCAGTATATCGTGACGCTCACGGATGAGGAAA